>Ga0256828_1000292_pt1 | contig 34674 bp, 26 predicted proteins | sample CV88metaG_FD_185993 | JGI IMG/M metagenome (GOLD analysis project Ga0256828, IMG submission 185993) | Hydrothermal vent microbial communities from East Pacific Rise, Pacific Ocean - CV88 | ecosystem: Environmental > Aquatic > Marine > Hydrothermal vents | place: Pacific Ocean: East Pacific Rise...
CCCATACAGTTACCATATCCTCCTATTCCTTCAACTACACCTCGAAGTAAAAATCTGTGTTTTTTGGCAACTTCACTATCTCCATCAATATTAGCAAATTGGATTAAATTCATATTTGCAACAGGTCTAGCTCCCATAGTAAATACATCTCTTAAAATTCCACCAACTCCTGTTGCAGCTCCTTGATAAGGTTCAATAAAACTTGGGTGGTTGTGTGATTCCATTTTAAATACAGCTGCATATCCATCACCTATATCTATAACCCCTGCATTTTCTCCTGGTCCTTGAATTACCCATGGAGCTTTTGTAGGGAAACCGTTTAAGTATTTTTTACTAGATTTATAACTACAATGTTCACTCCACATTGCAGATATAACACCGATTTCGGTATAGTTAGGTTCTCTACCTAACATTTTTAATACAATTTCATATTCCTCTTTTGTCATTGAATGAGCAAGAGCAATCTCTAATGGTGTTTGATTTGACATATTTATACCTTGTATATTTTTAATAGTTGCGATTCTATCTAAAATATATTTATGATTTGATAAAGTAAAGATTTTAGTATTATATTGTACAATACGATTATAATAAAATTAGGGAATAAAATATGATAACATTTAGTCAATTATTGTTAAAACTTCAAGAATATTGGGCAAAACAAGGGTGCAATATAGTACAACCTTATGATATACCTGCAGGCGCTGGTACTTTTCATCCTGCAACACTTTTAAGAAGTCTTGATAGCAAACCATGGAGTGTAGCTTATGTAGCTCCTAGTAGAAGACCAACAGATGGACGATATGGAGAAAATCCAAATAGATTAGGATCTTATTATCAATTTCAAGCATTAATCAAACCAAGTCCTGACAATATTCAGGAACTTTATTTAAAATCTTTAGAATATCTTGGACTTGATTTAAGCAAACATGATATTAGATTTGTAGAAGATAATTGGGAATCTCCAACACTAGGAGCTTGGGGACTTGGTTGGGAAGTATGGCTTGATGGTATGGAAGTTACTCAATTTACATATTTTCAACAAGTAGGTGGTATTGCTTGTGATCCTGTTGCTGTTGAGATCACTTATGGAACAGAAAGACTTGCTATGTATCTACAAGGTGTTGATACTGTATTTGATATAGTTTGGAATGAGAATGAATTTGGTAAAACAACATACAAAGATATACATTTCAACGGTGAAGTACAATTTAGCAAATACAATTTTGAAGTAGCTTCAACTGATATGTTATTTAAACATTTTGATGATCATTTTGCTGAGTGTAAATTAGCTTTGGAAAAAGGGTTACCACTTCCAGCTTATGATCAATGTATGTTAGCTTCACATTGTTTTAATACACTTGATGCAAGAAAAGCTATATCTCAAACACAAAGACAAAATTATATTTTAAGAGTAAGAGAATTATCTTTAGGTTGTGCAAAATTATATAAAGAGCAAGAGATAGCATCTAATCAAGATAAATAAGGGTAATCGTATATGAAAGTTGGAGATATTTATAATTATTTGGATCAAGTTTCAAGTTTTTCATTGCAGGAAAAATGGGATAATAGTGGTTTGATAGTTGGTAATATGGATGATGGTTTTAGTTGTGTATATATATCACTTGATTTAGATGAAGAATTTTTAAAAAAAGTGCAAAGAAACGCTTTGGTTATTACACATCATCCGTTGATTTTTTCTGGTTTAAAAAAAATTAATTTTGATACATATAGTTCAAAATTATTAAAAATATTGATTAAAAAAGATATAAAACTAATCTCTATGCATACAAATATTGATAAAACAGATTTAAATAAATATGTTATGAAAAGTATTTTAGGTTGGGATTATACAGTACAAAGTGATTTTATTGTCACAGCAACAATAAATATGAAATTTAAAGATTTACAAAAATACTTAAAAGATAAATTAAACTTAAAAGTGATAAAAAGTGTAAAAAAACATAAATTTATAAAAACTATTAGTTTATGTACAGGTAGTGGAATGAGCCTTTTAGATGAGATAAAAACAGATTGTTTTATCACAGGAGATGTAAAATATCATGATGCTATGGAGGCATCTTTGAAAAAAATTTCAATTATTGATATAGGACACTATGAAAGTGAAATTCATTTTACGCCTATGGTTAACGCATTATTAGAAAAATATTTGAAAAAAAATAAAATAAAAGCTATAATGGGGAAAAATCAAAATCCATTTGATTATAATTAGATTACAAAATAAAAGGAAGAAAATTGAATAAAGACTTAGTACAACTTGTAAAATTATCAAACTATGATAAACAAATAGTAGAGTTTGAACCAAAAATAAAAGCAGAAAATGATAAATTAAAAGTGTTTTTAAAAACAGTAGATAGTTTAAATAGTAAAATTGATAAATTATATGCAGAGATTGATGATGCAAAAAATAAAAGAATTAAAAATGATTTACATCTAAAAGAGTTAGGATCAAAACTTGAAGAGATAGCTGCAAAATATGATACTGTAAAAACAGAAAAAGAAGCAAAAGCGCTTCAACTTGAAGAAGAGATAGCAAAAGAACAAATTGCTTTTGCAAATAACGAAATAGTAAGACTTGATGAAATAGCTGCAAAAAAATCTGAAGATTTGGAAGAACTAAAAAAAGAGTTAGAACAAGAAGAAGCTGATATAGCTGAAATCAAAGAAGCTGTAAATGCAAAAATTGCATCTTATGATGAAGAAAAAACTTTAATTTCTAAAAATAAATCAGAATTGATGGAAACTATAGATCAAAAAGTTTTAACATTTTATGAAAAAATTAAAAGATGGGCAAATGAAACAGCAGTTGTACCTGTAAAAAATCAAGCTTGTTATGGTTGTCATATGAAATTGACAAATCGTGCATATAATGAGTTTTTAGTTTCAAGTGATATAAGTACTTGTCCACATTGTGGTCGTATTATTTATAAACCAGAAGATAATCAAGAATAGATACTTAAAGGTTAAAAATAGTAAATAATGTTTAAATATTTTTATCTATTTTTAACTTTTATTATTTATATTTTGGCTATACCTTATCTGCTTTATAAAAGTAGATCAAAAAAATATTCTGAAGCTATACCAGCTAAATTTTTTTTAAAAAACAATCCTAAATTTAATAAAGAACTTATATGGTTTCATGCTTGTTCTATGGGTGAAACGATTGCTTTAAAAAGTATAATAGAACAATTTGATGAGGTTAATTTATCTGTAATTACCAATACAGGCTATGAAAAAGCTTCTGAATTAAGTTCTAATGTAAGATATTTACCATATGAGTTGTTTTTGCCATTTTGGATTGTAAAGCAAAAGGCGTTGGTAGTTATGGAAGCAGAATTATGGTATATGTTATTTTTGGGTGCCAAATCAAAAAATATACCAACATATTTGATAAATGCTAGAATTTCAGATAGATCATATCAATCGTATAAAAAATTTCATTGGTTTTATAAAAAAATATTTGAAAATATTGATATGATTTTTGCTCAAAGTCAAGAAGATAAAAAACGGTTAGAAAGTTTGGGTGGTAAAAATATAAAAGTAATAGGAAATATTAAATTAACCAATTTACCTGTGATTACAAAAAAATTAATAAAACCTGAAGGTATTACAATAACTGCTGCTTCTACACATGATACAGAAGAGGAACTTATTCTTGAATCTTGGGAAAGATCTATGGGAAGATTGGTTATAGTCCCTAGACACCCTGAAAGATTTGAAGAGGTATATAGTTTGATAGAACAATATAGTTATAAATATAATTTATCTTATAGTAGATATTCACAAAGTGATAATTTTAACAGTGATATTACATTAGTAGATATGATGGGTGAATTAAATAATATTTACGCAATAAGTGATGTAGTTATTTTAGGTGGTGGGTTTATTAAAACAGCAGGTGGACATAATCCTATAGAACCTGCTTTTTTTAATTGTAAACTTATAAGTGGTGAAATAATTTTTAACCAAAAAGCGTTATTTGAGTGTGTAAATAATCATTACTTAATTAAAAATAATCAATTAAAACAATATTTATCTGAAATAGAAAAATTAAAAAATACATCCTTAGGTGAAAAGGGTGATATTCAACCTATTTTGGAAGAATTAAAAAAAATATAAAAATGGAGAAATAATGGCAAAAGAAAAAGCATACAAGCTTCTAGCTATACAAGAAGGAATTTCAAATAAAAAAGCTAAAGAGCTAATAGATAAAGGGGTTGTAACTGTAGAAGGTCGAAAATTACTCGTAGCAAGAGGGGAACTTAATACAAATGCAATATTTAAAATAAAAGATATTCAAAAACCAAAAATTATTTTTGAAGATGATGATATTTTAGCTGTAAATAAACCTGCATATTTAAGTGCAAGTGAAGTTGAATCACAATTTACTTATGCAACACTTTTAAACCGTTTAGATAAAGAAACAAGTGGAGTGATGTTGTTTTCTAAAAATGATGATTTTAGAAAAAAAGCGATTAAACAGTTTCAACAAAAAAAGGTTTATAAAGAATATGTTGCTATTGTAGAGGGTAAAGTTATAGAAGAATTTACAATTGATAAACCTATACATACGATTAAAGGAAAAAGTGCTAAAAGTAAAGTAGATGAACAAAAAGGTAAAGAAGCTATTACTCATATTTATCCTTATATGGTAGAAGGAAATAAATCTAAAATAAAAATTGTAATAGAAAATGGACGAACACATCAAATAAGAGTTCATTTGCAGTATGCAGGTTATCCTATTATTGGAGATTTACAATATGGTAAACCATCAAATCAAGTGCAAAGAGTGATGTTACATAGTAAGACTACAAAAATTTTTGATTATATATTTGAGGCAAAAGAACCAAAAGAATTTTACCATTTTGGTTTTTAGGATAAAAATATGAATTGTCAGTATATTGGAATATGTGGTAGTTGTACATTGGGATTTAAAAGTTATGATGAACAATTGGATTATAAAATTCAAATTCAACAACAAAGATTTCAAGATATTTATAATCAGCCGTTTGATATTATAAAAAGTGAGCCACAATTTTTTAGAAATAGGGCAGAATTTCGTATATGGAAAACATACGATAAAGAGAATAATTTTGTATTAAATTATGCTATGAATAGTGTGGAAAAAACAGTATTACCTATAAAAAACTGTTTGATAGTTACTCAGGCTATTTATGATATTATGCCACAATTAATAGCTATATTACAACAAGATGTAATATTATATGATAAATTATTTGCATGTGAATTTTTAACCTCTACAACTTCAGATATTTTAGTAACATTAATATATCATAAAAAACTTGATGAAAATTGGATAAATAAAGCAAAAACTTTAGAATCTAATCTTGGAATTAAAATTTTAGGTAGAAGTAGAAAACAAAAAATAGTATTAAGTGATGATTTTATTGATGAATGTTTAATTATAAAAGATAAACAATATCATTTTAGATATAAAGAGGGTGGTTTTACACAGCCAAATCAAAAAGTAAATCAACAAATGATTCAATGGTGTATAGATAATGCAATATTAAAAAATGATTTATGTGAGTTGTATTGTGGTGGTGGTAATTTTACTATACCTTTGTCAAATTATTTTGATAAAGTATTAGCAACAGAGATTAGTAAAACATCTATTAAATCTGCAAAATTAAATTGTATGTTAAATAATATTGATAATATTAAATTTGTAAGAATGAGTAGTCAGGAATTTGTTCAAGCAAGAGAAAATCAACGAACTTTTAGAAGATTAGAGCAAGAAAATATTCAACTTAAACAGTATGATTTTTCTACAATATTTGTTGATCCACCTAGAGCTGGTCTTGATCAAACTACGGTTAAATTAGCACAACAATTTGAACAAATTATTTATATATCATGTAATCCTCTTACATTAAAACGGGATCTTGAAGTTTTATTACAAACACATTGGATCAAAAAGTTTGCACTTTTTGATCAATTTGCATATAGTGAGCATATAGAATCTGGGGTTATTTTAATCAAAAAAGATTAAAATGTTTCCCATTCATCATCATCTTGGTTATTTGATGATATAGGTTCTATTGTAGGTAATATCTCTTTAGGTTGTATAGCAGGTGTAGGTGTAGATTTTACTTGAATATGTTCTTTTGGAGTGGTTGGTGTATTATTAATATTATGATTTGTTTTTACACTACTTTTATTGTTGGTTGATGTTATATTATTTAACTGATTATCCTGTGTTGTATTTGTTTTTGTAGGTTGTATATCATTTTTACCTTCAAACTCTTTTTCATTTGCACTGTTTATAACAGTTTGTGCTATTTGTTGAGTTTGTATAGCTAATTCTTTTGTTTTATTTGCAACAGTTGCGTTTTGTTGTGTTTGTTCATCAAGTGTAGTTACAGCGTGATTGATTTGTTCTATGCCTTGCAGTTGTTCTTTTGACGCTAATTCAACACTAGATATTAATTCGATAGTTTTAGATATATTTTCATTTAGTCCATTATACCCTTCTATCATTTTATCAGATATAATTTTACCATTATTTGCTTTATTAGTAGCATTTTCTACAAGTGATTTAATTTCATTTGCTGCTTCTGCACTTCTACTCGCTAGATTTCGCACCTCTTGAGCAACTACGGCAAAACCTTTTCCCGCTTCTCCAGCAGTAGCTGCTTCAACTGCTGCATTTAAAGATAAAATATTTGTTTGGAATGCAATTTGATCAATTACACTAATTGCTTCGTTTATTGCAGTTACTTCATTGTTAATTTCATCCATAGCAGTTGTAGTTTGTGTTGCTAGTTTTTCCCCTTCATTTGCAGAAGATGTTACTTGAGATGCAAATTGTGCCATATTAACAACATTTTCTGTATTATTAGAAATATTAGTTGTGATTTTTTCAAGTGCTATTGAAGTTTCTTTTAGTGAAGTAGCAGCTTCTGTTGATGATTGGTTTAAAGAATCCATATATGAAAAAAGTGAATTTGAATTTTCTTGAAGTGTTAGTCCGTTTTGTTTATCTTCTACTAACATCTTAGTTACAGCATCTCTTAGCTTATTTATATCTGTTATTAATAGTTCAAATACACTGTCTTTTTCTATATTATCCATAGTAAGTTTATTTGAATAATTTAAATGTGCATACTCTTCTAATATTGAATTTATATGCTTTATATTAGTTTTACTATTTTTTATCATATTATTGATACTATCTTTTAATATATTAAGATGTTTGTTTTTTGCTTCTTTTGTGATATAAAATCCATAACATCCGTTTGATACTTTTTGCATTACAGATTGAGCATCTTCTATTAACATATTATCTTGTACTATATCTAAATGTTCTTGTTGTATTTGTGTTACAATATTTTGAAATACATTAAACTCAGATGCCATAGATGTATTAAAGTCTATTTGTTCACCTTTGCGTGCAGCTGTTATACTACTACTTATAACATTTATTAGTTTTCTACCATTTTTATTTTCATCTAATTCATGAATTAAAATTACTATAGCTACAACGATTTGTACAATTTGTCCAATAAGATTATTTGTAAAAAAAGCAGCATTAGCTAACAATAAAACTATCCCTAGATAATGTACAAATGTCATCCTAAAATATAATGAGTTTATCATTTTGAGTTCCTTGTTTGTATTAATAACATTATATTACTGCAAATAATCTTAAAAAATTGTTAATCTATATTTAAGATATGTTAACATATAATACACCATATAGTATTATACAAAAAGGGAAACTCTATGAGAATTAACACAAATGTAGCTTCGTTGACAGCATTGGAATCAAATGCACAAGTTAATAGAAATTTACAAAATTCATTGGAAAAATTAAGTTCAGGTCTTAGAATAAATAAAGCAAGTGATGATGCTTCAGGGTTGGCAATTGCAGATAAACTAAGAACACAAGCAAGTTCTGTAAAACAATCTATTTCAAATGGTAATTCAGCAGTATCATTAATACAGATTGCTGATAAAGCTATGGCAGAACAATCTAATATTTTGGATATTGTAAAACAAAAATTAATTCAAGCTGCAACTGCAACTACATCTAAAGAGGGTAGAACAGCAATAGCAAAAGATATTAATAAATTATTAACACAACTTGATAGTATTGCTCAACAAACAAACTACAATGGAATTAGTTTACTTCAGGCATCAGCTGGAAGTAAAGATTCTTCTATTGCTCAAACATTTCAAATGGGTGAAAAAGCTGCTAATATTGTGACACTTGCATCTGGTATTGCAGCAAATACTCATGGACTAGAAGGTATGAGTGCATTAAAAGATACAACAGGTAACTCAGCATCAACATTTTCTGCTGGAACAGCCAGATCAAATATGGTTAAAGTTGATTCAGCCTTAAATCAACTAAATACATGGAGATCAGATTTTGGTTCTACACAAAATCAGATAGAATCAGCTGTTAGAAACCTTATGACACAAGAAACAAATATCAAAGCTGCTGAATCAGTAATTAGAGATGTTGATTATGCAGCAGAATCAGCAAACTTCAATAAACAAAATATCATTTCCCAAGCTGGAACTTATGCTTTAAGTCAAGCAAATCAAGTACAGCAAAATGTTCTTAGATTACTTCAATAATATTAAGCTAAATTAAAGAAATGTTCTTAAACCCCCGTTTTTAGGGGGTTCTTTTGTAATTTTAATCTATATTTAAGATATGTTAACATATAATACACCATATAGTATTATACAAAAAGGGAAACTCTATGAGAATTAACACAAATGTAGCTTCGTTGACAGCATTGGAATCAAATGCACAAGTTAATAGAAATTTACAAAATTCATTGGAAAAATTAAGTTCAGGTCTTAGAATAAATAAAGCAAGTGATGATGCTTCAGGGTTGGCAATTGCAGATAAACTAAGAACACAAGCAAGTTCTGTAAAACAATCTATTTCAAATGGTAATTCAGCAGTATCATTAATACAGATTGCTGATAAAGCTATGGCAGAACAATCTAATATTTTGGATATTGTAAAACAAAAATTAATTCAAGCTGCAACTGCAACTACATCTAAAGAGGGTAGAACAGCAATAGCAAAAGATATTAATAAATTATTAACACAACTTGATAGTATTGCTCAACAAACAAACTACAATGGAATTAGTTTACTTCAGGCATCAGCTGGAAGTAAAGATTCTTCTATTGCTCAAACATTTCAAATGGGTGAAAAAGCTGCTAATATTGTGACACTTGCATCTGGTATTGCAGCAAATACTCATGGACTAGAAGGTATGAGTGCATTAAAAGATACAACAGGTAACTCAGCATCAACATTTTCTGCTGGAACAGCCAGATCAAATATGGTTAAAGTTGATTCAGCCTTAAATCAACTAAATACATGGAGATCAGATTTTGGTTCTACACAAAATCAGATAGAATCAGCTGTTAGAAACCTTATGACACAAGAAACAAATATCAAAGCTGCTGAATCAGTAATTAGAGATGTTGATTATGCAGCAGAATCAGCAAACTTCAATAAACAAAATATCATTTCCCAAGCTGGAACTTATGCTTTAAGTCAAGCAAATCAAGTACAGCAAAATGTTCTTAGATTACTTCAATAGTTTAATATTGATTTAGTATATTTTATAAACTTCAAGTATTTTTACTTGGAGTTTTTTTATTTTATGGAGTGAGAATGAGAATATTAGGCAAAGGTAAAACAGCTTTAGCAATCCAGCAATTGTATAATGAAGTAACATTATATGATGATAATGATAAACAAGATTATGATATACAAAGTAATCAACTAACTGTAGTAAGTCCTGGTATCCCTCCTTTTAATTATTTAGTTAAAAATACAATAAATTTAATTAGTGATTATGATTTATTTTTGACAAATAAATATTATATACAAAAAGATAATTTATTTACTATATGGATTAGTGGAACTAATGGAAAAACAACAACAACACAAATGTTAGAACATTTACTAAAAGATAAAGGTTATATTAGTGGAGGAAATATAGGGGAACCATTAGCTAATGTGATACATAAATCTGATAAATTGATATTAGAAACATCGTCATTTACATTACATTATACAAAATATGCTAAACCAAATATTTATATATTACTTCCCATAAGTGAAGATCATATATCTTGGCATGGAAGTTTTGAACAATATGAAAATGCAAAATTAAAACCACTTGATAAATTATCAAAAGATGATATAGCTATAATTCCAGATAAATATAGCAATTATCCAACAAACGGTTTAAAAATTTGTTATAAAACAAGTGAAGATTTAGCAGATTATTTTAATATAGATATACAAAAAATCAATTTTGAAGAGCCATTTTTATTAGATGCTATATTATCTGTAGCTGTACAAAAAATAGTTTTTGATAAAATTGATTATGATAAAATAAATTGTTTTATTCAGGATAAACATAAGTTAGAAGAATTTAAAGATAATAAAGGACGAATTTGGGTAGATGATAGCAAAGCAACAAATGTAGATGCAACTATTCAAGCTCTTAAAAAATATAAAAATAAAAAAATATATCTTATTTTAGGTGGAGATGATAAAGGGGCCAATATGAATCCTCTTTTTGAAGAGTTGGTTAAATATAATCTATTTTGTTTGTTTATTGGTTCTAATGAAACTAAACTTTTTGAATTATCTAAAAAATTTAATATAAATGGAAAATGTGTTAAGGATTTATATCTTGCTGTTGATGAAATAAATAAAATATATAATGATATAAATAGTATAGCATTGCTTTCACCTGCAGCAGCTTCATTGGATCAATTTAGTTCATATAAACAAAGAGGTGAAAAATTTAAAAATTTTGTTAAAAAAATTTAAAAATTAAGAATAAGTTAAGAATATCTTGTTATACTTCCACTCCAATTTGTGGCTCGGTAGCTCAGTCGGTAGAGCAAAGGACTGAAAATCCTTGTGTCGGCAGTTCGATTCTGTCCCGCGCCACCACTTTGGATATATGCTTCAATAGCTCAGTTGGTAGAGCAGCTGATTTGTAATCAGCAGGTCGAAGGTTCAAGTCCTTTTTGAAGCTCCATTTTATTTTATTGTTATCTACTTCAAAGATACCAATTTTTTGGTGGGATTGGAGAGTGGTCAAATCCTGCGGATTGTAAATCCGCCGCCTACGGCTTCGAAGGTTCAAATCCTTCTCCCACCACCACTTTTTGCGGGTGTAGCTCAGTTGGCTAGAGCCTCTGCCTTCCAAGCAGATTGTCGCGCGTTCGAGTCGCGTCACCCGCTCCACTTTTATTTTATCAAATCTGATTTTTTTTAAACTATTTTTAAAATTAAAGCTTATTTTAAAGTTTTTTAGTGTATAATTCACAACTTTTTTTCAATTGGGCCTATGTAGCTCAGGGGTAGAGCACTTCCTTGGTAAGGAAGAGGTCGTAAGTTCAAGTCTTATCATAGGCTCCACTTATTAGGGTCGCATTGAAAATAACTATCCCTTTGAATAGATAAGCCTAAGGCTTATCTACTCAGAGGGTAACAACAACATTATAAAAGGAAAAAAATATGGCAAAAGAAAAATTCGAACGAACAAAACCACATGTAAATATTGGTACTATTGGTCACGTTGACCACGGTAAAACAACTTTAACAGCTGCAATTTCAGCAGTTCTTACAGCTAAAATGGGTGGAGAGATGATGGATTATGATCAAATCGATAACGCTCCAGAAGAAAGAGAAAGAGGGATTACAATTGCTACTTCTCATATTGAGTATGAAACAGAAACAAGACACTATGCTCACGTTGACTGTCCAGGACACGCGGATTACGTTAAAAATATGATTACAGGTGCTGCTCAAATGGATGGTGCTATTCTAGTTATTGCTGCTACAGACGGTCCTATGGCTCAAACTAGAGAGCATATCTTACTTTCTAAACAAGTTGGTGTTCCATACATTGTTATCTTTATGAACAAAGAAGATCAATTAGATGAAGAAGATAAAGAAGAGATGTTAGAGCTTGTTGAAATGGAAATTAGAGAGTTACTTTCTGAGTATGATTTCCCAGGTGATGATACACCAATTATTGCTGGTTCTGCTTTCCAAGCACTTGAAGAAGCAAAAGCTGGTAACTTTGGACCATGGTCTGAAAAAATTATGGAACTTATGGATGCAGTTGATTCTTACATCCCAACACCAGAAAGAGATACTGATAAAACTTTCTTAATGCCTGTTGAAGATGTATTCTCAATCGCAGGTAGAGGTACAGTTGTAACAGGTGCTATTTCTCAAGGTAGAATTAACCTAGGTGACGAAGTTGAAATCGTAGGTTTAAGAGAAACACAAAAAACTACTGTTACAGGTATTGAAATGTTTAGAAAAGAGATGGAATATGCTGAAGCTGGTGATAATGCTGGTTTATTATTAAGAGGTATTAAAAAAGAAGAAGTTGAAAGAGGTCAAGTTTTAGTTGTTCCTGGTTCAATTACACCTCACACAAAATTCAAATGTGAAGTATATATCCTTTCTAAAGATGAAGGTGGAAGACATACTCCATTCTTTAATAACTATAGACCACAATTCTATGTAAGAACAACAGATGTTACAGGTTCTATAACTTTAGCTGAAGGTACAGAAATGGTTATGCCAGGTGATAATGTTGAATTAACAGTTGAGTTAGTTGCTCCTGTAGCACTTGAAAAAGGTACTCAATTCGCTATCAGAGAAGGTGGTAGAACTGTTGGTGCAGGTGTTGTTTCTGAAATAATCGAATAAGGGATTATTTATGGCAAATGGTATAAGAATTAAAATTGGATTAAAATGTGAAGAGTGTGGTGATATTAACTATACTACAATGAAAAATCCAAAAACACATACAGAAAAGTTTGAAGTGAAAAAGTATTCTCCAAGATTGAGAAAACATACACTTCATAAAGAAGTTAAATTAAAATCGTAGATTTTATGGTTTGATATTTAGAATTTAGGTTATCCTAAATTCTATTTGTCAATAACAAGTTTTTAAGTAGGCCAATAGCTCCAATGGTAGAGCACCGGATTCCAAATCCGGGTGTTGGGGGTTCGAGTCCCTCTTGGCCTGCCATTTAGTGCTAAGTGTTAAGTATTAAACGATAGTGTATAATATTTATCTTTTAGCATAAATTAATATTTATAAGTGTTATTATTGTTTAACTGTTTTGTGTCTATTTAGCACCTAACATTTAGCACTTAATACTTGAACGAAAGTGAGAGAAATGAATAAATTAAAACATTATTATAAACAAGCAAAAGATGAATTACATAAAGTAATTTTTCCTATTAAAGAACAAGTTAAAAGTGCATATTTATCAGTTTTTGTTGTGGTAACAGTAATATCACTATTTTTAGCACTTATTGATGCAATTATGTCAGTAAGTTTATCATCTATAATGAATTAGGAAATATAATGGCACATAATTGGTATGCAATACAAACTCATTCAGGAAGTGAACTTGCTATAAAAAGAGCTTTAGAAAGTTTAAAAGAAGAATTAAATGATGGTAGAATTGATCAAGTATTAGTTCCAACTGAAGATTTAATTGAGATTAAAAAAGGTGAAAAAAAGATTATAGAAAAACCTTTATATTCTGCATATGTATTTGCAAGAATTGATTTGGATACTGCACTTTGGCATGCAATTCAATCTATGCCAAAAGTGGGACGATTTATTGGTGAATCTAAAAAACCATCTCCTCTTAGTAATAAAGATATCCAACAAATCAAAGATAAAGTTGAAAAAAGATCAGCTCCTAAACCAAAAGTATCATTTAATGAAGGTGAATTATTAAGAATCAAAGAGGGGTCATTTGCAAACTTTAATGGTCATGTTGAATCATTTGATTTAGCTTCTGGTATGTTAAAGTTAAATGTTTTGATTTTTGGAAGAAATACTCCTGTGGAGATTTCATATACTCAGGTTGAAAGAGTAGAATAAAGATTAAAATAGGCATTAGGCAATAGATACTAGCTTCTATAAATTTATTAGTAGTATTGCCTAATGCCTATCATGAATAATGAGAGTGGCATATTTGCTTTTGCAAAAAAGTCAAAAAAATAAAAAGGAACAAAAATGGCAAAAAAAGTTAGCGGATTGTTAAAATTACAAATACCAGCTGGTGCTGCAAATCCATCACCTCCTGTAGGTCCTGCATTAGGGCAAAGAGGAATTAATATTATGGAATTTTGTAAAGCATTTAATGAAAAAACAAAACAAAATGCTGGGTTTAAAATCCCTGTAGAGATTACAATTTATTCAGACAAAAGTTTTACTTTTGTAACAAAACAACCACCAATGAGTGAGTTAATTATGAAAGCAGCAAATATTAAAAAAGGTAGTGATAATCCTTTGAAAAATAAAGTTGCAACATTAACTAAAGCACAAATTATGGAAATTGTTGATAAAAAAATTGCTGATTTGAATACTAATGATGTAGAACAAGCTGCAAAAATTGTAGAAGGTTCTTGTAGAAGTATGGGGATTGAAGTAGAATAAATTCTACTTTTTGAGAGATAGTCAAAGACCACCGACTTAAAATGTGGTAGCAAAACAAAAAATTGCGGAGAAAATTATGAGTAAAAGATATAAAAATTTATTAGAAAAAGTTGATTCAACAAAATTATATGGTATTGATGAAGCTATATCAACTGTAAAAGATTTAGCATCTGCTAAATTTGATGAAACTGTTGATTTAGCATTAAATTTAAATGTAGATCCAAGACATGCTGACCAAATGATTAGAGGTGCAGTTGTACTTCCAGCAGGAACAGGAAAAACTGTAAGAGTTGCAGTTTTTGCTAAAGGTGTAAAAATGGACGAAGCAAAAGAAGCTGGAGCTGATATTGTTGGTAATGATGATTTAGTAGAATCAATCCAAGCTGGTAATATTGATTTTGATGTTTTAATTGCAACACCAGATACAATGGGATTAGTTGGTAAAATCGGTAGAATTCTTGGACCAAAAGGTCTTATGCCAAATCCAAAAGTTGGAACTGTAACTATGGATGTAGCAAAAGCTGTTGCTGATTCTAAAGGTGGAAAAGTAGCATATAGAGTTGATAAAAAAGGTATTATCCATGCTGGTATTGGAAAAGTATCTTTTAGTGCAGAAGATTTAAGATCAAATCTTGAAGCATTAATGAGAGCAGTAAACAAACAAAAACCTGCTTCGGCAAAAGGTAGATATTTGACAACTGCTACAATTTCGTTAACAATGTCACCAGCTGTAAAAATTGATACAGCTGAAATGTTAGATCTTAAATAATAGGAAAACGGACATTTTTTGTGCTGATGCACATAAAAAATCTCATAAATCTCTAAAAGAGTGAAGCAGTTCACTCTTTTGGGACGAGATTTATCTTAAAACTAAAGACAGTGGGTGAGAGTTTGATAATTTTCATAAATCCTACCGAAGTTTTTGTGTTTTGAAAGGAGGAAAACTATGACTAGAGAAAATAAAAATGCAATTGTTGATATGTTAACTGAAGAGTTTAAATCTTCAGGTGCTATTGTTGTTGCTAATTATAAAGGTTCATCACATAAAAATTTAGAATCTTTAAGAGAATCGGCACTTCAAGCAGATGTAAAAGTAAAGGTTGCAAAAAATTCATTAGTTGGACTTGCATTAAAAAATGCAGAACTTCCAGAACTTGAATTGACTCAAGAAAATATTTTTATCTGGGCTGATGATCAAATATCTGCTTGTAAAGTAGCTGATAAATTTGCTACTGCAAATAAAGATACTTTTGTTATCAAAACAGGTATTATTGAAGGTGAAGCAGCAGATCTTGATAAAATTATGGCATTTGCTAAATTACCTGGTAGAGAAGAGCTTCTTGGTATGCTTGCATCTGTATGGATGGGTCCTGTTAGAAACTTTACTATTGGACTTGATGCTCTTAGAAGTAAAAAAGAAGAAGAGGCTGCTTAATTAAAAATTAAGAGTGAAGAATGAAGAATTAAGGTGTTTGTTAAAGCAAACAATTTTGATTATTAAAAATAAAAATAATAAAAGGATATAAAATGGCAATCTCTAAAGAAGATGTATTAGAATTTATCTCTGGTTTAAGTGTATTAGAACTTTCAGAGTTAGTAAAAGAATTTGAAGAAAAATTTGGTGTTTCTGCACAACCTGTAGCAGTAGCTGGTGCAGCTGGAGCTGCAGCTGAAGCTGTTGAAGAAAAAACAGAGTTTGATGTAGTTATTGTTGATGCTGGAGCTAAAAAAATCAATGTAATTAAAGCAATTAGAGGATTAACAGGTCTTGGATTAAAAGAAGCGAAAGCTGCTGCTGAAGAATTACCATCTACAATTAAAGAAGGTGTTTCTAAAGAAGATGCAGAAGCTGCAAAAACTGAGTTAGAAGCTGCAGGTGCAAAAGTAGAAGTTAAATAATTTATCTTTTACAAAGTGATGATTTAATGCTTCGCATTACGCGAAGCATTAATCAGTTTAAAGTATAGCATTCTTTAGTTTGTGTTTTGATGCAAACTCAAGAGTGCTTTTTTCAGCTTAGTAAAAAGCAATTCAAATTTAATAAAATGAGGTATCTATGTTAAATTCATTAAAATCTGGTAATAGACTACGAGTAGATTTTTCTAAAAATCAACAAAATATTGACATCCCTAACTTACTACAATTACAACAAAATAGTTATAAAAACTTTTTAATGGTTGATGAAGAAGATAGAAGTGAAGCTGGTATTGAAAAGGTTTTTAAATCTATTTTCCCAATACATGACAATCAAAATCGATTTACTTTGGATTATATCAACAGTGAAGTTGGTCGTCCAAAATATAATGTAAATGAAGCTATGGTAAGAGGTCTTACTTATTCAATCCCTTTAAAAATAAATGTTAGATTAACATTATGGGATCTTGATGAAAAAACAGGTGAAAAAGTTGGTGTAAAAGATATAAAAGAACAATCTATTTATATTAGAGAGATACCTCTTATGACAGAGAGAACATCATTTGTAGTAAATGGTGTAGAAAGAGTTGTTGTAAATCAACTTCATAGATCTCCAGGTGTTATTTTCAAAGAAGAAGAGGCATCAACTGTAGCTAATAAACTAATCTATACAGGTCAAATTATACCAAATAGAGGTTCTTGGCTTTATTTTGAATATGATGCAAAAGATATTTTGTATGTAAGAATTAACAAAAGAAGAAAAGTACCTGCTACAATTTTATTAAGAGCATTAGGGTATTCAAAAGATGATATTATTAAAATCTTTTATCCAATAGTTAATATTAAAATTAAAAATAATAAATTTTTACAAACATTTAAACCTGAAGAATTTACAGGTAGAGTTGAGTTTGATTTAATTGATGATAAAGGGAATTTAATCGTTGCAAGTGGTAAAAGACTAACAGAGCGAAAAGCAAAAGCTTTAGCGGATGGTGGTTTGAAACTTGTAGAATATCCTGTAGAATTACTTATGGAAAGATATACATCAAGTACAATTTATGATCCCCAATCTGGTGAAGTTCTTTTTGATTCATTAACACTTTTAGATGATATTAAATTAAAAAAATTACTTGATCTTGGATTTAAAGAGTTTGAAATTGCAAATGATTTGGCTGATGGAATTGATGATTCTATTATCAAAGCATTTCAAACAGATGCAGAATCTATTAAATTACTAAAACAAACAGAACAACTTGAAGATGAAAATGATCTTTGTGCAATTAGAATTTATAAAGTGATGCGACCAGGTGAACCTGTAACAGCTGATGCTGCTAAAGAGTTTGTTAAAAAATTATTTTTTGATCCAGAAAGATATGACTTAACAAAAGTTGGTAGAATGAAAATGAACCATAAACTTGGTGTTACAGTTCCTGAGTATGTTACAGTTTTAACACATGAAGATATTATTAAAACTATTCAATATCTTATTAAAGTAAAATCTGGTCATGGACATATTGATGATAGAGATCATTTAGGTAACAGAAGAATTAGATCTATTGGGGAGTTATTATCAAACGAATTACATAACGGTTTGGTTAAAATGCAAAAAGCAATTAGAGATAAGATGACAACTTTAAGTGGAAGTTTAGATGAACTTATGCCACATGATCTTATTATGTCAAAAATGATAACTTCAACTATTACAGAATTTTTCACTTCTGGACAATTATCACAATTTATGGATCAAACAAATCCATTATCAGAAGTTACACATAAAAGAAGACTTTCAGCACTTGGTGAAGGTGGACTTGTAAAAGAGAGAGCCGGATTTGAAGTAAGAGATGTTCACCCAACACATTATGGTAGAATTTGTCCTGTTGAAACTCCAGAAGGTCAAAATATTGGTCTTATTAATACACTTTCAACTTATTCAAAAGTGAATGATTTAGGATTTATAGAAACACCATATAAAAAAGTTGTAAATGGTGTAGTTACAAATGATATTGAATATTATACAGCAACTCAAGAAGAGGGAAAAACAATTGCTCCAGGATCAACAAAAGTTGATAAAAATGGAAAAATTGTAGATACTTTAATTGAAGGTAGAATTGATGGTGAGATTATGATGGTTGAATCATCAAAAGTTGATTTGATTGATATTTCATCTCAAATGGTTATGGGGGTTGCAGCTTCACTTATTCCTTTCTTAGAGCATGATGATGCCAACAGAGCATTGATGGGGTCAAATATGATGCGACAAGCAGTACCTTTACTAAAACCTCAAGCTCCAATTGTTGGAACAGGTTTAGAAAAAACTATTGCAAGAGATTCTTGGTCTGTAATAAAAGCAAAAAGAGCTGGTATTGTAGAAAAATCTGATGCAAAAAATGTTTATATTAAAGGGGAAGATGAAGATGGTGCATTTATCGATCAATATCTTTTAAGTAAAAACCAAAGAACAAACAATAATACAACATTTGGTCAAAGAAACCTTGTAAAAGAGGGACAGTTTATAGAAAAAGGGCAAGTAATAGCTGATGGTCCGTCTATGGATAATGGTGAATTAGCAATTGGAATTAATGCAACAGTTGCATTTATGCCTTGGAATGGATATAACTACGAAGATGCGATTATTTTATCTCAAAAGCTAATCAAAGAGGATGCATTTACATCTGTTCATATTTATGAAAAAGAGGTAGAAGCAAGAGAACTTAAACATGGTAATGAAGAGATAACAAAAGATTTACCAGGAGTAAAATCTGAATCTATTGAACATCTTGATGATAGTGGTATAGTTAAAATTGGAACTTATTTAAAACCTGGTATGATTATGGTTGGAAAAGTTACACCAAAAGGGGAAATTAAACCAACTCCAGAAGAAAGACTTTTAAGAGCAATTTTTGGTGAAAAAGCTGGACATGTTATAAATAAATCTATGTACACACCAGCATCTATGGAAGGTACAGTTGTAGATGTAAAAGTATTTACAAAAAAAGGTTATGAAAAAGATGAAAGAGCTATAAAAGCACTTGAAGAAGAGAAAGCAAAACTTGATGAAGAACATCATGATAAATTGCTTATGTTAGATAGAGAAGAGGTTCTTAAAATAAATGCATTATTGTCTAAAAATCCATTGGCAAAAGATGTAGAAATTGGTGATCTTGAGCTTAAAAAAGGTGATTTTGTAACTGTTGAACAACTTGAAACTGTAAATAGATTTGCTATGAAAAAACTTGTAGCATCATTTGAATCAAAAATTTCAAAACAATACAACAATATAAAAGAACACTTTATAAAACAAAAAGCTGTTTTAAGAGAAGCACATGAAGAAAAATTATCTATTTTGGAACATGATGATATATTACCAAGTGGAGTTATCAAACAAGTTAAAGTTTATGTAGCAACTAAGAGAAAAATAAAAGTTGGGGATAAAATGGCAGGACGACACGGAAACAAAGGTATTGTTTCTAATATTGTTCCTGAAGTTGATATGCCATATATGGAAGATGGAAGTACTGTTGATGTTATTCTTAATCCACTTGGGGTTCCATCAAGAATGAACATTGGGCAGATTTTGGAAGTGCATTTAGGATTAGTTGGTAAAAAATTAGGTTTACAAATTCAAGATATGTTTGATAAACAAACAGAAACTTTTATTGCTGATTTAAGAGCTAAAATGATTGAAATTGCTGATGTTGCTAAATTAATGAATGCAAAAGAGGTTCTTGGTAATATGAGCGATGAAGAGTTATTGCAATATGCACGAGATTGGACAAAAGGTGTTCGATTTGCAACTCAAGTATTTGATGGGGCAAAACAAGAAGAATTTGAAAAGCTTTTTGAATTAGCGAAAATTGATACTGACGGAAAAACTGTTCTTTATGATGGTATGACAGGTGAAAAAATGAAAGAAAGAGTAAATGTAGGAGTTATGTATATGCTTAAACTTCATCACTTAGTTGATGAAAAAGTTCATGCAAGAAGTACAGGTCCATATTCATTAGTAACTCAACAACCTGTTGGTGGTAAAGCATTATTTGGAGGTCAAAGATTTGGAGAGATGGAAGTTTGGGCTTTAGAAGCTTATGGAGCAACAGCAGTTTTAAAAGAGATGTTAACAACTAAATCTGATGATGTAGATGGTAGAACAGCAGCATATAAAGCGATCTCAAATGGTGAGAATGTGCCAAATTCAGGTATCCCTGAAACATTCTTTGTATTGTCAAAAGAACTTCAAGCATTGGCACTTGATGTAGAAATTTATGAAGAGGTAGAAGATGATGAGTAGTAATGAAAAAGTATTAAAACCTATAGAGATCCATGAATTGGATAAACCAAAAGATTTTTCAGCTTTTCAAATTAATTTAGCAAGTCCTGAAAAAATATTATCTTGGAGTAGTGGAGAGGTTAAAAAACCTGAAACTATCAATTATAGAACATTAAAACCAGAAAGAGATGGATTGTTTTGTGCTAAAATCTTTGGACCTGTAAAAAATTATGAGTGTCTTTGTGGTAAATATAAAAAAATGAGATACAAAGGTGTAGTTTGTGAAAAATGTGGAGTTGAAGTTATCTCTGCAAAAGTTAGACGACATAGAATGGGACATATTGATTTAGTTGCTCCCGTTGCTCATATCTGGATGGTTAGTTCACTTCCTAGTAGAATAGGAACATTGCTTGGTGTAAAATTAAAAGATCTTGAAAGAGTATTGTACTATGAAGCATATATTGTACAAAATCCAGGTGAAGCTTTTTATGATAGTGAAGCTACAAAACCTGTTAAAAAATATGATATTTTAAATGAAGAACAATACAGACAAATAGAAGATCATTATGATGATACAGGTTTTGTTGCACAAATGGGTGGACAAGTTATACTTGATATGTTAAAAGAACTTGATTTAGTTGATATATTAAATACTTTAAAAGAGGATATGAATGCAACAAAATCTGAAGCAAAAAGAAAAACTATTGTAAAAAGACTTAAAGTTGTTGAAAACTTTTTAAATAGTGGAAATAGACCAGAATGGATGATGTTAAAAGTTATCCCTGTATTACCACCTGATATTAGACCACTTGTTGCGCTTGATGGTGGAAAATTTGCAGTATCTGATGTAAATGATTTATATAGAAGAGTAATCAATAGAAACAATAGACTTAAAAGACTTGTAGAACTTGATGCACCACAAATTATTATTAGAAATGAGATGAGAATGCTTCAAGAAGCAGTTGATGCACTTTTTGATAATGCAAAAACAGCAAATGCAGTAAAAGGTGCAAACAAAAGACCACTTAAATCATTATCTGAAATAATCAAAGGTAAACAAGGACGATTTAGACAAAACTTACTTGGTAAAAGGGTTGACTTTTCTGGTCGTTCTGTAATTGTTGTAGGACCAAACCTTAGAATGGATCAATGTGGATTGCCTAAAAAAATGGCTTTAGAGTTATTTAAGCCACACTTGATGGCTAAATTAGAAGAAAAAGGTTATGCAACGACATTAAAAGCTTCAAAAAGATTGATTGAAAATCAAACAAATGAAGTATGGGAATGTTTAGCCGAAATAGTTGAAGATTATCCTGTATTATTAAACAGAGCTCCAACATTGCATAAACTTTCTATTCAGGCATTCCACCCTGTATTGATTGATGGTAAAGCAATCCAGCTTCATCCATTAGTTTGTTCTGCATTTAATGCTGACTTCGATGGGGATCAAATGGCTGTGCATGTACCTCTTTCACAAGAAGCTATTGCTGAAGCAAAAATTCTTATGATGAGTAGTATGAATATACTTTTACCAGCATCAGGTAGAGCTTTGGCTGTTCCTTCTCAAGATATGATTTTAGGACTTTATTATTTGACTCTTGAAAAAGATGGTGTAAAAGGTGAAAATAAATTATTTGTAGATTTAAATGAAGCATTAATGGCACTTGAATTGAAAAAAGTTGATCTTCATGCAAGAATTAGAACACTTATAGATGGACAAATGACTACTACAACTGTTGGGAGAATGATTATTAAAAATATTTTACCTGAATTTGTACCTGTTGAATATTGGAATAAAATTTTAAAGAAAAAAGATATTGGTGCATTGGTTGATTATATTTATAAACATGGTGGATATTCTGTAACTCCTAAATTTTTGGATAATTTAAAAGATATTGGTTTTAAATATGCGACTCAAGCTGGAATTTCAATATCTATAGATGATATTAGAATACCTGATTCAAAAGAGGGATTAGTAGTAAAAGCGAAAAAAGAGGTTATTGAAGTTCAAAAACAATTTAATCAAGGTTTATTAACTGAACAAGAAAGATATAACAAAATTATTGATATTTGGACAGTATTAAATAATAAGCTTGGAACAGAGATGATGGATATAGTAAAAGCTGACAAAGATGGTTTTAACTCTATTTATATGATGGCAGATTCTGGAGCTAGAGGTAGTGCAGCACAAATTAGACAGCTTGCTGGTATGAGGGGTCTTATGGCAAAACCAGATGGTAGTATTATTGAAACACCAATTGTATCTAACTTTAGAGAGGGGTTAAATGTACTTGAATACTTTATTTCTACTCACGGAGCTAGAAAAGGTCTTGCCGATACAGCACTTAAAACAGCAAATGCTGGGTATCTAACAAGAAAACTTGTAGATATTTCACAAAATGTAAGAATTTCTATGGAAGATTGTGGAACTCATGAGGGGATTACAATTTCAAATATAACTGATGGTAATGAACTTGTAGAATCTTTACAAGAAAGAATTACAGGTAGAGTAATTGCAAATGATATAGTTGATCCTATATCAAATGAGATTTTATTTACTGAAGGTACTCTTTTAAGTGAAGAAGATGCAGCTGTTGTAGAAGAAGCTGGAGTTAAATCTGTAACAATTAGAACACCACTTACTTGTAAAGCTGAAAATTCACTTTGTGCAAAATGTTATGGATTGAATCTTGGAGAACAAAGAAAAGTAAATCCAGGTGAAGCTGTTGGGGTACTAGCTGCTCAATCTATTGGGGAACCAGGAACTCAGTTGACTCTAAGAACTTTCCACGTTGGAGGAACTGCAAGTGCAACTCAAGCAGAAAAAGAATTAAAAGTTACAAGTGAAGGTTTTTTAAGATATTATAATGTTAAAACATATACTTCAAGTGAAGGTAAACAAATCGTTGCAAACAGAAGAAATGCAGGTATATTACTTGTAGAGCCTAAGATTAATGCACCATTTGATGGGGAAATATCTATTGATACTACACATGAAGAGGTTGTTATATCTATTAAAGGTAAAGATGATGAAAAAAGTTATTATCTAAGAAAATCTGATGTTGCAAAACCAAATGAACTAGCTGGTGTTAGTGGTAAAATTGAAGCAAAATTATATTTACCATATAAAGATGGGGATAAAGTAAGTGCGTTTGAATCTATAGTTGAACTTATAAAAGATGGTTGGAATGTACCAACAAGAATCCCTTATGCATCAGAATTAATGGTAGAAGATGGGGCACCTGCAACTGCTGAAATCAAAGCAGCACATAATGGAACTGTAAAATATTTTAAATTAACAGGTGATTATTTAGAGCGAGATAAAAATGTTCAAGTTGGCGATGTGATTAAGAAAAAAGGTTTATTTGCTGTTATTGTTGATGATGCAGGTAGAGAATCATCAAGATTTTATGTTTCAAGAGATTCAGTAGTTGAAGTTGCAGATAATAAAAAAGTAAATAAAGGTGATGTATTAGTTAAACCTGCATCACAAGATCAAACTATTATTGCACAATGGGATCCTTATGCGAATCCAACTATTGCTGAAATTGATGGTAAAGTAACATTTGAAGATATTATACCAGGACTTACTGTATCTGAACAATATGATGAGTTAACAGGTAGTTCAAAACTTGTGGTAAATGAATATATACCAGCAGCATATAAACCAGCTGTATTATTGACTGCAAAAGATGGTTCAACAAGACATTATGTTTTAGAAGCAAAAACATCATTAAATGTTACAGATGGTCAAGAATTAAAAGTTGCAGATATTATTGGTAAAACACCAAAAGCTGTGTCAAAATCTAGTGATATTACAGGGGGGCTTCCAAGAGTTTCTGAATTATTTGAAGCAAGAAGACCTAAAAATATAGCAGTATTGGCTGAATTTGATGGTGTTGTATCATTTGGTAAACCTTTAAGAAACAAACAAAGATTGATTATTACTGATAATCAAGGTAATAAAAGTGAAAATCTTATTGAAAAAAGTAGAGAGATTCTTGTAAGAGAAGGTGAATTTGTACATGCAGGTGAGCAATTAACTGACGGACAAAAATCAAGTCATGATATTCTTAAAATTTTAGGTGAAAAAGCATTAAATGAATTTATTGTTTCTGAAGTTCAAGGGGTATATCGAGGACAAGGGGTAAATATTGCTGATAAACATATTGAGGTTATTTTATCTCAAATGTTAAGACAAGTTAGTGTTACAGATTCTGGAAATACAAAATTTGTAGTAGGTGATATGGTATCTAAGAAAAGATTTGTTGCTGAAAATAAACGAATTATTAAAATGGGTGGAGAACCAGCACTTGCAGAACCTGTATTACTTGGTATTACAAGAGCAGCTGTTACATCTGATTCTATTATATCATCAGCTTCATTCCAAGAAACAACAAAAGTTTTAACAGAAGCTGCAATTTCATCAAAAATTGATATGTTAACAGATTTAAAAGAAAATGTTGTAATTGGTAGAACAATACCTGTTGGAACAGGACTTTATAGAGATAAAAAAATACAATTTTCTACTGAAGAAGAGTAGTTTTTAATCCCCAATATATTAAATATTGGGGATAATTTTTATACAAAATATATTTTAAAATATTTCCCTTTTATTTTATTGGTTGTTAATCCATCATAAGCTTGTTGAGATTTTGTTTTATTTATAGCTACATATGATACAAAATCAAGTATATCAATTTTACCAATATCATTTTTATCAAGTCCGATTCCTGCTGTTAATGCACCTAAAATATCTCCTGCTCGTAGTTTTTGTTTTTTACCACCATTTATAAATAAAGTATCGTAAGTAGCAGATAAAGTAAAATTATTGGTATAATTAATCGATAAATTATATTGTTGAATTGGTATATTATATATATTATCATCAATATTATCAACAAGTGATATAGCAATACCATCTTGACCAGCACGAGCAGTTCTCCCTATCCTATGGGTATATACTTCTTTATCAAATGGTAAATCATAATTTATAATTAAATCAATATTATTTATATCCAAACCTCTTGATGCAACATCTGTTGCTATGAGTATAGGATAACTTTTATTTTCAAATAGAATAAGTGTTTCTACTCTATCTTTTTGATCAAGATCACTATGTAAAACAAGTGTATCTATAGAAAGATTTTCAAGTTCATTGGCTAATTGATCACATTGGATTTTTGTATTACAAAAAATAATGGTTGAATTTGGTTTATAGTTTTCTAATACCCCATAACACATATCAAGTTTTGTAAATTTATTAGATTGATAAAATATTTCTGTTATATTTGGTTTAAGATTTTTATTTTCTATTTTTATTTTTATAGGTTCTTGTAGTATTGATTTTGATAATTGTTCAATATTTTCAGGATATGTAGCACTAAAAAGTAAAGTTTGTCTATTTGTTGTAGGTAAAAAATTAATAATTTTATTAATATCCTCTTCAAATCCCATATCTAACATTCTATCAGCTTCATCTAATACTAAAGTTGTAATATTAGATGGATCAAAAGTTTTTTCTGTAAGATGTTTTAATATTCGTCCAGCAGTTCCAATAATAATATGTGCTTGATGTGATAAAGAATGTACTTGAGGTTTGTAAGGAACTCCTCCACAAAGTGTTGTAATTTTGATATTATGTGTGAATTTTGCTAATAATTTCATCTCTTTTGCTATTTGATTAGCTAATTCTCTAGTAGGTGCTAAAATTAGTGTTTGAATTCTAAAATGTTTTATATCAAGTTTATTTAAAACAGCTAATGAAAATGCTATTGTTTTTCCACTTCCTGTTTGGGCTTGTGCGATAATATCTTTACCTTGTAGTGTATAAGGTAATGATTGTTGTTGTATAGGTGTCATTGATGTAAAATTAAGCCGTTTTAAATTTGATATAATCTCTTTTTTTAATGGTAAATTTTCAAAGTTTGTTGATTGCATTGTAAACTCCTTTGCAATAAAAAAAGGTAAGGGTAAATAATACCCTTACCTTTTTGTTATGTAGATAAAAAGATTAATATCTATTAAATTCTCTTCTTGGTCTTTCTTCTCTTGGTTTTGCTTCATTAATTCTTAATGTTCTTCCTTCAAACTCTTGACCATTTAGTGCTTCAATTGCTTGATTTGCTGAATTTGTATCATCCATAGTGATAAATCCAAACCCTTTTGCTCTACCTGTTTCTCTATCTGTAATTAATTTGATTGAACCTACTTCACCAAATTGACCAAAAAGCTCTTTTAAGCTACTCTCTGTTGTCCCGTAAGACATATTTCCAACATATATTTGCATATTTTGTTTCCCTTTAATGTATCCATACTAAAAAATATCCTACTTTAAAAGGATGCTTATTAATAATTGGATTCATTATAACATAAATAGTATTAAGTAAAGCTCTATTTTTCTGTTTCTTCCTCTAAATCTTCAGGGATATAAAATGTTTTACCTGTTTGAGTGATAATTTCTTGTACTCTTTTACCTGTAATAACCTCAATATCAAGTAATTCTGTTGCCATAATTTCTATAGCTTCTTTATGTTCTTTTAATGTTTCTAATACATGATTGTATCTTGTATTTAATGTTTTTTTAATATATTTATCTAAATCACTTGCAAGTTTATCACTATAATCTTTGGTAGTTTGCCCACCACCTAAAAATTGGTTTGATTGTTTTGATAATACCATTAATCCAGCTACATCACTCATACCATAGATACTTGCCATTGATTTTATAATATCTGTTGCTCTTTCAAGATCATTTCCAGCCCCTGTACTTATTTCTCCTATAAATACCTCTTCTGCAGCACGACCTCCCAATAAAACATCAACTTCAGCAATTAATTCATGTTTTTGCATAAGATATTTATTTTCTTCGGGAGTATTTAATGTATAACCAAGTGCAGCTAAACCTCTTGGTACTATTGATACTTTATTTACTTTTTTTGCACCTTTTGTAATTTCAGCCATAAGTGCATGACCTGATTCATGATAAGATACAATTTTTCTTTCTTTTGGAGATATTCTTCTGCTTTTTTTCTCCAATCCTGCAATTTGTCGTTCAACAGCTTCTTTAAAATGAGCACTTGTAACCTCTTTGTGATTGGCTCTACCTGCTAATAGTGCAGCTTCATTTATAACATTTGCTAAATCTGCTCCAGCTAATCCAGCAGTCATAGTTGCAACCTCTTTAAGATCTACATCTTTGCTTACTTTTACCCCTTTGATATGTACATTTAAAATCTCAATTCTACCTTCTAAATCAGGTTTATCAACTAAAACTTGTCTATCAAATCGTCCTGGTCGAAGCAATGCAGGATCAAGAACTTCTGGTCTATTTGTTGCTGCTAAAACAATTACAGGTGCTTTTGCACTATTAAATCCATCCATTTCAGCTAAAAGTTGATTTAATGTTTGTTCTCTTTCATCATTTCCACCAATTCCACCACTCGCACGGCTTTTACCTATAGCATCAATCTCATCAATAAAAATAATTGCAGGTGCAACTTTTTGAGCTTGTTCAAAAAGATCTCTTACACGACTAGCTCCAACTCCAACAAACATTTCAATAAATGATGAACCTGTAACACTTAAAAATTCAACATTGGCTTCACCAGCTACTGCTTTTGCAAGTAATGTTTTACCTGTTCCTGGAGGTCCTACAAGTAATACACCTTTTGGAATTTGAGCACCTAAATTTATATATCTATCAGGTGCTTTTAAAAAATCAACAATTTCTGTTACTTCTTCTTTTGCCTCTTTATTACCTGCCATATCACTGAATTTTACATCAGGTTTTTCACTATTTATCATTTTTTTAGAACCACCCATACCAAGGATTCCACCACCCATACTTTTAGCCATTTTTTTAGCTAAAAATGACCAAATAAGGAAAAAGATTAACAAAGGTAATACCCATCCGAATAACATATCTCCTAAAAGATTTTCTTCATTGATACCACCATATTTGATATTCTTTTTTTCTAGCATTGGGACAAGTGTAGCATCTGGTATAACTCTTCTTGCTTGATATGTTGTTTTGTGACCATTACTATTTGATACAGCTTTTATAGTGGTGTTTCCAATCCCTACATAATCAATTGAACCATTATTGATTAATGTTTTTAAATCAGAATAAGAAACATTTTTATATTTTTGTCCGTAATTGCTTTGTAATCCATTTACATTCATAGAATCTTGTGGAAAAACATTTTTAAATATCATAATAGATATTAATGAAAAAATAGCAAATACTACTAGAGGGTTGTTATTGAAAAAATTGTTATTATTGTTATTGTCTTTTTTATTATTCGACTGATTACTCATTTATTTTATCCTTTTGTAAAATTAAAGTTGTCCATTCATTTTTATGAATAATTTGTACAACTTTACATTCATTGTTTTTTATAAATTTATTTAGAACTTTATCTTCATAAACTGTTAATATTCCTGATAAGATTAATATACCATTTTCTTTTAAGATTTTTTTTAAATCTTTATGAATCATGATTAATACATCGGCAACTATATTGGCTATTACTATATCATATTGTTGTGAAGTTTGAGTAGCACTACCTACCCATGAATTTGCAAATTTTACATTATTTGCTTTACTATTTTTAATACTATCTTCTACAGCTAAAGGATCTGTATCACATATATCACACATAGCACCTAATTTTGCAGCAGCTATACTTAAAATACCACTTCCACAACCAACATCTATGATTTTATGAGATGGTTGAACATATTGGCTTATAGCTTCCAAACATGAATTTGTTGTTTCATGATGTCCACTACCAAATGTTAAAGCAGGATCTATTGAAATATTTATCTTATCTAATTTCTCTGCAATCCAACTTGGATGGATATAAAATTTACCTACTTCTATAGGTTTTATAGAGTTTTTATAGTTTTCTATCCAATCTTCATTTGCTTTTTGTTCAAGTGTTATATTACAAATGATATTTGAATCAAGATTTTTTTGTAATGCATCTGTAAAAGCTTCAACACCTTCTTGAATGTCATTTAATGTTTCTTCACTTCTTATAATAATTGTATTATTTGTTTCTTCAATAGCTTGGGTGGTTATATTTAAAATAAGATCAATATAAAGATCATAATGTGAATTTGGTGTTATTGTTAATTCGTAATAAAATTTATCCAACTGTAAATACCTTTTTATAAAATAGGGTAGATTATATCTAAATTTTATTTAATTTCTAAACATTTATTGCAATTTGATTTCTACCATGTTCTTTACAGTAGTATAATCCATCATCAGCTTTTTTTATCATCAATTCTAAATTTTCTTCAAGCCCATAACATATCCCTATAGATACAGTATAATTAAGTTTATATTCATAAACTTCAAGGATATTATCTTCGAATACTTTTCTGATTTTTTCAAATAAAAGTTTTGTATTTTCTAATGTGATATTTTCTAATAATACACAAAATTCTTCTCCACCAAATCTTGCCATTAAATCTGAATCTCTTAAATTTGAATTTAATATATCACATAGATTTTTTATAGCTTCATCGCCTATATCATGTCCGTAAGTATCATTGATATTTTTAAATTTATCTATATCAAACATTGCAACACAAAGTTCTCTTTTATCTCGTAAAGCTTTTTTGAAAATTTGATTTCCACTTTCAAAAAAATATCTTCTATTGTAAGCTCCTGTTAAAAAATCTTTATTTGCCATATCCTTTGTTTGTTGAAATAGTTCCAAAATATTTAGATTTGAATTGATTCGTGTGGTTACTTCTACTTCATTGTATGGTTTATTTAAAAAATCATTTGCACCTAGTTTAATAAATTTTGATGCTAAATCTGCTTTCCCATTAGCACTTAAGACGATTATACTTAATTCATCTTGATGGTATAATTCTCTTACTTTTGATGTAAGTTCTAATCCATCCATATTTGGCATATTGTAATCGGTTAATAATAGTGAATATTTTTTATTATTTTGTTTTAAGATATTGTATGCTTCTAAACCATCTTTTGCAGTAGTTATATTGAGTTTCATCTTATGTAATAAATCATAAGCAGCTTTTAATTGTAAAACAGAATCATCAACTATAAGTACATTTAAATCATAATTTTTGATAATTCTATGTATAGTATTGATTACAAATAAAAATGCTCTGCTATCACTTTTTACAATATAATCAATAATATTTTTTTGCATCATTTGTTGTTTTATATCTTCACTTTCGCTACCTGTAAGGACAATTGTGGGGATATGCTTTTTAAGTGTATAATCAACTACTGCACCATCTTGACAATCTGGTAGATGTAAATCTATGATTGCTGCATGTATTGTGATTGTTTTGTCTAAAATAAATTTTAGTGCTTCTTTAAAAGAGGTTGCTTGTAGTATATTAATATTATCAATAGTTGCATTTAAGCGTTCATATAACATATCCAATATAAGTTTATTGTCATCTACAATTAGGATGGTTTTTATTTTAGATTCCATCTTTATCTTCCCGTTTTACATTTTGTATATCATATAATATTTGTTCTTGAAGTTGCATTAAAGTTGTAAATTTTTTGTTACCTCTGATAAATTTATGAAATTCAATTGAGATATTTGGATTTTGTACAGTGATATTTTTATCTATAATATGTGTTTCTATAGCATAGTTTTGATCTGTTGTTCTTCTGTGTCCCAAAAAAGTTACACTAAGATATTTTTTTCTATCTACTGTTGTATATGTATAATATACTCCATCTTTAGGTAATAAAAATTGTTTACATTGTATATTGATTGTTGGTAATAATTCTTTTGCACCTATCCCTTGCCCTTTAATATGTTCTCCATGTATAGTATATGGTTTTCCTAATAATTGATTAGCAAGGAGAATATCTCCTGCTGATATATATTCTCTTATTGTTTTTGAATGTACAGCAATATTGTTGTAAAAAAATTCAGGAACTATTTTTACTGTACCGTAAAAAAGTTGTTCTAAATCACTTGTGTTATATTTTGCATCTTTACCAAAATGAAAATCAAAGCCCACTATGATTGTTTTTAAATTTGGAAATTGTTGAGATAAAAGTTCTAAAAAATCTTTACCACTTAAATTTCTAATTTGTTTTAAATCATAATATATAATGGGATAGTGTGTATAAAGATTACGATAAGTATTTGGTGTGAGATTTGCATAGCCTGTTTGTATAACTATAATTGCACCGTTTGTTCCTAAATGTTTAAATAACTCTTGATGCCCCAAATGAATCCCGTCAAATCCACCTATGGTAATGGTGTTAATATTATTATATATTTGTTGCATTTTATCTATCTCTTTCATAAATTGAAGGGTTAGGAAATAGTGTATGTAATAAGTTTTTAATTTTTCTAAATGATTTCATTTTATTATTTAATATAAATACATTTTGTGGTATATCTTCAAGTAATATTTCATCATTGATTATTTTATTTATTCTTAATAATTCCCCTTGATATGGGATATGCGCTTTTGAAAACTTATTGAAATATATACTTTCATGATTGTATGGAATTTTATCCATTTGAAACTCTTCATACATATTTATAAAACTTGATGTTTTATGCACATAAGGCCAATGCAAACTGTATTCTTTAAGTGGTAATCCTTTTTGTTCCAATGCTTTAAAGCCTCTAAGTTGTGTTTTATGATATTCCACAGTTACTCTAAATTTACTTAAATCTCCTGTATAGTCATGATAATATCTTGGTATTCCCATAAAAGTAGTAGTAATAGGATATAAAATATATAAATCATCATTCATAAATATAAAATGACTTCCTATTTTTTTATTTTTAGTTGCTAAATATACTTTGGCTCTACTATCGATATATCTTGATTCATCACCCCAGATATTATCTTCTTGTTTTGTATGAGGAATATAATTGACTGTATTGGTATTTAACCAATCAGGTTTATCCCCTACAATCCATACATTTACTTTTTCATAAATATTTTGTAAACTTCTTAAAGAGTATCTTAGTTCATCACTTGAATCTTGCTCTGGAGAAAAATATGGATATACTACATCTATAGTATCGCCATTAAATGAATCATCGTCTTGATGATTTTGTGCAAATAGTAATTGTTCTTTTATTGTTGGGCGTTCTTTTTTGATAATTTTTTCAGTTTTTGAAATATATCCGTACCAACTCCAAGGTTTATTATATGGACATTCAAAATCTATTCCACCAGGTGGTGTAGTTATATTATCATAAAACTTCTTTCTCCAACTATAACCATATTTTTTATTTCTACAAATTTCACAATTATTATTAGTAGAACACATAACTAACTCTTCAAACAATGACCAATCTTTGGTTTTTGTTACTTTATTTCTTAATAAAAGGTTTCCATTTTTATCAAAAACTTTTATATTATTGTTTGCAAAATTGCTATTTGCATCTGGTATAGAAGTAAAATTTTGATTATTATCTATGATTATTATAAGATTGTTATTTTTTTCTATTATATTACTTAAAGCTTGAATATCTTTTAGATGTGTATTATTGTACAGTTTGATTGCAAATTTTTTATCTCCCCATTTTGTAGTAGATATAGATTTTAAATTTTCAATACCATTTAATGTTTTTAATTGATTAAATGAAATGGCCAAAAGTCCATTGATTGTAGTTAGATTTTTTAACTCTTTTAGATTTTGTAGTTTATTGTTTGATAAAGATAGACTTGCTCCTACACTATGAAGTTGCTCTAACCCTTGTAAATTTTCCAAAGAGTTATTGTGTAGATAAAAAGATGAACCTACTGTTTGTATATTGTGTAAAAATTTTATACTTTTTAATTGTTTATTATTGATGATTTTTATAAAACCATTAATTGTTTGTAATGAATTAAATCCTGATATTTTAAATAAAGAATTGTTTTTATCTATTAGGATATTTGTTACTTCTTTTAAATTTATAAATCCATCTATAATAGATATATTAGTATTTGATATATTAAGTGTACCTTGTATATATTTTATTTCGGAGTATTGTTTTATTTCATCAGTTGTTGTAATATTCAAATCCCCTATATAAGTATCTGTAGCTATATCATAGTTTTCTTTTGGAGCTGTATTTTGTTGTAAGATATTATATAAAAGATATACAAATTCTTCTAACTCTTTTGAATAAATATATTTTGTTTTTGATAATATTTGTAAAATAGCTTCAAAAATAATATAGTTGTTTTTTAAATCTTTTTTATTTTCAATATTATATTTTGATAACTCTTCAAATAATAATTTTACAAAAAGTTTCTCATCTTCTATAAACTCAAACAATTTTCTCCAAAAATACTCTGCTTCATGTTTTTTATAAAGTAAAGTTGCCAACTCATCTTTATTTTGTGGTAAAGTTTCATTTTGCATTTTTCGTTTTTGGATAAGATTTTGACTCCATCTTGCTAATCCTTCCATAAACCACATATTATTTATATCGCTATAGTTGTATTGAAATACATGAAAAAGCTCATGAAGTGGAGTAGCTGTATTTTTAGTTAAACCTTTATGCAAAGTTATTTGTATAGCTTCATTTTGAACATTAGCTGCTACAAGTCCTCGCTGAATTGGTATATCTTTGATAGTGATTTGTATATATCTTGCACCTTTGTTATAGTATATACCCTCTTGTAAAGGGTTTTTAAAATGTAGCTGATTGATAAATATATCCCAAGCTTCATTAAAAAGTTTTTCTATATTTTGCAAATATGTTTTAGATACTTCAATATTTGGTGCAACTATAAATTTAAACATTATAAACTCTTAAGAAGTGGTATAAGGAAATTTTTATAAAAAGATGAATTTGTATCTAAAAGTTGCTGTTGTTTTGCTTTATTTTCCAAATCTATAAATTTACCGCAATCTACACTTATCCAAGAGCCACCCCAGCTTCTAAGTTCAAGTTTTAAACTGTTTGGATAGAGTGTTTTTATCCTTTTTAGATCATCAGTGGT
>Ga0256828_1000293_pt1 | contig 34643 bp, 25 predicted proteins | sample CV88metaG_FD_185993 | JGI IMG/M metagenome (GOLD analysis project Ga0256828, IMG submission 185993) | Hydrothermal vent microbial communities from East Pacific Rise, Pacific Ocean - CV88 | ecosystem: Environmental > Aquatic > Marine > Hydrothermal vents | place: Pacific Ocean: East Pacific Rise...
AAGAGAAAAAAGAAATATATAAAAGCTAAGAAAAGCATAAAAAAAACACGAAAAATGCATCTTGCTACAAAAGTACATAAAAGAAAAAAAGTTTCCAAAAAAAATCTTAAAAAAGTAAAGAAAACTCAAAACGTACAAGTAGCATCATTTTCAAGTAAAAAGAATGCTAAAGTCTTTAAGAAAAAATATCATTTAAAAAATGTTAAAATTGTTAAACAGTACATTAAAGCACAAAAAAAGACAACCTATAAAGTAGTCGTAAGATGTACCAAATATGAAGCTAAAAAGCTACTAAATTCTAAAAAGTTCTCTGGAGCTTATTTACTCTCTTAATCTAAAAATGCATTAACCCCTATGGGTATTAATGCATTTTTATCTTCTTTACTATCCCTAGAAACAGTAGAACTCCTAAAGATCCTGCCATTGCTAACATCATGTCTTTTTGAGCATCCCAAACATCCCCTTGTGAACCTAAAAATGCCGTACCAGCTTCAGGAGCAACCACCACAGCAGCAGCCCATTCTGCAACCTCATAAAAACCAGCAAAAGCAGAGACGGTCATAAAAGGAACAAAATATCTCCAAAAGCCTTGCATTTTTCCAGAACGTACTGACAACTCATAAATAGGATAAGTCCATAAAACCCCAAAAAGAAGATGAATAAGTCTATCATACATATTTCGCTCTGTACCTAACCATTGACCTAACGTAACACCCCAAGGTACTTCAGCATAGGTATAATGAGCACCAATCAAATGAACTATAAAGAAAATGGTTATCAATGAATAAGAGAGCAAAGAAAATTCAAAACTTTTTCGTGTCCATAGAAGTATAGGAACAGCTATAAAAACTAAAATATTTTCTAAAATCCAGTCATCATAATAAAGAGGATCAATAGCTGCCCAAACCCAAACAGCGACAAAAGATAAAATTAAAATTGTATACATGATTGTTTTAGACATACAATACTCCTTAATAAAGAAGTATTATATCAAATTTTAAAGTGCCTTTTTAAAAGCACAAAGCTGAGTAGCTAAAAGGTTGGTAATGGTTTCACGTCTGTTAATGATATGCGTAAGATTTAAATCAGAAATACTCTCTTCTTGAGATTTATTTTTTACGGTAACCACTGAGTTAATTTCATTTCCAAATGAGTCAATATTTTCACAAATAATACGTAATTGATGGGCATTACTTACTGCTGTAACCACAGCCATAGCATTCTTAACACCGAAATGCTCTAATATACTTTTTCGTGCTGCATTGGCTAAAAATATAGACTCTTCACCTTTTGCTATGGCTTCATCTACCAACTTTACATCATGCTCTAAAATAACATATAAGGTATTGTTCTCTTTTAATCGTTTAACCAACAGCTTACCCACAGCTCCATAACCACAAACTATAATGTGATTATGAAAACCTACCGATTTTAAAGCTCTTTCTCGTAACTCTGTAGGTTCCACAAAAAAGAGACTCGCCAATGCATCAATTTTCTTCAAAATAAATGGTGTCAATATCATAGAGAGAACAATGGTCACAATCATTATCTGATTAATCTCCGTAGTAACCAGCCCATTTGCACTTGCCAAAGCAAAAATAGCCAAAGCAAACTCACCTACTTGCATAAGAGCAAATGCACTTTTTATAGCAGAACGACTCTGCATAAAAAATCGTAATGCAACAAAGATTATAAATGCTTTAAGTAACATAATTGCTACCATTAAACCTAAAATAGTTCCACCATACTCAACAATAATGTCCAGATTTATTTGCATACCTATGGTTACAAAGAAAACACCTAAAAGGATGTCTCTAAAAGGAACAAGGTCAGATTCTACTTTAAAACGGTACTTTGTCTCTGCTATGGTCATACCTGCAAGAAATGAACCCAAGGTATAAGAAAAACCAAAATACTCTGCCAATGTTGAAGCTGCAATAACGATTAAGAAAACTGCTGCTAAAAATATCTCTTCACTATCAGAATGAACAACCCAATCAAAAAAACGTTCTATAAAAAACTTACCAACAATAAATATAATAAGAAAAACAACAACAGCTGAAATAACGGTATGCGTTAAAAGTTCAGATATAGAAGCATTTTCCGATGTAAAAATAGATATCATCAAAAGCATAGGAATAACAGCCAAATCTTGAAAGAGTAAAATTCCTAGTGAAATTCGTCCATAACCACTGTGAATCTCACCCTTTTCATTTAAAACTTTTATAACAATCGCTGTAGAAGAGAGTGACAATGCCATACCTATAACGATAGCATTCTTTAAATCTATATGAAAAAAGTAGTGTGTTAAAAAGGTAAAAAGTAGTCCAGAGAGTACCACTTGTAGTGTTCCATAGACAAAAACCTCTTTTTTCATGGACTTCATCTGAGTAATAGAAAACTCAAGTCCGATAGTAAACATTAAAAATACAATTCCAAATTCAGCCAAATGATCCAAAGTCTCTTTTGAATGAGAACCAAAGTCATAAATTTGTGAAATAATTAAACCTGTAAAAATATAACCAATAACTGTTGGTATATCAAATTTTTTTAAAAATACATTGACAACTGTAGCAATAGCTATAGTTACAATTAGCCCTAGTAATAGATGCTCCATAAAATCTCCCAAGATATATAAAATATAAAATATTATTTAGTGATGTTTATAACAAACGATATAGTAGTAATCGTGTAAAATTAATAATTTTATTTAAAAGAATATAATATATTTTCCTTAAGTGTAAATTAGTATCAGAATATTTATAGATTTAAAAAGAGAAAGGTTTCAAAAGACTACGATAAAGAGAGAAAATAAGAAAAATATAAAAGAATTTATAAATGTTAGCTGTAAGGTATGGCTTTAGCCTACCATTTAAACCAAATTCATAAAAAATCAAACCTTTTTAACTCAAAAAATTCAATTTGACGGTAGGCTAAAGCCATACCCTACCGTTCTTTTATATCTCAGGAGGAGAAAATATACTAATAAATTATTCCCACTCTATGGTAGCAGGAGGCTTTGAACTAATATCATAAACAACACGGTTTATTCCATCAATCTCATTAATAATACGTCTACTCATTCCTTCAAGTACATCATGAGGCACATGAGCAAAGGTTGCTGTCATACCATCTACTGACTCTACCATTCTTATACAAACTGTGTTGTCGTAAGTACGGTTGTCACCCATAACACCAACAGACTGAACGTTTAAAAGTACTGTAAATGCTTGCCATACTTTGTCATAGTAACCTGTTGCTCTTAGCTCTTCTTGCATAATGGCATCTGATTCACGAATAAGGTGTAAGCCCTCTTCTGTTACAGCTCCCATGGTTCTAATCGCAAGACCTGGTCCAGGGAAAGGGTGACGACCTATCATATCTTTTGGAAGACCAAGTTCAAGACCAAGTTTTCTAACCTCATCTTTAAAAATTTCTCTAAGAGGTTCTACCAATTCAAATGTCATCCAATCTGGAAGTCCACCAACATTATGGTGAGACTTAATGGTTTTAGAAGGTCCTTTAACTGAAACCGACTCAATAACATCTGTATAAAGTGTTCCTTGTGCTAAGAAAGCAACATCGGTATGTTTTTTAGCCTCAGCATCAAATACCTCAATAAACTTTTCACCAATGGCTTTACGTTTGGTCTCTGGGTCAGAAACACCCTCTAAAGCAGCCATAAACTCTTTTTTAGCATCAATGGTAATAAGTGGTATGTCTAGCATTCTAAACATATTTTGAACATCTTCTGCCTCATTCTTTCTAAGTAGTCCTTGGTCAACAAAAACACAAATAAGTTGCTCTTTTGGAAGTGCTTCATTTAACATGGCAGCAACAACAGACGAGTCAACCCCTCCAGATACACCACAAAGAACTTTTTTGTCACCTACCTGCTCTTTGATAGCTGCTATTTTCTCTTTAGCAAAGCCACCCATGTTCCAAGTACTGTCACAACCACAAACATGCTTAGCAAAGTTTTTAAGCAGTTTGGTTCCCTCTACTGTATGGTGAACTTCAGGATGAAACTGAAAAGCATAGATTTTCATCTCTTCATTGGCTATGGCAGCATAAGGTGAGTTTTCAGATGTTCCAATAACTTTAAAATTATCAGGGATTTTTTCTGCTCTGTCTCCATGACTCATCCATACAGTTTCGTTGTTGGTCATCTCCTTAAAGATAGGAGAGTCACCTAAAGTCAATTTCGCTTTACCATACTCATGATGGTCAGCAGCCACGACCTCTCCACCATAACGCTGAGTAATTAACTGCATACCATAACAGATACCCATAATAGGAAGTCCTAAAGACCAAAGCTCTTCACTTGGTTTGTAAGCATCTTCAGCATAAACAGACGCTGGACCACCAGATAAAATGATTCCCTTAGGTGTTCTTGCTTTTATGTTTGCTATATTCTCTCTATAAGGAACAACTTCACAGTAGACCCCAGATTCTCTTAATTTTCTAGCGATTAATTGTGTATATTGTGAACCAAAGTCGAGGACTAAAATAGGTACATGTTTCATAGATTTAATTCCTTAGTGTAGATGATTAAAATTTGTTGGAATTATACTGTATGTTTTATGAGAGGGTGTTATGATGGTGCATTTTCTAACACACCATCTAATTAGATTAAAAAGCTTAACCTATATGTAACATATTAAATTGAACATACCAAATAGATACAGAGACGATATATCCTACCAGTACAGTCCATGCCAATTTCATATGAGATGCAAAAGTATAAATACCATGCATTTTACCCATTACTCCAACACCAGCTGCTGAACCAAATGAAATAAGTGATCCACCTACCCCTGCTGTCATGGTAACCAACATCCACTGCTCTTGAATTATAGCAGGGTCTGTTCCCATGTTTGGATTGGCTTTAAGTACAGCTGACATAACAGGAACGTTATCAATAATAGCAGAGATAAATCCTACAGCAATATTGACAGCTGTTGCACCAAAAGTATCATAGAGTGAGGTAAAGTACTCCAAGAAACCAACAAAATGTAACCCACCAACAGCTGCTAAAATACCAAAGAAGAAGAGCAGAGTATCATTTTCTACTTTTGCAATCCATGTAAAAACATTGACATGTGTAGGAGAAGAACTCTCATTAAGTTTATAAACATAAAGTTTTAAAATAGCCAAACCAAACATCATTCCCCACATTGCAGGTAGGTGTAAAACTTGATGAGAAACAATAGCAAAGAAAATAGTTAAACCAAAGAGTCCCATGATAACTTTACCACCCTCTAAAATTTCAGCTGGTTTCTCATCGATAGAAAAGGGAGGAGTTCCCTCTGGTACAAATCGACTCAATAAAAAAGCTGTCACACCCCAACCTAAAAATGCTGCAGGAAAAAGGAATAAAAACTCTGTAAATGATGCTCTCCCATCTACCCACACCATTAGTGTAGTAATATCACCAAATGGAGACCATGCTCCACCTGCATTGGCTGCTACTACAATGTTTATAGCACTTGGAACCAAAAACTCTTTGTTATCTTTATCAATGGTCAAAAGTACAGTAGACAAGATAAGTGCTGTAGTTAGGTTGTCAGCAATTGGTGAGATAAAAAATGCCAAAAGACCTGTGACCCAAAAAAGTTTACTGTAACTGTAGCCTTTAGAGACCAAGTTATAACGAAGTGCAGAGAAAACCCCACGGTCAATCATCGCTTCAATATAGGTCATAGCAACAAATAAGAAGAAGAAAATCCCAGAAATCTCAACAATAAGATGCTCCACTTCTGTTTCAAGAATATGTCCATCTAAGCCATTAAGTGCAAAATAAAGCCCTATCAACATAAAAATACCCGTACCTGCTAAAAGTGCTGGTTTGGCTTTGTTAATACGGTACTTGTCTTCTGTGGCTATAAAATAATAACCTATAATAAATATGGCTAAAGAAGCCCATCCTACCCAAGTGGTAGCTAAGTGTAAATCGTGCATGTTTGCTCCATAATTTTAGACCTTTAACTTAGTGTAAAAAGTCTAATAGTTTTAATTTGTTCTAATTATAGTTAAAAAAATCTAATTTTTAGCACGATAAAAGAGGAGCTTTTTAAAAGCAGAAAACAGAGCAATTTGGTAACACGTAAATTAAAAAATTAATGATTAAATATTAATTTTCAATATAATGTGTTCCCAATGACTCTTTACGTTTCAACGCAGCCTCAACTATAGCTGACGCTGTATTTAAACGTAACTCTAAAAGCCGTCCGATGTCACGATTTTTCATATCAAAAATAGCATTTTTGGCTTCGAGCAGACCTTTTTTAGTTCGAATTACTCCCATGTCATCCCACATAATTTTTCTTAGACGACGTTTGTAAACTTTATCAGCTTCATGGTGGACGATATTTTTATACTCTTTGTCAAAAGTTGGTACAGTTATCTCTACTGGCTCTTTGGTCAAAAGATGGTCAACTGCACGTTTGGCAAAAACTACCCCTTCAAGTAATGAGTTTGAAGCCAAACGATTTGCTCCATGAACACCTGTACTAGAAGCTTCACCAATAACATAAAGTCCTTCAGTTCCTTCTACACAACCATCAGTGTCACACTTTATTCCTCCTACAGCATAATGAAAAGCTGGAGAGATAGGCACTCTGTCTTGTGGAAATTTATAACCAATAGATTCAAAAGTTCGTGTAATATTAGGGAAACGTTTGGCAAACCACTCCTCTTCAAACATAGAAAAATCTAAGTAAACCTCTTCACCCGTTTTACGTTTATGGTCAAAAATGGCACGACTTACAATATCCCGAGATGCCAACTCTCCACGCTCATCATAGTCAAAGAGAAAACGTCGTCCATCTTCAGCAACTATCCATGCACCCTCACCTCTTAGTGCTTCGGTTAACAATAACTTTCTAGCAAAAGGAGTTTTAACAAAAACTGTCGGATGAAACTGCATCATCTCCATGTTTTCAAGCTCAATACCTTTCTCAACACAAATACCATGAATGTCAGCTGAGACTGTTCGGGAATTGGTGTTGTACTCATAAAGTGACCCTACTCCACCAGAAGCTATAATGACATCATCTGCTAAAATGGTTTCGTGCTTATGGTTGACCAAAGCATTGACACCAAAACAACGACCATTTTCTATAAGTAGGTCATAGACCAAGGTATTTCTTTGAAGTTGATGTTTGTTTTGAACCATCATAAAGTAGTGCATATATCGCCCTGTAGCATCACCTCCAGCATGGACAATTCTCTCAGCTGAATGGGCTGCCTCTTTAGTATAGAGTATGTTTCCCTCTTCATCGGTATCAAACTGCATTCCTCGGTCAATAATATCTTTGGTTGTCACCAATGAGGTACGACTCAATATCTCTACTGCTTTTTTATCATTATGATACGCACCTGCTGCCATGGTATCTTCTACATGCAAAGGAATATCAGCCTCATTTAATGCTGTTACCATTCCTCCTTGGGCATAAAAAGTATTACACTCCCAAGGTATATCTTTACAGACCACTAAAACTTTTTTCTCTTTAGGAATGTTCATAGCAGCATAGAGCCCTGCTATACCAGCCCCTATAATAAGTATGTCATATTTTTTCATGCTATTCTCCCTTATTTGCTGTTGATGTATTTGTATCATTTACCCAATATGGGTCTGCTTTATACCCACAACCACTCCATAAAAAAAAGCTAAAAAATGTTATAATTAAAACATGAAAAAAGCCTCTACCATACTTTCGCATATACGTAACCTACCTGAGTTTAAATTACTTAAGAGTCACTACTGTTATCAAAAGTTTATATCCTTATTGAATCCAAGATTTAAAAAAGCCATTGCTTTTGTTTACGTAAGAGATAACACATTATTTGTGGCACTCTCTCACCCTGGGTTTAAAATGGAGCTCAATTATAATAAAGATTTATTAAAATCTCTATTAAGCATGTTGGCAAAGAGTGATGAGAAATGTACAAATATGAAGGCTTCTAAGGTCGTTCTCTTTAACTCCAAGCATCTTTCTATTATAAAAGAAGAGCCTATAGAGTCAACCGTACCTTACTATAGAGAGATGGCATTAGGTGAATTTACCATTGAGTCAGAAGATGTAGAGCTTCAAGAAGCATTTAATAAAATTAAAAAATCTATAGAGAAACAACTATAAATGTATAAAGAGATAGAAAAAACCATTCAAAACCTACCTAGCTCTGCTGGTGTTTACCAATATTTTGATAAAAATTCACGACTTTTATACGTAGGAAAAGCAAAAAACCTTAAAAATCGTATTAAGAGTTACTGGCGTTTTACACCTGAGTTTCACATAAATGAAACACAAGGTATTCGTATTATTAAAATGCTAGAACAAGCTGTGAAAATAGATTATATTGTTGTAGAAAATGAAGCTGATGCCCTTATTTTAGAAAACTCTTTAATCAAACAACTCAATCCAAAATACAATATTTTACTGCGTGATGACAAGACCTACCCCTATATTTATATAGATGAAAATCAAGATTTTCCTCGCTTTGAGATAACTCGAAAAGTCATTAAAGGTAAAAACATTGCTTACTATGGACCTTTCCCCAATGGAGGAAAAGTTCTTCTCGACACCCTTTATGAGGTCTTTCCTTTGGTTCAAAAAAAGTCCTGCCTACGAGAAGGGAAAGCCTGTCTTTTTCACCAAATAGAAAAATGTTTGGCTCCTTGTGAAGGAAAAGTTAGCTCTGAAGAGTACTACAAAATAGTTGAAAAAGCAAAAGAAGCCATAAGCAAAAGAAGCATACTTGTAGAGATACTTGAAGAGAAAATGATGACCCTTGCTATGGCAGAACGTTATGAAGAGGCTGGGAAACTACGAGACAACATAAAGACGCTAGAATCTTTGACCATCAGCTCAAATCTTGACTTAAAATCCTTGGATGATATGGATATTTTTGCCATTGTTAATGGTAAAAATAGAGGGGTGATTGTAAAACTCTTTATGCGTCAAGGAAAAATTATCTCTTCCTCTTTTTCTACCTTTAGAAGTTCTGACATTTTTGATCAAGATGAAGCCTATACACAAGCTCTTTTAGAGTTTTATACCACAGAAGCACCTCAAATAGCCAAAACCATCTTAGTAGCTCATACTTTTAAAGACCAAGATGAACTCTCTGCTCTACTGAGTGAACGTTTTTCTAAAAAAATCACCATCATTAACCCAAAGAAAGGTTCAAAAGAGAAATTAACCTCACTCGCCATTACAAATGCACATGAAGTACTTAAACAAGAGAGTAAAGAGGAGATAGAACCTAAAATTGCTGAACTATTTGAACTTGACGTTGTTCCTTATAGAGTTGAAAGTTTTGATAACTCTCATATGATGGGAGTTGCCACGGTAGGAGCCATGGTTGTATGGAACGAAGGAAAATGGCAAAAAAACGATTACCGACGCTATGAGTTACAATCCAAAGATGAGTATGGACAGATGAAAGAGATGCTCACTAGGCGTATAGAAAGTTTTCATAAAAATCCTGCACCTGATTTATGGATTTTAGATGGAGGAGAAACCTTAAGAAGATTGGCTGTTCAACTTTTAAATGAAGTCAATATGAGTTTAAATGTTATTGCTATAGCTAAAGAGAAATTGGATGCTAAAGCCCATAGAGCTAAGGGTGCTGCTAAAGATATTGTCTATACTGAGCATTCGGTTTTTGAACTAAAAACCACAGATAAACGCCTACAATGGGTACAGAGACAACGTGATGAAGCCCACCGTTTTGCTATTACTTATCATCAAAATAAAAAACGAAAAGATGACACACAAAATTCTCTTTTACAAAAAAAAGGAATTGGTCCAGCCACTGTTAAAAAACTTTTAAACTATTTTGGAACTTTTGAAGCCATAAAAAATGCATCTTATGAAGAAATTTCAGTAGCAAGTAGTGAAACTATTGCTAAAATTATAAAAACAGATATTGTTAAATATTAATATATCTAATATATATCTGAACATTTAGCATTAGAATTTGTAAGAAAATCTTATCTATATAAACTAAATTTTATAAATAAGTTTATTTTAATAAATATCTTAGTCTTTTTATAATAAAGTTACCTACGGATTAATAAACACAACAGATAAAGGAAACAGAGTGCATCACCCTATAGCATTAGACGTTGAATATACTTTTACTCAAAATCTAATATACGAAATTGATACAGATGGAATAATTACTTATGCCAATCAAAATTTTTGCCAAGTAACGGGTTTTAGGAAAGAAGAACTCATTGGTAAGAATCATTCAATATTCAAACACCCAGATGTACCTCAAGAACTTTATGAAAATCTTTGGTCAACAAAAAAGCGATTAAAACAGTGGTTCTCAACCCTTAAAAACATGCGTCGAGATGGTATGTACTTTTGGTCTGATATTCACTGTACTGTTAAATATGATAACGATACTGAAGAGGTATCTGGTTTTATTATTGTACATAAACCAACATCAAAATCTAATATAGAAGAAGAAACTGAGCGATATGCTCAATATTAATATAATATAGCGAGGGAAAAATGTATTACGGATATAATGATAACAAACAACTGGTAATGGCAGATGAGGCATTTATAGAGCTTTTAGGGTATGACTCTTTTAAAGAACTTCTACAAGAAAACATTGTTGATACTTTAAAATTTGAAAATAATAAAATTATTATAGAACATAAAAATCAAAAAATAAGCTCTGACTTTTCACATCATGAAATTTATGGAACCATAGGCGATTTCTATTTGGTAGAACTTAAAAATATAACAATAGAAAAAGTTATAACTAAAGTACCAAAACAAGTAGAAGAGAAAAAGAGTTTTAAAGTAAATTATAAAGAGATATATCTCGATGTTGATAAAATCTCTGAAGAGATAGGTTTATCGGTAGATGATTATAAACTCTATTTAGACAGTTTTATTGATCAATCTATTATTGATGAAAAGCGTCTTCTAGAAGGGAATGACAAAGTTATAAAAAACCTTTCTAACTTGGCATTGACACTAAAAATACCTCATATTAATATATTGTTACTCAAAATTAAAAAGCTTTCACATCGTGAACGTATGCCTCTTATTGATCAATACTACACAAAACTGGCATTGTTGACATTGGAAAAGCCTGAAGATTATGAAGAAGATGAATATGATACTCTATTAGAAAAAGATAGTATTGAAGATAAAGAAGAAATTCTTAATGCCAGATTTACAGACTTAATAAATAATGTTTCTGATGAGCCTAAGAAGAGTACAGAAGTAAAAGAAGAAGTTCTAATCGTCGAAGAAGTATCTGAAAAAACAAATGATATAAATGAATTTGATGACATAAGCTTCGATGAATTGGTTAGCAATAGTAATATAATAAACACTGTCGTTGAAACAGCAAAAGAGGAACCTTCCAAAAGTAATAAAAACTTTACATTAGATAATGTTCCGGCTTTACCAATTTCATACAACCCTCAAACAGCTGCAGATGAATTAAACCTTCCTGTCGTACTTATTGAAGAGTTTGTAGAAGATTTTATAGAACAAGCACATCAAGATAAAGACCATTTGTTAACTTCATATTATCAAAAAGATATGGACAACATTCATGAACTTGGACATAAGTTAAAAGGTGCTGCAAGTAACCTACGTATCAATGAATTGGCAGATATTTTGGAAGAGATTCAATACTGTACAGAACATGATAAACTAGAAACTCTTTTTATAAAATACTGGGGACATTTTCTTTCACTGGAAGACTATATGAAACAACTTAAAACAGCATAAGGAGTATCTAATGCAATTAAAAAATAGAATAAAACTTATTAGTACTCTGCCTCTTTTACTGCTACTTGTAATAGCCGGTTATTTTGCATATACCAGTTATATTCAATACACACAAAGTACTGAATTTAGTAAAGAAATAACTCAAAACACTCTTTTAGAGAGTGTTATTGATGGTATAGCAAAAGAGAGAGGACTCTCTGTTATTGCACTGGCAAATAAACAAACACAGAGTGATGTACTTACACAACAGATAAACAAAAACGATCTTCTTTTAAATAAAATAGAAAATCAAGAAAGTGTAAACCAATATGCCAACCAAGTTATTAATATTAGAGAGTTATTAAAAAACCAAGAAAATTTTGAAACTATTTTTAATAATGGCTATACAAATGATATTCTTACACCACTTTTAAACGAACTAATCAATGGTCATACTGTTCAATTTAATAATGAGATAGAAACACTTCTAACAGCAACACAAGACCTCAATAAACATATTGATGCACTAAGCAAACAACGAGACTACTTAAGTTATTTTATAGCAAAAAAAGAGCCATTAAAAACAAATGAAATCAACTTTTTACTCAACAATCAAAAGCATATAAATCCTTTTAATCCTCAATACATTCATAATAAAAATCTAAAAGAAGAAATTACTGCTTTTCTTAATAAACCAGCCGTTAAAGAGAACAGTGAAAAACTTAAATCTACATTTGAAACCCTTCAGAAAAATTTTTCAGATGGAAACTATCCTTTAACAGCAGAACAATGGTTTGAGCTTAACAATAAAGAGATAGAGAACCTGAAAGTTGTATCAAACAAGATAAAATCTAACCTAAACACACTATTAGCAGAGTATACACAAAAACAAATGATAATTTTTGGACTATCTATTTTTGTTCTACTATTAAGTTTAACCCTTGGTCTTATTGGTTTTATTACACGTAGAGAATTAAATCATAATATGAAAGATTTAGAAGAGATACTGAACAATGCTGCAGTAGAAGCTGAAAGTGCTTTTGATGAGCCAAGTATCTCTGCACTTAAAAATATTGATTTAAACAGTAGCAAAGGTATGAAAGATGGTTATAAGTTTATAGAACTTCTCATCGAAAATGCCAAATCTGATAAAATGGAAGCTTTAGAAGCAAATGAATCAAAATCTCTATTTTTAGCCAATATGTCACATGAGATTCGTACTCCACTAAATGGAATTGTAGGATTTACAGAACTTTTAAAAAGTACTGACCTAAATACCGAGCAGATAGAGTTTACAAATATTATTGAAAAAAGTTCAGAGAACCTATTGAGTATTATTAACAATATTCTTGACCTTTCAAAAATAGAAAGCAATAAAACAGAACTTGACATGGTGATTTTTGACCCAATTATTGAGTTTGAATCAGCCATTGAAACTTATGGAGTTAGAGCTTCTGAAAAGAACATTGACCTTAACCTTTTCCTCGATCCTTCTATAGATAAAAAGCTTCTTGGGGACTCTGTTAAAATTAAAGAAGTACTTATTAACCTATTGAGTAATGCCATCAAATTTACTGACTTTGGTGGAAAAATCAATATTGAAATTATGAAAATCTCTTCGGTAGAAAACCAGACAGAAATCTCTTTCTCTATAGAAGATAATGGTGTAGGTATGACAAAAGAGCAACAACTTAATGTTTTTGCAGCCTTTACCCAAGCAGATGTTTCGATTACACGTAAATATGGTGGTACAGGTTTAGGACTTACCATTTCTACAAAGTTCTTAGAACTAATGGACAGTGAACTTAAACTAGAGAGTCAAAAAGAGAAAGGAACACGGTTCTACTTTACAATTCTTTTTGAAGAGGTATTAGAGAGTACAGAACTAGGAATGGTTCCAGAATTTAATGACGTTACTATTTGTAAATTTGATTATGATATTCCTGTACAACAAGACATTTATCTTACAAAATATTTAGAACACTATCATATCAAGAGTAGTACTTTTACAACACCTTCTGACCTGAAAAAATATAATTTAGATAAAAATCTACATAGTATCTGGATTGATGTCGATACTTGTGATGATGCGTTACTAGAAACAACACATAAACTCAACTCTCATAAACTTGTTTTACTATCAAGTTTTGCTAACCGTGATAGACTTGAAAAACTGGGTTTAAACACAGCAAAAATACTTTACAAACCTATTACTCCGAGTAAAGTTGTACAAGGTATAAGTACTGTCGCTCCTGATTTAGAAGACAAAGTTCCTTCAAATAGTGCCACAAAACAAACAACTCCTTTCAATAGTATTCAATTTGAGGGTAAAATATTGGTTGCAGAAGACAACTTTATTAACCAAAAACTTATTAAACAAATTTTACTAAAGTATGGTGTAGAAGTTGAACTTGCAAACAATGGATTAGAAGCCTTTGAAAAACGTAAAGGTGAAACTTACGATTTAATTTTTATGGATATTCAAATGCCTGTTATGGATGGAATCGAAGCCACTCATGAGATTCTTAACTATGAAGTAGAAGAGCAGTTACAACATATTCCTATTGTCGCATTAACAGCAAATGCACTAAAAGGAGACAGAGAACGTTTCCTTTCAGAAGGACTTGATGAATACATTCCTAAACCTATTGAGACCAATGAACTTCTATTTATTTTAAGAAAATTCTTAAACGCAAAAACAGAAGATGCAGAATCAACAGTAGCATCAGATAGTCAAGAAAAGCAACCCAAAGAAGCTGAACTTATTACTGTTAGTGAAAAAACTGATGAAGGTGTTATGATTTTACAAGAAGAACCAGATGAAAAAGTAGAACTCTCATTTATTGAAATAGAAGAGGAAGCTCCAGTCAAAAGTACCAATGTTGTAGAAATTCATGAATTTGATGAGCCAGAGAGTAATGTAAATAAAAAAATACTTATCGCAAAAAAGAACTCTTTAGAAGCACAAATTTTATCAAAAGTCATTACAAATATGAATTATGAAATTGAAGTGGTTGATTCTATGGAAGAGTTAAAGTCACTTATACAAATGAGTGACTATGATATACTTCTTATTGATAAAGAGTTAGAAGAGTCAAATAAAGATGTCTTAAGTCAGCAACACAGTAAAATGAATGTTATAATGCTTTCATTAAATCAATCAGATAATGAAATTCCTTTTAGTTCTACTCTTATTAAAGAGTTACATGTAGGTGTTATCAAGAGAGATAAACTGGCTCAACTTATTAAAAAGTATAGAAAATAGAAAAAATATAGAAAGTAGAAAAAATGATTTTTAAAGTTTTAATCGTTGACGATGATTATATCAATCGTCATCTTCTTGTATCATTATTAAAAAAAGAACTCTATCAAATAGAAACCATAGAATCAGTTGATGGGGAAGATGCTCTACAGAAATGTAAAGAGCATTCTGACCTACAGCTTATACTCTTAGATATAGAAATGCCAAACATGGATGGTTCTGACTTTTTAAGACTCTATAAAAAAGATGAAAAAACATCTCAGGTACCTGTTATTGCTATCTCTTCTAATGATTTACGTAAAAAAGAGATTATAAGTTTTGGGGCAAATGCATTTTTGCAAAAACCCATTACAGAAAAAAAACTTATAGCTGCTATTCGTGAAGTACAAAACTAAAGTCTTAGTCATAGGCTATGTTTGGGCTGAACCAAACTCTTCTGCAGCAGGGAGTCATATGCTCTCTATTATGCAACTTTTCCAAAAACAAAACTGGCAAGTTGAGTTTGCCACTCCTGCTCAAGCATCAGAACATGCTATTGACCTGCCTGCCATAGGGATTTCTACTAAAAATATTTTATTAAATTGTGATAGCTTTGATACCTATGTTCAAGAGTATAATCCAGACATTGTTCTCTTTGACCGTTTTTTGATGGAAGAGCAGTTTGGTTGGAGAGTAGAAAAACATTGCCCTCAGGCATTAAAGATTCTCGATACAGAAGATTTACAGTGTTTACGATCTGCACGACATCAAGCACACAAAGCAAACCGTAAAATGAATCAAACTGATCTCTTTTCTGACTTAGCCAAACGTGAAATAGCAGCCATACTACGCTGTGACATCTCTCTTATTATCTCTACTTTTGAGATGGAACTTCTAATAAACACTTTTAAAATAGACCCTACCCTACTTCAGCATCTTCCATTTATGGTTGACCTAGAAAAACTTCCAAAAATCACAAAACCTTTTTTGGAACGTCAACACTTTATGACCATAGGTAACTTTCGTCACGCTCCCAACTGGGATGTTGTTTTACATCTACAAGAGATTTGGACGGAGATTAGAAAAAAACTTCCAAAAGCAGAGCTACATATTTACGGCTCATACCCACCACCCAAAGCCACAGCCCTACACAACCCTAAAAAAGGTTTTCACCTAAAAGGCTGGGCAGACTCTGCACATGAAGTGATGGAACAGTCACGCATCTGTTTAGCACCCATAAGATTTGGAGCAGGTATAAAAGGAAAACTCTTAGATGCCATGATAACGCAAACTCCAAGCGTTACAAGTTCACTAGGTTCTGAAGGTATGCACGACCAAGAGCCTTGGGCTGGTATGGTTACCGATAATGTAGAAGATTTTGTAGAAGCAGCCGTTAAACTTTATACCGATGAAGAGGCATGGAGTAAAGCTCAAAAGCATGGAACAGAACTTTTATATAGCAGATACAACAGTAAAGTTTTAGGTCAAAATTTAATAGAAAAAATAATAGAAGTCCAAGAAAACTTAGAACAACACAGACTAAACAACTTCACAGGAGCCATGCTAAAACATCACTCCATGATGAGTACCAAATATATGTCACAGTGGATTAATGAAAAAAATAAAAATCAAGCTAAAGATTAAATCTTTAGCTCTTTACTCTACTCCACAGCATAAGGTCTATACCTTTTTGCTCTTGAAATAAAAAGTCCAACGCCAAATCCATCGAATAACAAGAATCATGAACAGATAACTTAGGAGCTTGGTACTGTAAAAGCCAATCTATCTGACCAGAGAGGGCATTCATCATTCCACCTCCTCCCTCTACAAGTACAAAAGATGGTTTAGAGAAGTCAAAACCATCAGCCACTTCTACTTTACGACCTTCAACAGAAAAAAGAGGAATCTCTCTATCAAAAGTATCTTCTTTAGAGTAAATAAGAATATCAGGAGCCACAGCCCCCGTAAACCGACAGTCAAGTGTGGGTCTATCTACTCGAACTGTATTTCCTCCTATCATCATCTTCGTACAGACAGCACGTAAGTGATGCACATGAGTTAAGGACTCTTTAGAAGTCAAGTACCCACCTCCTATTTTCCCATTAGAGGTTTGTGCTATTTTAAATAATACAAAAGCTCGTTTCTGCCAAATCAAAAAAGGCTCAAGAAGCTCTAATGCCTCTTTTTCACATACAGAGGTCACAACCTCTATACCCTGCTCTAAAAGTCGGCTCAATCCCCCATCATGCCCCTCTATAGGGTCAAGTGTTGCTATAACAACTTTCTTAGGTTTTATATGAGCCAACAACGAAGCACAAGAAGGAGTCTGCCCCACATGAGAACAAGGTTCAAGCGTTACAAACACAGTACAGTCAGCAAAAAACCCTTGAGGTAAAGCAAAAAGAAACTCATGAGCTTTATGAGCATCAAACCTATCAAATTCTATCTTTTTATTTGATATAGTCTCATAGGCAGCAAGAAGTGCCAAAACCTCAGCATGAGAAGTCCCAGCTTTTTGATGAGCTTCTACAGCTACTATCTCCCCATCAGATAAAACCAAACACCCCACAGCAGGGTTCGGGTAAGTTCTTAGTTGATATTGCCATGCCTTTTTTAGGGCTTGTTGCATGTAGATTTGATTAGATGTCATTTTGTATCTCCAGTTTTTGAGCCAACTCTTGTGGTTCAGGTAAAATACCTTTTAATTCTTGAGGTAAACTCTCATTAACACTGTATGTAGAAACCCCCATAGGCTGATGAATATTTTGTAAAGCATACTCTACCTCTACACCTGTTTTATCGGTACAAAGTATCATGCCTATAGAAGGATTTTCATGTGGCATTTTTACTTTATCGTTAAGTATATTAAGGTAAAAGTTCATCTTTCCTGCATATTCTGGTTTAAACTTTCCTACCTTTAGCTCTATGGCTACGAGTGCATTGAGCTTTCTATGAAAAAAGAGTAAATCTATAAAATACTCATTCTCTTCAAGTGTCAACTTGTATTGATTGTCAATAAAACTAAAGCCATAGCCAAGCTCTAGTAAAAACTCTTTAATCTGATTAATAATTGCATTTTCTACAGCCAACTCTTTCGTCTCTTTTGAGACATCTAAAAACTCTAGGTTATACCGACTCTTCATCATATCGTCTGCTAAAACAGACAAGTTAGAAGGAAGTGTCTCAGAAAAGTTATGTTGTTTTAGCTCTACTCTGTCTCTTTCAAATAGTTTGGTTTTAATATGGTGAGTCAAAAGGTCTCTACTCCAGCCCTGCTCCATGGTTGTTTTTATGTAATACTCTTGTTCATTTACATCTTTACATTTTGAAAAAACTAAAATATTATGACCCCAAGGAATTTCTCCAACAAGCTGTTGGAGATTTGATTTCTCTTTATAAGTATTATAAAACTGCCTCATATACCATAAATTTTGAGTCGAATATCCACTTCGTTTTCCAAACTCAGACTGTAAATCTTTTGACATCTGTTCAACCACAGATTTACCCCAACCAAGGCTCTCTTGTTTTACAACTATATCTTTTCCTATGTTAAAATAAAGTTCTATTATGGCTCTGTTTACCGATAACGTAGCTCTATTTTTAGCCGTTTGAATTTTCTGCTTTAGTTGTTTTATAAAATCTATATAGGTTTTATCAAGGTTCATCTTTTAACTCCTATAGTTTTACGATGCTTCACAAGCAAATTTAACTGCTCAATAGCAATGATATTAAGCTTTTCTACTCGTTCATTTGGTGAAAGTTTTTGCTTAATAAATTCAGCATTAAGTGATTCTAAATTTGCTAAAACAACCAACTGTTCAGCCGTAGCATAGTCTCTCATATTTCCTTGTTTATCACTATTTATCTCTTCCCACTCTTTAGCTGTCATTCCAAAAAGTGCTACATTAAGAAGGTCAGCCTCATTAGCATATATAAAACATACTTTTTGCTTTGAGATATTAGGTGGTATAAGATTATTTTTGATGGCATCAGTATGGATATGGTAGTTCATCTTGACAATCGTTCGTTTAATATCCCAACCTAATTGTTGTTTTTCTATCTCATCTTCTTTAAGACGTTGAAACTCTTTTATGAGAAAAAGTTTAAACTCAGCACTAATCCAACTTGCAAATTCAAAAGCTATGTCTTTATGAGCATAAGTTCCTCCGTAGCGTCCTGCTTTACTTTTAATACCTATTGCATTAGTACTAGCAATCCACTTCTTAGGAGTCAAAACAAAACTATTTGTTCCTGCTTCATTTCTAATTCCATCGAATTCGATGGAATTAAAATTTTCATTATTAATTCTCTCCCACAATCCTAAAAACTCTATGGTAGCTTTTGACCTCATCCAGTTTTGCAAAATATAATCACTTCTATTTTTATCTCTATATCTTGCAATATCTGTCAATGATATAAAATCATCTTTTTGATTGTTCTCTATTGATATTTTAGTGTTTTGAACAACTATTTTATTTTTCATGAGTTACTCCATTATTTATATAGAGTCATTTTAACATTAAAACATAATTTTTGTGAGAAATGTGGCATATTGTCATATTTTTGAATAATACTGTTTTCCAACACATCATTTACTAACATTCGCACAATATAAACTTTAAACCCGATTCTGCATAAAAATCAAACTTCCTAAAGTAGCTCCAACATCAATGGAAACCACATCACACTTTACTTTAAACAAGTGAAAAATTCGCTCATCTTTTACACCTTCTAGGCACTCATAGTTTCCCATACCTTTGGCGATGATTAAGTCCATAGAGTTGTAGAGTTTCATAAACTCGTCACTGGCATGGTTGTAGGCTAAACCGGGAGTATTAACCCCTGAGTCTACTACAGTTGCCACCTCTTGCATGTTTATCTCTTTGGCTTCTAAAAGGGTTACGTCGTTTATGATGGGAACTCCACGAACAGTATAATATAGTTTTAGCTCTGGATACTCTTTTGCTATGGTTTCTAAAAGCAGTTTATCAAAAACATGTTCTCCTACATTGTCACCTATTATCATAAAAATTTTTGCCTCTTTTAAACGTTCTAAAAATAGAGCTTCATCATCTATGGCAAAGTCCGTCTCAAATACTTTTTCAAACTCTACATCTAGGTCAAAGTGGTTGGGTGTAGCAAAATCTATAACATTACCAGCCACAGCAGCTTTAATGGCATCAGAGGTAGTTTTAACCTGCTTTTTTACACTTGGTAGCAACTTACTTGCCTCTTGGGTAGAAAGCTCTTTAAGGGCTTTGTAGACATCATCCGTATCTGTAAAAAAAGCCAGTTTAGGATAGAGGTCAGCAGCAGCAACGGGTGGAGAAACTTCTCCATAGTTGGCGATGGAGATTGAAGCAACTTTCATCATTTCTTTGGCAGTATCTTCATCAAGATTTAGATTTTTAGCAACACGAAGGGATTGGTTAAGTAGACAAGATAGACAGTCAGATTTTAAATTCATATAATTTCTTTTTAGTGAATTATAGCGATATAGAATTTAAAGAAGAAATTTTAGAGGAAAGAGATTTTAAAATAGACACTCCCAAGCTTATAGCTTGGGAATATAAAGTAGAGAAAGAAACTATATACCGAAGTTTGTAGCTCTCATCATCTCTGTAATGTACTCGATGAACGGGTCAACATAGAAGATTGAACCTACGGTTACAAATACAGCCAAACCAAGAATAATCAAAAGAGGTTTGGATACGTTGTAGTATGTAGTCTCTTCTGTTACCTGTGATGTTGGCTCTTTTAAGAACATATAAACAATCAGCTTCAAGTAGTAGTAGGCAGCAATAGCAGAGTTAAGACCCATAATAATTGCTAACCATACATACCCAGCATCAATGGTTGCTGACATAAGGTAAACTTTACCCCAGAATACTGAGAATGGTGGAACCCCAGCCAAAGACAACATAAACAGACCCATAACCACAGCACCCATTGGCATAATTTTTACCATACCTGAGAACTTCTCATAAGGATGATCGTATCTTGCGTGATGAACTCTATGTTTATGACGACTTACCCATAACATTGCAAATGCACCAAGGTTTGTAAACATGAACAGTCCGTAGTATAAGAATATACCTGTGTTTGCTTTCTCTGTTGCAAGAGCAATAGCAACCATTACAAAACCAGCATGTGAGATAGAAGAGTATGCCAACATACGTTTAACATCCTCTTGAACCAATGCCATGAGGTTTGCAAGAGTCATAGTAAGAACAGATAAAATAATAATCATCGTCTGTACCCACTCGATTTGAAGCTCGATGAACATCTCAAAAATTCTCATAGAAACAACAAATGCTGCCACTTTAGGAACAACTGACATATATCCAGCTAGAGGAGCTGATGCACCCTCGTAAACATCTGGTGCCCATGTATGGAAAGGAAAGAGAGAGAGTTTAAATGCAAATGCAGTTAAAAGTAACCCTGCCCCACCAAGTAAGAACATCATCATTCCTGGCTCAGCCATTCTACTTTCAATTGCTACTGCAATTTGATACAACTCTAAACTTCCAGAGATTCCATAAAGAATCGCTGAACCCATAGTAAAGAAACCTGCTGCCAAAGCACCCATAGTAAAGTACTTAACAGCTGCCTCAAATGAGTTGTGTCTATTATGCATAGCAATCAAAGTATAAAGTGACAATGATGCAGTTTCAAGACCAATAAAGATAAGAATCAAGTTATCTGAACTCACCATAAACTGGAATCCTGCAATCATAAACAAAAAGAGTGCAAAAAATTCAGGGTATGAATACTCATGGAATCTTTTTGATGTCAATGCCAATGGAATAAACAGTGCTGATGCTACCAAAATAAGTACTTGAGATAAAACAGCAAGACCATCAATCAACATAACATCGAAGAAACCTTTTTCATCAGGTCCAAAATTTAGCCCCAATGTGGCACCCAAGTCTATAACCAAGATAAGAATTGTCAACATAACATAAAGAGATTTATGAATGTTCTCTTTAATTAAATCAATAGTCAAAATAACCAAACCACCACCAATAGCAATAAGCATTGGCATAAGGGTAGCAAGGTTTAAGACATCCATAGTAATGCTTTTAGGATCTATAAACATTATTTTACCTCCTTTTTACTCACAATAATAGCCTCTTTAGTAGACTCTAACTGTGCGTGATTTTCCATTTGAACCAATAACGCTTTAACAGAGTTATCAATAGGTTCTAAAACTGGTTTAGGATAAACACCCAACCATACTACAATAGCAACTAGAGGTAATAATGCTGTAAGCTCTCTACCATCTAAATCTTTTAAACTAAGGTTTTTCTCATGTCTCATAGGTCCAAAGAATGACTTTTTGAACAGTGCCAACATATACACAGAACCAATAATAATGGTTGAACCAGCAAGAATAGTACCAATAACTGAAACTTTATAGAATCCTAAAAGAACTAAGAACTCACCAACAAAACCAATGGTTAATGGTAAACCTACTGATGCCATAAGCATCACACCAAATACTGTTGCGTAAACTGGCATAACTGCTGCTAAACCACCAAACTCATCCATAATTTTAGTCCCTGTTCTCTCATAGATAACACCTACAAGCATAAACAAGGCACCTGATACAATTCCATGTGATAACATTAAGAAAATAGAACCACCAAGTCCCTCTGCGTTCATAGCAAAGACACCAATCATAATAATACCCATGTGAGAAACAGATGAATAAGCGATAACTTGTTTCATATCTTTTTGTGCAAATGCTACCATGGCTGTGTAAATAACCATAATAAGGGCTAGTGCCATAATAAATGGTGTAAATGTTACCGACGCATCTGGTAAAATTGGTAATGAGAATCTAACAAAACCATAAGTACCCATTTTAAGAAGTACAGCTGCAAGAATAACCGAACCAATGGTTGGTGCTTGTCCGTGAGCATGTGGCAACCATGTATGGAATGGAAACATTGGAACTTTAATAGCAAAACCAGCAAAGAATGCTAAAAATAGCCAGAATTGCTGATCTGTTGTCAATTTTAATGTGTACCAATCTAATAAGTTAAATGACCAAACACCTGATTCTAAGTGGAAAAAATATGCCATAGCCAAAAGACCAACCAACATAATTAACGACCCAGCAAAGGTATAAAGAAAAAACTTAACAGCTGCGTAAACTCTTGTTGGTCCACCCCATGCTCCAATAATGTAAAGCATTGGAACCAATGAAAGCTCCCAAAACAAGTAGAAGATAATTGCATCTAATGAAAGGAAAACACCTACCATTGTCATCTCTAAGAAAAGAAGAGAAACAATCATGTTTTTCATGTTCTTAGTATCATCACGTAAAAGGATAATTCCTAATAATGTAATTAATGCTGCCATAATTACAATAAACAATGAAATACCATCAACCCCTACATTATACGAAATACCAAACTGTGAAATAACTGGTGCTAACTCAGTAAACTGCATACCAGGATTAGTGATATCAAACGATGCCCATAATCCAAGTGCCAATATTAGCTCTACTGCTGCAACAGAGACTCCATATGCTTTCGCAGAGCCCTTATCAACAACAAATCCTAATATCCCTGCTACTGCAGGGAAAAATATTAATATACTTAATATATGATCCATACCTTCTCCTTAACCTATAAATGCAGTAATGGCTGCAGCAACTATCAATAACAATGCACCAACACCCATCCAATTTAAGTATGCTGAAAGACTACCTGTCTGCATACCTCTAGAAACATCTCCTGACTTGTAGAACGCTTTAGCAATAAGGTCAACAGACCCATCAACTACAGCTTTATCTATTTCCCAGAACTTTTTCGATGCTATTGTGTAAGGTTGAACTATGAACTCATCATAAAACTTAGGAACATAATACTGATTCGCAACAAGTTTATAGAAAAATGAAGCTTCAAACTCTTCATCTCTTTTCCATGCGTTTGCACCTTTTCCTGCATATTTTTTATATGCAATAACAATACCCGTTACAGCTATAATAATGACAAGTAGACCTAAAGCCCATGCGATACTATGTGTATGATGACTCATCTCATAATCTGGTAAATTTTTAGTAATAAACTCTTTAAAGTCATCCATAAACCAACCAAATGAAATGGCAAGAGCAGCCAATGGTGCCATTGCTACCAATACATATTTGTACATGTCGTGTGGGTGGAAACCTAAAGCTTTATAACGCTCTTCACCATGGAAGGTAAAGAATACTTGTCTAAAGCTGTAGAATGCTGTCATACCAGCTGTAATAACCAAAATACCCCAGATAATAAATGAACCATCATTAAATGCTGTTTCAATAATCGCATCTTTAGAGTAGAAACCTGCCATAATAGGAAGACCTGCCAGTGCAAATGAAGCAATACCCATATAGATATATGACCCCATCATTACCTTTTTCAATCCACCCATTTTAAAGATGTCCAGTTCGTCATCCATCGCGTGCATAACGTTACCAGCACCTAAGAATAGAAGGGCTTTAAAGAAAGCGTGAGCTGCAAGGTGGAAAAGTGCAATCCAATATGCACCCAAACCAGCAGCTGCAAACATGTATCCTAACTGAGAAAGAGTTGACAAGGCAACAATTCTTTTAATGTCTCTTGCACTCAATGCCATAGATGCAGCATAGAAAGCAACAAATGCACCAAGAGAAGCAATAAACATAGAAACACCAGCAACAGCATCTAAACTATAAAGTGGATTGGCTCTAATAACAAGGAAAACCCCTGCTGTTACCATAGTCGCTGCGTGAATAAGTGCAGAAACAGGTGTAGGACCTTCCATCGCATCGGTTAACCATGTATGCAGAGGGAACTGAGCTGATTTACCCATTGCTCCGATAAACAGTGCAATAGCAATAGATACTAAGATTCCATCTTCTAAGTTAGGCATCGCTGCAAATACAACATCATATTGTAAAGAACCAATATTCCAGTAGATAAGGAAAATACCAACAAGCATACCAAGGTCAGCAACACGGTTCATAATAAACGCTTCGTTTGCTGCCCATGATGGAGAGATAGATGGATTTTCTTCAAAAGGTCTGTCTGGTTTGTGATACCAAAAACCAATCAATAACCATGAACAAACTCCAACACCTTCCCAACCAATAAATAGACCAGCAAAATTATCAGACATTACTAAAATCATCATTGAGAAGACAAATGCTGATAGATAAGCAAAAAATCTGTTGTATGATTTATCATGATCCATATACCCTGTTGAGTAAATATGAACAATAGTTGAAACCAAAGTAACAACACACATCATGGTCACAGATACTTCATCAACAAGAAAACCAAATGGAATACTTAAATCCCCAGCTGAAATCCAACTCATCATCGTAACATGAACTGGTCCATACTCTGCAACATGCATTGCCAATGTAACAGCAGCTATAAATGCAATACCAATAAGTGTTGAGTTAACAATACCTACTAAATGTGTTTTAGGACTTCTAGCAAAAAAGAGTCCAGCAAACAGTGATCCAACAAAAGGAGCAAAGAGTGCTATATATACTAAACTTTCCATTCTTCCTATCCTTTCATTGATGAGATAACATCAAGATCTAATGAACCATACTTTTTATAAAGTATAATTAAGAGTCCTAACCCAACAGCAACCTCTGATGCTGCAACAGCGATGATAAAGAAGGCAAACATCTGCCCTGATAAATCACCATAATAGTTACCAATAGCTGCAAATGCAACGTTTACTGCATTTAACATAATTTCCGTAGCAAAGAAAAGCATCAAAAGATTTTTTCTTCTTAGTACGCCCACAAAACCTATACTAAACAGAATACCTGACAGTATAAGGTAGTGACTAACTCCAATTTCAAACATTATGCTTCTCCTTTTTCAAGTTCTACTTTTAACTCTTCATCTTTTAGCTCATCATCTGCAGCTTCACATTCTGTTAAAGAGTAATCCATTTTCTTACCAGCCAAAATAATACCTGCAATCATTGCTACAAGTAACATCAATGCTGCCACTTCAAAAGGAATCAAGTATTTAGTAAAGAGAACAAGCCCTACATCTTGTGCATTTCCACTCATTCCTAAATTTTCAGACAATCCAACTGGATAAAGTGCTTGAATATTTTCACCAATAATTGGTGCTGAAAACATTACGACAAAAACAAGTGCCATTAGTCCACCCAGTAAAAATACTAAGGTTGGGTTTCCGTGCTTCTCTTTAACATCTTTAGTTGCATCAAAAAACATCATTGCAAATGCGTAAAGTGCCATAACAGCACCCACATAAACAATAAGTTGAACAACACCTAAGAAATCTGCTCCCAAAAGGAAGAAGAGTCCTGAAATCATTACCATTCCTGCAGCAAGTGCTGTCATGGCATAAAGTACGTTTTTACTTAATGCCGTAATCCCAAACAGTACTGTTGTCGATATGGCAAAAACATAAAAAGCTATAAATTCATACATATACTTCTCCTTTTAGTACGCTAATGGCGTTTTTTTAATATTTTCATCAGCGTTTGGACTAATCGCACCAAAACCTTGATACTCTTGCTGAAGATTCAATTGGTCAATCGGTGTCAACATATCTTCAAAGAGTGAGAAAGATGCTCTCTGCTCAGAAGCTGTCTCATAACGACCTCCATGAACAATCGCCAACTCAGGACAAACTTCAGCACAGTAACCACAGAAGATACATCGACCAAAGTTAATGGTATATTCTGAAACTTCTTTTCTCTGATTTTCATCATATTTTGTATCCATAGTGATACAGTTAGAGATACAAATCTTCTCACAAAGTCCACAACCAATACATCGATAATGTCCAGACTCTAAAAGTCTCAACATATCATGAATGGCTCTATATCTTGGAGATATAGGTAACTTTTCAAATGGATATTGTGTTGTGTGCATTTTACCTCTAAAGAGTGCATTAATCATCTCTCTAAATGTTACCCAAAGTCCTACAAATAACTCTGGCTTAAATGTTCTTGAAACTACTTGTTTAAACTGTCCCATTCCTGTTATAGGAGTGTGATCTAAGTCTAAAGTCTTATAGTTTTGCGTTCCAACATTTCTGTTTTTAAATTGTTCTAAACCCATGTTTACTCCTTACTCTACTAACATTATCACAAAACCTGTGATAACAACATTCACAACAGCCAATGGCATCAATACTTTCCAACATAACCACATTAACTGATCTGGTCTTACGTGAGGCCAAGCTGCTCTTACCCATAACATAAAGAAGAATGAGAAAGCAATTTTTCCAATAATCATCAACCAACCTGGGAATATCCAGAAATCGTTGTATCCACCCAAGAATACTACTGATGCAATAACACCAATGGTAATCATGTTGGCATACTCACCAATAAAGAAAAGTCCCCATCTCATACCAGAATACTCTGTTACATAACCAGAGATAATCTCTGCTTCATGCTCAAGAAGGTCAAATGGTGTTCTGTTGGTCTCTGCAAATCCAGCGATTAAGAAAAGAATAAATGCAACTGGTTGATAAACAACCAACCATACACCATCTGTTTGATAATCATTAAAGTCTACAAACGATAAAGAACCAACCATCATAATAGGAGCTAAAATAGAAAGCCCTGTTACAACTTCATAAGATAAAAACTGAATCGCAGTTCTAGCTGAACCGATGATTCCCCATTTGTTTGCTTGAGCCATACCAGCTAAAAGTGGTCCATAAAGACCAGCTGCCATCATTCCAAGAACAAACAAGATACCCACGTTAATATCTGATGCAATTGAAGGTACATAAACATCTATAAATGGAATCGTAAAATCAGGAAAAACAGGAACAGCTGCTAAAGCTATAAATGCTGTTGCTGCTGTAATTACAGGAGCAATAGCAAATATAAACTTGTTGGCATGTTGAGGAATAATATCTTCTTTTGTAAAAAGTTTAATACCATCTGCTGCTAATTGTAGCAATCCGTAGGGACCTACATGCTGTGGTCCATATCTTCTTTGCATAAATGCAAGTATCTTACGCTCAATATACGTACCAAATCCGGCAATTGCTGCAATAACGGCTAAAATCAAAACAGCTTTGATGATAACCCCTGCAGCAGTTACTTCAGGTAATAGTGTTGCGTCCATATTTATACCTCCTTAATTGTTACTGTTTGATATCTTGACTCAGCAAAGAGTTCATAAATATTCTCAGCAGATTTAAAATCTGGAATAGCAACGATGTCACCTTCCATTCTCTCATCAACGATGACATCTAAAGTAAGTTTTCCATTTGCAAACTCTACTTCAACTTTAGAACCAAGTGTTTCTGCTTTCGCAGGACTTGCATAAAGCCCAAAGCCTTCAAAGATTTGATGTGCTTTGTCAGAAAAGTCGTTAAACTGTCTCTGAGGATTACATCTATAAGCGATTTCACCCTCTAAAGCATTGCTCTCATCAAATTTATCAACAGAAATCTCTGAAACTTCTATCGATGTTGTCTCAAGAAGATAACCTCTATGCTCTGTACCATCATTTGTATAATGGTTTGGAAGAGAATCAAACTCAACAGCTTTAAAACCTTTAGCAACAGGTAGATGCTCTGTCCACATAATGGTCTCTTTTGGAGCTGATGCTACTTCTCTCATAATGTCATTTAACTCATAACCATTATAATCAAGTGCTGCATTGGTAGGGGTTACTCTTTTGTGCATGTTGGTCAATGTACCCTCTTGTTGGTTCATTGCTGGCATGTCTAAGTCACCATCACCAAGAGCAGAAAGTCTAAAGTCTCCAGATTCGTTATAACCAATGGTGTAACCATCTGCTTCATCATCAAGGTCACAAATAAGTGCCACACCCAATGAGTTGGTTTTTGGTGGAATCATTGCTACTTTAACCGAAGAACAAGCTTCAAGAACTGCTATTAACTTAGCAATATTTTCAGCTTTGTCATGGAAGTATAAATCTTCACCAACCATCAATGAAAAAGTCTCTTTCTTTTTCATCATTTTGTCAAAACCTTTTTCAAAAGCAGCAGAGTCGCCACCTAAAAGTTCTACAAAGTCAGTGTCAAGTTGCTCTTTAACAGAAGCTGGTAACTTATCTTGATCAGCAAAAAGTTTAATAATGAAAAGTAACGCTGCCTCTTCATGACCTACTTTATGAGCAAACATCTCAATGTTTTTACCAAAAGTAGGAACAAGTGTATCTCCCACTGGGTGGAAGTATAAACCAGCACCTTTGTTTAGTTTCTGAATATTATTAAAAGCGTAACGTGCATTAGGGTTGTCATTTCTAAGACTAGACCCAACAGACATTACAAAATCAGTTGCCATAACTTCTTTGAAATTTAAAGAGTAGAGAGATTGACCAGAAGCCTCTTTATAGAAACCTAAGAATCTTTGGAATGCTCTTGCTTCACGGTTGATAAGCTTCACACCCAATTTCTCTTTTAATGTTTGAAGCATCATCGCCTCTTCATTCGTAATTACTGAATTAAAGTTAATAACTTCTGCTTTTTTGAACGCTTCAACTGCTGCTGCAAAGGCTGTTGCATCTTTGGTAGCTGTTTTGTTTTCAAAGTCATAACCAAATCGCCCTGCTCCACAAAGTGAAACGTAGTTCCATTCGTTTGTAACACGGAAGATTTTCTCTGTTCTATCTTCTATAGAAGCTGGTTTGGTTTCATAGTAAATCTGACAACCAGAACTACAATGGGCACAAGTTGCAGGAATTCTCTTTAAGTCCCACGCATTTGATGTGTATACAAAGTCTCTTGATACCAAAGCTCCAACAGGACAAACTGCCACACACTCACCACAATCAGAACAATCAGTATGCTCTGTACCATTACTTGGTGCAATAACAGACTTTTGTAATTTATTCCACATTGCGTAAGCATCTTTAGGCATCTCATCTTTCCATGCTTTATCAAGTGCTTCACCACCACGTTTGGTCGTTTTAATAGCAGCATCACCAATCATATCTTTACAGACGGTTGTACAACGCTCACAAACGATACATAAACCCGGATCGTAATGAAGAACAGAAGACCAGTTTGTAGCTTCTCTCTTTGTATCTTGAATGGTGTATGACTGAGAATCAACACCAAGTTCTAGTGTATAGTTTTGTAACTCACACTCTCCACTTTGATCACAAACACCACATTGCAGTGGGTGGTTAACATCATAAACTTCCATCATTGCTCTACGCTCTGCTAGAATGTCTGGTGTGCTCACCGTAATCTCCATGCCCTCTTTAACTTTAGCATTACAAGAATAAACCTGCTTCCCATCTGCTTCAACAAGACAAATACGACATGCCAATGTCGGTGAACATCTTGTTAAGTAACAGATAGCAGGAATAAATATATCGTTGGCACGAGCAGCATTAAGGATGTATTCACCCTCTTTTGCCTTATACTCTGTACCGTCAATAGTTATGCTAACCATATTTTCTACTGTTTGTACTTCACTCATATTAGCTTCCTACTCTTTCAATCTCTACTTGATTAAATCTATAAGAGGATATCAAAGCCGAACTTAATCCCATATCAAACGTTGGGTTAAGTGCAATGGTACCTTTTAAAGATGTATCAATCTTAAACACTCTTTCAAACTGAACATTATCAATAGTGTAACTTATCTTATCACCATCCGTCAATTTTGCTGCTGTTGCAAACTGTTGCGAACCTACAAGGAAGGCATTTTGCTCTAAATTTTTAGACTTTGCTGTAAATGCAGAAAAGTGTTCCTGTGGGTTACAGTTATATACAACCGTTCCATCAAAAGCATCCATCTCTGCTGGTTCTTCTATAGTCTCATCGACAGCCATTTCAACCTCATTTAAAAGGTATCCTCTATGTTCTGTTCCGACAGCATCAAAATAGTCAGGCAAAGAATCAAACTCTACTGCTTTAAATCCTTTTGAGGTTGGAAGCTCTTGTGTATAGTTAATAGTATACTCTGCATCCAAACCTAAAGCATTGGCAATATCATTTAAAACATAGCCACCATACTCCAACACCACATTCATAGGAACCACACGTTTGGTCAACGCTGTTAATGTTCCCTCTTGTTGATTCAGTGCAGGCATATCTAGATCACCAGCACCCAGTGCAGAAAGCGTAAAGTCACCCTGAACGTTATATCCAATGGTTGAACCTTCTACTTCATCATCAAGGTTACAAATAAGTGAAATCCCCATTGCATTTCCAGCTGGAGGAACACAGATAACATTGAACCCTGCGTACTTCTCTAATAACGCAAGAAGTTTGGCTATGTTTTCAGCTCTTGGGTGTGCATATAAGTCAGACCCAACAACCAAAGAGTAACCCACTTTTTTAATAAGTGATTTTTCTAAGGTCTCAAGTTCCTCTTCACCAACATTTGATTCAGCAGACAAGTTACCTATATCTAAGTCATCTAAAACAGCACGAACAGACTCAGGTAACTCTGCACTTTTCAACAATGTTTCTACTAAAAGTGCAGCCACACCCTCTTCTGAACCAGCTTCATATTTAATAAACTGAGTCACAATATTGTTGATTTCATCATCAGCTATTGGGTGCATGTAGGCAACTCTTGCATTTTGCCATTTACTCGCCATGTTAAGATGATATTTTACAATAGGGGCATCATCATTAATACGTGTTCCCATTACAATAATAGCTCTAGACTTACTTAGTTTTTCTAATGTTCCAGAAGCCAATGACTTACCTGTTACAGAACCATAAGCAGCCATAAATTTCTGATAAGCTCTTGCCTCAGAAGAGATAAGCTGATAACCTCTCTCCTCTTTTAGCTTTTGGAAAATAAGTGCCTCTTCATTTGAAGTCTCATTTGAGAAGATAATTGTTCCTGCATTTTCAAAAGCTTTTACAGCACTATTAAATGAAGAAACATCTTTTTTAACATTTTTATTGTCAAAATCAAATCCATAACGAGAAGCCGAACATAAGGTTGAGAACTCTGCTTGGTTCGTTACACGATAAACTTTTCCATGTCTTAGTTCATAAGTCACATCATGACCTGCTCCACAGTGTGGACAAGATGAAGGAATCTGTGTTAACTCCCAAGCATTTGCTCTGTACTTAAAGCTTGTATCAACCAACGCTCCAACTGGACAAACAGCTGCTGCTTCACCTAAAGTTTTATAGTTGGCATCCTCTTTTACATTAATAATCGTAGAAGAGTAACCACCAAATTTAACTTTTAAAGCTTCATCACCTGTAATCTCAGTTGAAACACGTACACACTTTTCACACATAATACATAAGGCAGGATCATACGATACCACACCCCAGTTCTGTACAGGTCTATGTGGCTCTTTGGTTGTAAAGTTTTGAGCACTTACACCAAACTCCATGGTTTTGTTCTGTAAATCACACTCACCACTTTTATCACATACACCACACTCTAAAGGGTGGTTTACGTTATAAAGCTTCATGATGTTTTGACGCTCTTTAAAAAGCTCATCATTATTGGTGTTGATCACAGCACCATCGGTTGCCTTCTCTTGACAAGATAAAATCAATCCATCAACACCCTCAACATCTACCACACACATACGACATGATGCAATAGGCAATGTTTTAGTAAGGTAACACATGGTTGGAATGTAAATATCATTCTCTCTGGCAATCTCTAAAATGGTCTGTCCAAAAACACCTGAACAGGCTTTTCCATCTATAGTAAGGTTTATGGCTTTTGGCTCTATGTTTCTAGTACTACTCATTATACAGCCACCATCGATATGTAGTAACATCGCATACAACGCTCTGCTTCTGCCATCGCCTCTTCACCAGTAAACCCAAGGTTCACTTCTTTGTTGTTGGTTTTTCGCTCATCTACACCCAGTTTTTCACTCTCATTTCTAGGTATACCTGGCATCCAACCTGTCACTTTCTCTTTTTTATCGTAAACTCTAAGTCTTGACATATGATCTTCCATAATCTCATCATCAAGAAGTGTACACTTACCATCATAAATATAACGAGAAATTACTGAAGCAGCTCTTCTAGCTTGTCCTACTGCATTAACAATGGTCATTGGTCCATATTCACAGTCACCAGCAGCAAAAAGTCCCTCTTTAGAGGTCATATAGTCTTTACCGTTGGTTAAGATAGAGTTCCAAGAGGTCATCTCTATGTTCCAATCTTCAGGAAGAATTTGAGTATCAAGTGCTTGTGAAACAGCAGGAATAAGATAATCAGCTTCTATATCAAAATCACCATCTTCTATTTTAACCAGCTGAGCACGTCCACCATTAGGGTCAGGAACCAACTCAAACTTGTTTACTTTCAGTTTGGTTATGTTTTCACCGTTATCAAAAATCTCTTCAATAGCAGAGTGGAAAATAAACTCAACACCCTCTTCAACAGCTTCATGGTACTCTTCATAGGTTGTGTTTCGAATAATGGTCTTCTCATCACGACGATAAAGCATAATAACTTTTTTCGCACCCTCACGAATAGAACAACGAACCACATCCATAGAGGTAAATCCACCACCAACACAAACTACAGTTTTACCTTCTAGTTCGTTTGAAGCAGGAGAACCGATTCCATATTTATGCCACAAGTTAACCTTGTCAAGCATCTCTATGGCACCCCAGTAACCACCCATTTCTGTGTTTTCATTGGCTGCTCTAACTTTCTTAGAAAGTCTCGCACCAAATCCAAGCATGGTAGCATCATATTCTGCATGAATCTCTTTAAGTTTCTCTGCATCTACACGACAGTTATTCGTAATAGAAACAGCTTCCATCTCAAGAACCAAGTCAATATCTTTGTTGTACTTGTCAATAGGCATTCGATACTCTGGAACACCCACTGCAACTTCACCACCATTAACTGGTAACTCTTCAAAAATATCTACTTTAATTCCCTCTAAAGCCAAGTAATAAGCAGCCGTAAGACCAGCTGGACCAGCCCCAATAATGGCTACTTTTTTACCATCATTTCTAAGAGGTTTTGCCTCATGAGGATGTAACCAATCTAAACCATGATCGGTCTCATAGTCAGCACCCATTCTTTTAAGCTCCATAATCGAAATAGGCTCATCAAGGTTCATACGTCTACAAGCATCTTCACATGGATGAGGACAAACACGTCCACAAGTATGTGCCAATGGCATGGTCTGACGCGTAGCTGCTAGAGAATCAGTAAATACCATGTCTCTTACACCCTCAATATACGCAGGAATGTCAACATGTGCAGGACACATATCGGTACATGGTGCTGTTACTTTAGCAATGTACGAAATGTCTCCTTCATAATGTATAGACTGAATTTGTGCATCAATACAGGTATCAAACTGCTCTTTGTAATGTTCCATAAGGTCTAAAATAGGCTTAGGAACCGTACGTCCAATCTCACACTTAGATGTTACCATCATGGTTTGTGAAATCTCTTTTAGGTGAGATATGTCATCATGTGACCCTTCACCTCGTGCTATTTTGTCAAGTAAGTCGTATAGAATTCTACCACCCCAACGACCAGGAGCACAACGACCACATGCCTCAGAGTACTCTTGGTACTGTGCAGCATACTGAGTTGCTAGAACTACAGCATCTATATCTTCGTCAAAAATGGCAACACCATCCCAACCAATAAATGCTTTAGATTCTCTCTCTCCATGATAAGTTTCAGGAAGTTTAAATCCCGACTCACTCCACTCCTCAGATG
>Ga0256828_1000294_pt1 | contig 34629 bp, 35 predicted proteins | sample CV88metaG_FD_185993 | JGI IMG/M metagenome (GOLD analysis project Ga0256828, IMG submission 185993) | Hydrothermal vent microbial communities from East Pacific Rise, Pacific Ocean - CV88 | ecosystem: Environmental > Aquatic > Marine > Hydrothermal vents | place: Pacific Ocean: East Pacific Rise...
GCCAATTTAATATTCCAAGATTCGAAAAAGAATTATAATATTTCTTTTGGTTATGGTGGAAAAGAAAAAATAGTTCATTTTAAACCTATGGATTTATATAAAAAATATCGAGAAAAATTAGATGAGATGGAACCATAACTACAGAAGATCCTTTAAAAGCACCGGAGGATTTTAAAAAATTATCCGCTCAATTAAAATTAAATTATGGTGTGGATAAATTAGTAATTACTAGTTTAAGTTTATTATACGAGGAATAAAATATGAAACAACAATTTATTAAAACCAGAGAAGTTATTTATGAAGAAATGATTAAAGGACAACATCATGTCTTAACCTTATTTAAAGATGGTCATAAAAAGTCACATTATGAATATTATGTAGGAATTCCTAAAGAGCATCCATATTACATGATAGATACCGAAACTCAACAAACAAGATGGTATAAAGAACCACCAATTAATAAACAAGGATACTTATATAAAATAAGTCGGTCAATTGCTTTTAATAATACTAAAGATCTTAAAAGAGCAATTAAAAGCATGAAGGAACCTTTTAGAATTAAAGATGTAAGTAATTTTGATTTTGATAAAGTAAGTGCTTTAGAACATGCTTGGTTATCTTTTCAGGGAAACTTATACGAGTTTTTAAAAGAGGATTATTGTTATTATGGTGGTGGAATGTATATACCAAGTTTTGGAGATGATTCTTGTAAAAAATCTTCCGAAGTGGCTTTAAAATTACTTGGTAATCATTTTCTGAAAGTACATGACATCATTCAAAAACCATCGGTCATGAAAGTAAATTTTGAAGGAGAATAAATGAGTTATTCAAAAAGGAAATTAAATGAAAAAAATAAAAAAGTTAGATGAACTTATAGATGGAGAATATTATTGGATGCATAGTAATATGATATTCGATAATGGTTCTAGAAGTTCGCAAATGTTAATACAACGGTATCGTGATCATAAAGATGGTAGAGCCTATTTTGGGGATCGTATTTGGGCATATGATGGTAATAACCAAGCGATGGAAAAATATGATATTTATGGGCCAGTTCCAAAACCATTTAGAGGAGATTTAAGCAATCCAAATAATTACCAATCTTCAGAATTTGAAAAAGTATTTGGTACGAACGAAGAATTGAATTCAATGATTGCTCAAATTAGAGATAACTTTACAGAAGAAATAATTAAATATATTCCGGAGAGTAGTGCCTATAGTTCACCCGAATGTGTTTTATTTGCTCTTTATAAAATTCTGGAAGATAGAACTTCATCTCCAAAAGAGATAACTAAAAGTACCAATAGTTTACTATCTGTAGATGACGTCTCTAAAGAAAATGATTTTGAATTCTTTTGGGGTGGAATATTCTCACAGTGGGCTAAATATAATTTTGTTGGTTCTGATGGAGTTACTTATAATTGCGCAGAACAATATATGATGGCAAATAAAGCTATCGTTTTTCAAGATCTTGATAGCTATACTAAAATTATGGCTAGTACTGATTCACGAGAACAGAAGGCACTTGGTAGAAAGATAAAAGGTTTTAATGATGAAACTTGGGATAAATATAAAATAGATATTGTTCGAATGGGAACATATCTAAAATTTTCACAGCACCCCGAGTTAAAAGAATATCTTTTAAGTACTGGAAATAAAATTATAGTAGAAGCTTCACCATATGATAGAGTTTGGGGAATTGGTTTAAGTGAAACCGATCCTAAAAGATTCGATCCAAAATTATGGAGAGGTCATAATTTGCTTGGTTTTATTATAACTCAAGTAAGAGAACAATTACGTACAGAATTAAAGGACGGGGAATGACAATTCATCAAAATCATTGTTGGTTAACCAACGTAAAAAATCCCAATAACGAAGATGGTTCGTTTGATGGACGAGTTATGGTTTATTTTGAAGATAAAATGGATAATGATTTTATAAGAGATAATGAGTTAGGGTATTGTTTATCAAATCCAGATATGAAGTTAGTTTCAAAACATGAATATTTTTCTCAAGATGAATACGATAAATGGGTTGAGATTGAAATCGAATTAAAAGATTATAAAAATAAATCAGAAATACCAGAAAATAAATTAGAACGTCTTAAAAAACGTTCTATGAAAACTGGATATAAATTTAACAAAGAAGTTCTCGAATGGTTAGAGGAAAATTATGCTGGCAAATATGGAATTCAAGAATACATGGATAAACCTATGTTAATATTTCTTACTCCAAGACCGGCAAGAAATTTTATAAAACAATTTAGCGTTTTTAAACAACCAGTTTTCGATTTTAATTATTTTAACGATACTCGTAAAGATATTAAATTATCTAAATTTTTAAAAATTTTAGAAAATCTTGGTGAAATAGAAACAGTAAAAAAAATAAAGGAAAAATTATGAGCAAAGATGTTAAAAATATAGAGGTACTTATCAGAACTAAAGGCGGTAGAGAACATTTTATAATGATTACTAAAAATGAATTAGAAAATGAATATGCAGATGGATTTAATAATTTAAGTAAATTATCTAGTTTATCTTTTATTGTACAACATTCAGATAGAGTAGTTTTTTTATCTATAATGCCATCAGAAATAGAATCAATTAGCGTAACAACTTTAAATAAAGATTATCCAGAGGAAGAATAATGAGATTTATACAATTAGGAAATGGTGGCGGATTAGATCCAACTGCTACCAACAGTAGTTTTTTAGTCCAGGTAAAAGAAGATGAATATCTATTATTCGATTGTGGTTTTAATGTTATGCAAAAACTTATAGAATTACAGGAAGAATCTTTGCAAAATAATGAATATTTTCATATTTCGAAAATTAAATATGTTTTCATTTCTCATATTCATGATGATCATGTTGGAAATGTAGAAACGTTAATGTATTGGAATTATTTTAAAAATAATGTTTCTATAACTTGGCTATACGCTAACGAAGAGGTAAAAGATTATTTAAAAATGAAGATGGAACCAAAATTATATAATGGTGGAAAAGTAGATAATTATTCTATTGTTCAATCTAGTATTAGATCTGTTTCTGGAGACAACAAATTTCCATATAGAATTACTCGGCCAGAAGGTGGAATGTTAAATAGTTCTACTACTATTAAATTAGTTTCCTTATACGAAACTTTTCATGGTGGATGCGAATCAAATGGTTTGGTAATAATTAAAGAGTTTGATAATGGCGATTCAATCGAAAAAACAAGTTTTGTTATTTCCGGAGATACTAAAGCATCGGTATACTTAGAAGAAGAGATATTATATAAAACATCAAACTCTTCTCGTACTATAATATATCATGATTTTAGCGATTGGAATTGTCCAAGTAAAAATGTACATGCCTGTAAATCAGATATTGATAGCGAGTACTCAGAGGAATTTATAGAATCTTTAATTTGGTATCATAATAATGGCGTATTTAATCGTCGTTGGCAAGATTGGTAAAATTAAAAAAGAACCTTCGGGTTCTTTTTTTTGCTAAAAAAAAATAAAAAAGGAAAATAATGGAAAATAATATCCAAGATTTCGAAAATAAATTAATTCAATTAAATAATCAATTTCATATCAGTACAAAAATCAAAGAAAATTTAGAAAATGAAAACCAGGTTTTTTTAAACAATTGTACTGGTATAGAAGAGGAATTAAAATTATTAAATGATACTAAAATGCTTTTGGAAACTTTAAAAATTCATAAACTTAAAGAGAAAAAAGATTTTATATTAAATATAGTTAATACTGCTTTAGTAGATATATTCCAAGATAATATTAAAATAGCTATCGAACCTCAAGAAGGTAAAGGTAAAGTTAATACAAGTTCAACTCAAAAATTCGATATAATTTTTTATCAAAATGATATTGAATTAGCTAGAAATGAAGAATTACTTATTTCTAATGGTGGTGGTATAATGCAAGTTGTATCAATGCTTTTTAAATTATTAATTGGTTTTATTTATTCTAAAAATACTTTTTATATGTTTGATGAAAGTTTTAGTCAATTAAGTCAAGATAATAGAATCCGTCTTAGTAAATTTTTACAAATGTTCTGTGAGCAATATAATTTTACTATAGTTGTTGTTTCACAAGTACTTGATCTAGATGAATACGCCGATATTATTTATAGTGTAAATGCTAAATATGATGACAATGGTGTTCGAGAATTAGTATTAGAGGATTCTAAATTTAAAGAGGGTATATTCGAACGAAATGTTCAAGTCGGTGAGGAAGGTGTTTGGCATATAAATATTAAAAATTTTCAAAGTATTAAAAATATAGATTTACGGTTTAAAGGATATACTGTAATACGTGGACCAAATAATTCTGGTAAAAGTGCTATACTTAGAGCAGTTAGTTCAATACTTTATAATTCTTTCAATGTAAAAAAATATCCTCGTAAAGCCGGTGGTTTAGATACAAAAGGTAATCCAAGTAAAAAAGTTTTAAATACCGAAATAATTTTAGAAAAAACTTATCTTAAAAGTTTACATGATGAAGATGGAAAATGTGAAATAATTAAAAAACAAGTTGGATTACGTTATAAAAGTTCTAAAGTATCCTTTGTTATAGAAGGTGAAGAATACTATGGAAAGAATTTAGCAGCTGAAAAACTTATGGAAAAGATTGAAGAACTTGGATTCAAGTACATTAATTTAAAAGAATTCTATAAGAACTTCAAAGGTAATTTAAAAGATCAAACCGAAAGAATCGCAAGTACTACTCAGTACGACGGATTATTTCTAGTAGGTTCGAAAGGTAATGAAACAGAAAAGATTTTTAATTTTTTATTTAATACTGAAAATATTACTAAAGCTATTCTAAAAGTAAAAGAAGATATGATGCTTTTATCAAAGAATCATGAAACTAATCAAGAACGTATTCTTGAAAATACCTCTAAAATAGAAAAAGTTAATAATGAAATTAAGTACTATTTAAAATTATATTATTTAACAATTATTGAAAATTTATCTTTATTCGATACAAAAGGATTAAAAGATTATTTAAATAATCTTAATTTTGGAATCGATACTAGAAATCAAATTATTTCTATTTATCAAAATAATTATGGCTTATTTAACGAAGATTTTAAAAAAATACAATTAATAAAAGAGCAGACTAGAAATTTTAAAATCAATGAGGAAAAAGTAAATTTTAAAATTAATAATATTAAAAATATAATTATTAAATTTGAAAAGTTAGCTTTATTGAAGGATTATGAAAAAAATTTACAAAAGGACCATTATCCATTGTTGAATAATAATTCCAAAAATATTTTAATGATGGAAAAATTAATAGATAAATTGGAAAAATATAAAAATTTGATAATTCATTTTAATGAATATTCGGCTCTTTTTTCTAAATTAAAGAATTTAGAATTATATTTGGAACCCGTATTAAATAAAAAACAATTGTTAGATATACAATTTAAATCCAAATTAATGCCATGTACTAAATGTTCAGGCAAAGGATTTATACCAATAAAAGGAAAATAATGGATATAAAAAAACAGGAACAGGAATATTTAAAATCTTCCCAATTAAACGAAATTTTAGATTATGAGGAATTTTTAAAAATAATTGATATTATAGATTCAAAATATAAAAATATCTCGGAAGATAAAATTTTTTTATTATTATTAAAAGAGGCGGGTAATCTTATAGAAAATATTCCAAAACGCGATGTGATTATACTAAAGTTGATAAATATGTTTAAATTAATAAGCCTACTATTTATTAATAAAGGCGAGCCAGAATTGGTTTATAATTTATTTGGTACGTATATTAAATTAGCCGAAGCTCCAAATTTTGAAACCAATTTAGAAACTTTATATTCGACCGCTTGGGATAATTTTATTATCCCAATAAGTATAAAACAACCCCAATTAATATTAATAAAATTTCTTGATTTTTGGTTTGGTTTGGGATTAACTTGGAATACTATTAAGAGTACTATTAAATAATAATATAGATATTATTTATATATTATAATAAGGATTAATAATGAAAAATCAAAAAGAATTAGTATCTTTAGAAATCTTAACTTTTAGTGAGGATGTTACTGGATACTCGGAAGAAGAACTTAGAGAAAAATACCGAAGTTTTAAAGAATCGTTTACTTTAATAGATGACCTTTCACAACCATATGTAATTAGAACAGTTGTTGGCGATCATAAAGATATTAGATCACTTGAACCAGAAATGATTCCGGAATGCGATAGATTTGAAGTATCTGAAAGCGTTCAAGATATTTTAAAAAATAACGAACTGCCGGTTTATAAAAGTGAGTTCGATCAAAATAATATTGCTAATATTGCAAGTATTAAAGAACAGCAGTTAAATGCGGCTATTAAACAAGAAATGTTAAATGGTCTTAAAGCTATGGAAGATGGAAAAATTAATCCTGATATCATTAAAGAGGCTAAAGGATTATCTGATAAAGTTATTGTCAATATTTCCGATGAAAAAACCGATAATTAAACATATAGAAGATTTTAAAAAAGTACACGCCGATAAATATTCATACGAGTATTTATCGGATGAGATGTATTTAAATACTAAGCAATTGTTACCGATTTTATGTAAAAATTGTTCTAAAATATTTTACCAAAATGCCAATAATCATAAAAGCGGTAAAGGTTGTCCGGTTTGCAAAATTCCAAAACTAAAAAAACCAAGGAAAAGAGTTTCTGAACATATAGAAGATTTTAAAAAAGTACATCTAGATAAATATGATTATTCATTAATAAATGAAAAAAATTATAAAAGTACGGATATAAAAGTACCAATAATTTGTAAACGGTGCAATGAAGTGTTTTATCAAAAACCAAATGCTCATAAACGAGGAAACGGTTGTCCAAAATGCAAAATAAAAAAGACTAGAAAAAGCGTTTCAGAACATATAGAAGATTTTAAAAAAGTACATCTAGATAAATATGATTATTCATTAATAAATGAAAAAAATTATAAAAGTACGGTTTACAAATTACCGATAATTTGTAAACGGTGCAATGAAGTGTTTTATCAAAAACCAAATGCGCATAAGATGGGACATGGTTGTAAAAAATGTTCTATATTAAATCAGAAAAAATCTAAAAGTTATTATATAAAAAAATTTTTAAAAATACACGGTGATAAATATAATTATAATCTATTTAAAAATTATTCTTTTGCTAGAGATAAAATAAAAATAATTTGTAATAATTGCAATTGTGTTTTTGAAACCAGTGTATTGAATCATGTTTCTGGAGTTGGCTGTCCAAAATGTAATTCTTCGAAAGGAGAATTTAAAATACAACAATATCTAAAAGAAAATAATATTAAATATTTAAAAGAATATGTGTTTAAAGAATGCTGTAATATAAAACCTTTACGGTTTGATTTTTATTTACCAGATAAAAATATTTTAATCGAATATGATGGAGAACAACATTTCAAACCAGTAGAATATTTTGGAGGAGAAGAAGCCTTTAAAAGAATACAAAAAACCGATAAAATTAAAACAGACTTTGCTAAAATAAAAAATATACCGTTAATTAGAATAAAATATAAAGACTTTGATAAAATAGAAAAAATACTAGGAGATATTAAATGAAGGTAATAAGAAGTAAACTTTCTGACAAACGAGAAAAAAAATTAAAAATCGATTATAATATAATTGAACAGAAAACCGAAGAATTTTTAATTAAATATAATATTGATGGAGAAATGGAAATTTTCATTCAAGAAAAAATTAATAATGAATTAAATATTGATAAAGCGTATTTAAATATTATTAATAAAAAAGGTAATTCCGAACCACAAGTACAAGTGGAATTTTTCACAGATATAAAAAAATACTTAACTAATCTTATTAATGAAAAAATTCTTTTGGAAATTGAATACGTTAAAGCAAATGATTCCGAAGAAAAAGCGGAGGAAATAAAAGAAATACTGAATAATACCTTAGAAGAAATTCCGTTAACTATGTTTGATAAAGGAATTAGTAGACCAACTTTAACGGCTTATCATTATTTTTTAAAAGTACTTCATAAAAATACAGAAGCTTATATGGAAAAGAATGGTATTAAAAAAATCCGAAATGTTAAAAATCCAAATGAAATATTTTCAAATGAGATTTATAATATAGTTGGTAAAGATAACGAGTTAATGAGATTTACTTTGACCCTTAAAAATCTTATCGAGAACTGGTTAATTAAATATAGTACTAAATCTGGAATTGGAGAATTCTACTATAATATCCTAATGATTACGCCAGAGACAATAATAGAAAAAATTCTCAAATATTTAGTAATGGTAGCAATTCGTAATAAGAATCCGATGACACTTAGAGCCATTTTTAGCTCATATATAACACTTATACATAAAAACTTATTCTCTTATTATAGTACAAATCTTAGTAATGTTAAGGTTGGTTATTTCAAACAACTTGGAGAATTATTTACTGAAAATTTTACTTTGATTTATGACGATATTGATCATAGGAATAATAAAAGAATTGTTACCGATATCATGGTTAAAACATATCTTATGAAAAATAAAAGATATTTAAAAGATGATTTTGAATTTCTAAATAACGAATACTTTCAAAGTTTTTTCGAAACTAATTACTATGATGCAATTACCTCGTATAATTATAAAACTAAATTTTCTTTATTAGATCATATGTATTTTTATGAAACTGCTTATAAATATACCAACAATCATGGTGACGATGGAAATGCCTATGGGATCGATGAAAATAAACTTCCAGTAAGCTTAGAAAATACTTCCGTAATTAACAGCGACTATTTAAAAAAAAGTACCAAAAAGAAAAATATTTTATATATTAAAGAAAAACTAACTAAAAAATTATTTAGATATTTTTATAATATATTTGGGGATAAAGAATCAGTACTAGAAATTCTTACTAAAATGGCGGAAGACATATTAACTAAATTAAATTTTAATCTTTATTTAGATGAAAATTTAAATAAATTGGATTTAACTTTTAATGAGTACTTGGATAATATTGATTTCTTTATTGATAAAATTGAAAAGATTATATTAAGTGATGGTATAGAATCTTTAAATTCAGAAACTATATCCGATTTGATACCACAAAAGGTTATATAAATTAAAGGAAAAATATGAAACCAGAAACAAAACAAAATATTTTGGATGAAAAAATAGGTTACGTTGACGTGTTATTTGATTCGGATTCTAATAGATTATTGAATCAAATAATTAAAGATCTCGGATTAAAAAAAGATTTTAATGATGATTTTCACTGTACTATTTCATATTCTAAAAAAGATTTTAATTTTAAATTACCTGGCGAAGATCTTGGTAATGTTAAAATTAAAGATGGTAAGGTACAGGTTAATTTAAATGAACATTGTACTATTAAAGGTTTTGGTAATTTTAAAACTCAAGAAGGGTTAAATTTACACGTTGAATTAGATTGTCCTTTTTGTAAATCCGAATTTAAAAGATGTATTAAATCTGGAGCAGTTTATGATTATCCAGATTATATACCACATATTACTTTAATGTATAATTGTTCTTTACCTGGCGAAGATAAGGGTATACCTAAAAAATATTTTAAAAATACTCTTGATAAGTACGTTGGTAAAAAATTAAAGATAATTAAAGAACGTAAACAAAAACTTAATAAAAATTGGGTTGAGGAATCCAAGAAAAAATAAGGAAATACGATATGATATTAGAAATTAATAAAAAAGCTATTTTAGAGGAATTCGAATTAAATCCTTTTAAGGCGTATGCGAATTATAAGGTAAAAAAAGATATGGAAGCTATTCAAAATGGTACTTATAAATCAGAACCAATACCAAAAGATGCTATTAAAATAGCTCAAAACGAACCAGAAAATACAGGTACGATGACAAATACTTTAAATAATATACATAATCATAATAACGCGTTGGACGATGCTATGAAAATGTTAGGACATTAAGGAAAACATATGTTTTTAAAATTTCAAAATATTATTATTAATATTAATAATATTGGTTTTATAAAAAAGAAAGATGATAAATATTTTTGCCAATATCGCAAAAAAGCTAGTGTAAAAGAGATACAAATACCTATAATATTTGGGGATTTAAACGATAGTCAATATTTTATGAAACGTGGTTTTTATAAATTAGACAATTATTTCATTAATCCAAATGCTATTAATTTTGTAAATGCCGAACCAATAAAAGATTCTAAAACTCAAAATATAGTAAAGGTTCATTTTTCTTTTATGAATGGATTGGAATTAGAGTTTAAAATAGATCAAGGTAGATTTAACGTATGGGTTGATAATAGACTCAGAAATTCTCGAAGCAGATAAAATGATAGTATCTTCGGATACTATCATTTCCTGTCGTTAAATTTCAGTTATAATTGCTTTAATTTACTTTAAAATAACTATTAATAAGTATAGATATCTTATAAACAGAGAGATATGAATAACATGCGAATGTTAATATCTTTTATTAAATTTATAGAGTATTGTCTCTATGGATTTGATAAGGGATATCTATGGTATCTCTAAGGTGCTCGAGAATGGGTTTACGGACGTTGATCGTCAAGGTTTCATAGCCTAAAATATTCGAAAAGGAGTAAATTATGGAAATTTTAATTGAAAGAGGATACAGACAATACGACCTTTTTATAGGAGGTGAATGTTACTCTGAAAAAGCTCTCGGGATCGAATTCGAGTATCATCCGAAAGGATATACCCAAGAAGATCTCAGCGAGGAGGAGATTTGCCATATTTTAGCTTCGGCTAAAAATATAGCAAATCTTCGCCAAACAAGAGCGAAACTAAGAGAGGGAGTGCCAGCTCTCTTAGTTAATAGAGTGAAAAGCTGGCTCAAATACAAGGGTGTTCGCGCAGTTTTTGTATCGGCAGTTGGTACTGCCGATTACGAAGTGTGTGAAAGTGTAGAAGACTTTGTCAAATTCTACATAAACGGGCGTTATTGGAACGCCCGGGCGAATGGTAGAGATATCGTATTTGAACCTATGTGGACGGATATCAAATACTTCATCGAAGCTCGGTTCGGGGAGAACCGAGTAGATTTCTACGATGAGTTTGATGTTGAATGGAGGTAAAGTGACTTCTCATCGAGCTGGATGTAAAACGGAGCTACGGTTTGGTATAGCCGTATATTTTAGCCTGTACCATAAATCCAAGTATGTCATATTGACAATATGTTCCGCTTGGTAAATAGTAATCCCTAGTGACATCGTTAAAAGGGTGATATGTCTAGTGCTATCAGAGCGAAGTACTGATGAAAGTTGAAAGTTTTAGAAGGATAAACTTTTCAAGCTATGGAATGCTTAGTCAGCATATACGGCGTATTCTTAGATGTTTAGAAGAAAAATTAAACATCATCGAGCTGGATGTAAAACGGAGCTTTGTTATCAGGATAAATTATCTTGATAAATTCCTATCACGGCATCCCTAGAGGTGTAAGTCCGAAAATAGGAGGGTCCTATGTTACCTAAAAACATAAAAATCAATTTAACATCCCACTTCATGGAGAGAGTGGATCAGCGTTTTGAGCTGGTAGATTCAGATGTTATAGTTGTTGCAGTTAAGAAAGCAGCGGAAGCAGCATATATGCTAGGACGTAAGTCAAGAATCGTTTGGAATGGTATTATGGTTGTGGCAGCACCATCTAAACGTAATCGAAATGCCATTGATATCGTTACTTGTTGGGAAGCGAGTAAAGATCAACTACAAAGAGGTTAACTCTTAAACTTCCTGAACTATTGCGAATAAGTCCATCAGTTTACATTATGTTAATATGTAAAGTGATGGGTTTATTTTGTTATTAATATACCATAATCCTAAAGGTGGATTATTTAATACCTCCGATAATGGAGAAGAAAGGTACTCATGGAGTATAAAACAATAATAAGACCTAGAGGTCAACACAAATTTTTTGGTATGCATAATAGTGACGCATACCAAAACTACCCACAACTCCGTAACTGGAGTTATGGGATATTGTTAGACGCCATGCGTAAGCATGGCGGCACATGTAGGGTAGAAATACCTTACACGTGGCACCAGTCTTCAATAGAGAACTATATCGAGTTCTCTATCGAAGATGTTGATGGTACAACAGAGTACCTCATCGACACAAAAACCCATGAAGATAAATGGGTTAATGTGGTAGTTGTTGTAGGCGATGCCGACTACCACTTAACTGCTGAGCGAGCCCAACAATTTATCACTGACATTTTAGTCAGTGATTTGCGTGACGCGTTGCTTTATTATTTTAGTGAGCAAGAAGATCCCGAAAGGGATTGGAAGTTAGCCGATAAATTTCTATCGGGAGCGGTTATCTTAGAGCTGTCTGATTTCGAAAAGGCTCAGCTACTAATCAAGGAAGAAGGCCTAAGGCCAGAAAAAAGAGCTATTGTAGCGACACGCTACTAAAATAGTAAGTCTAACTTCTCGCCAGGGATGGCGTTAAACATCTTTTTTAAAACTTAAATAAAAAAGGAATTGTTATGTCAAATAACGTAAATGATAAAAAGCTCATCAAGCTTTTTTTAAAACTAAACCCACGTGGAAGCGTGGGAGAGTTTGCTCGTTGTAAAGGGCAAATTCAAAAACAGCTAGATCTATTAAGATTAATGGACTCGGCTGAGTGGGAAGCTCTTTAAGAGCTTTTTTATTTTTAAATTTAAAAAGGATAATAATGGATAATATGATTGGTAAAACTTTTGGTAAATTAAAAGTAATTGAGTTTGCCAAAAGTAAACATTCCCACAAATACTATAAGTGCGAATGTGAATGCGGTAAAATAAGAGAAGTTTCCGGACCCAATCTAAGATCCGGGAATACTTCGGGATGTGGAAGTTGTAATAAGAAAAAAACTTTTTCTATTACAGATGAAGAAATTATACGAAAGATAAATGAATCGAATATAACCCAAGTTGCTAAAGAACTTGGTTGTACTAGAGGAGTACTTTATCGTATTAAAAAGGAGAATGAATGTTAGAACGTAAAATTCTTATGGGAATTATTTTATATAGTTTTTTATATACAATTCCCAAAAGTTTTCCCATTGGAAAAATGGGACGTAAAAACATCATGAAAGCTTTAAAAAAACAATTAAAGATTTATGATGTTAAAAAAGGTCATAAAAAGTATTTAAAGCTTATCGAATTGGCCGAAACAGTTATGTCAAATACTAAGGTTGTTTTTAGTGGTGAGGAATTAGAGATGCTTAACCCTGGAGCACTTTTTGGTATCCTTGAAAAAAATTATCCAGAGTATTTGGAATTCTTTGAAATTAAGCAATCATGGCTTGATAACATTAAGGGTAATTATTTAGGCACTGGAAATAATACTTTTGTAAGTGTTAAATACACTAATAAACTTATTAGTGAAATTGAAGAAAATTGTAAAGGATTGTAAAATGGGAAAAATTAGTTATCGTAAAAACGAGAATTGGGATGTATTAAGTTTTAATATCATGAAGATGGATAATTTACAAAGTGATATAAATAAAAATATCAGAGAGTATTATCCAAAAAATGATATTGATATAGTTGATGTAGATATACATCAACTAAGTGGATCACTGCATAAAGTTTTCGTATTTTTTGCAATTAAATAAAGGGGAAGTTATGAAGTTAAATAAAGAGAAACTAGAGTTTCTTAAATCGTCTAAGGGTTATAAAGCTGGGGAACCAGCTTTGGTAGCGTTTGATACATTAATAGAGTTAATTGAAACTAAGGATACTGCCTTAGATACAGTTGATTCTTTAATAGAAGAGAATCGTCTTTTAAGAGAGCAAATAAAAAAAGAGAGATCTTTTACTGCTCAAAGAGAAAGAGATTATTTATTTGCTTTAAAAGAACTTGAAGAAAGTTTGGACAAAGCAAATACAAGAGCTAGTACTTTTTTAGCTGCGGATGCTCAACGCAAAATAAAAGCTAAACGAGAAAGAGAAGAATTAGAGAAAAGAAAAACATTCTCTAAGACTGATCTTATGTTAGGAGCATATTATGAGTAATCAAGGAGGAAGATCACTTTTACCAAAAAGTGATAAAAGTGTGGTGATAGTCTGGCCAGCTCTAATTCTTCGAGAAGAAGAAGTTCCAGAAGCTTTAGAAATGCTTCAAGGAATAGGAGCTAAAGAAATCAATTATTTAGGTATGGTAATTACTAAACCAGATATTGATGAAGAAGGTAATCCTATTCCAGAAACTGGTGGGCGCACGGATCACTTTTTTGAAGTGCTTGATGCGGAAACTAGTTTCTGGGTAAACAGGTTAAAATTAGGTATCCGTTTATTAAGTGATGCCATTTGGTCGGTTAATGGTTATGATGGTAATCCAATCTATCCTGATTGGATTAAGGAGTATGTTCCAGATGAAGATAATTGGGATGTACATGAAGAAGAAATTAAAAGTAAAAATGAAAGATAAAATGTTAAGTTTATTAAAAAGAGTAATGATAGTAGGTTTAGTAGTTATTGGTTTAAGTTCTGTAGTTTCCGCAGATTATACCAAAGATGGAGATAAATGTGATGGACCACATAAAGTTGTTTATACTGGTACTATGAAAGTTCTCGATATTGTGGTTTATGATAAAAATAATAAAGATATTACGGATGATGCTGATACATCGGCTAAAGTAATTAAACGTTTTCGTAATCGAGTATACGACGAAGCGGGAAGATTATTATACTCTATGAAACCATTTGATCTATATTGGTATGCATATGGTACTGACGCGAATATAGCTTCGGTCGGTATTAGACAATCTAGAAGTTTTAATCCAGTACAGCAAATTATGGAACCATCCTCATATGATGCCGAAAACGAGTATTGGATAACTGATGATAAAAATCGTACATTCGCCAATTATACCTTAGAAGGTAAAACAGTATTGGTGTTTATGGACACCGATGGCGAAAATACAATTATTATTAAATATGTTGGTAAGTTACATAAATTGTAACTTCCACATGAAATGAAATAATAGTATAGATAATACTATTATTTCTTCCGCAAATTTATTTTATTTTTTATTTAAAAACGTGATAACTATTAATAGTTAACTATCGATGGTATAACCATGTTTAGTTGATATATAGATAACTATATTACTATATATACCATCAACTAAAGATACCACGTACTATGAATAGTTAACTAAGTGTCGTATGTTAGTTATTTACCTTATTTTAACGACATGAGAAGAATTCCGGAAATTCCGGAATTCTAAAATTTATTAATTTTCTATTTTATTGACTAAAGGACCCTTTCTACGGTACTTTGTTCCTAAGGATTGGATAAGACCAACCTCGTAATCTAAAAGTTCTTTAGCGTCAGCAAAGACCCGATGGATAACGATCCAGTTTAATTGATATTCTTTCCAATCATGTGGAACCCCTATATCATTATTCTTTTTCGCCCTTTCCATATTTTTTTCTATTTCTTTAAATTTTTCAACTTTTAAAACATTATGTTCTTTATTTTTTAAATACGATTGTATATGTTGATTATGTCTGTAACCAGCACCTCTAGAGGCTTTACCAACATAAATAGGTTCATAAGCGCTACAGTAACGTTTACCATCAGGAGCCTTAATATCAAAAGCTTTGTTTAATTTTTTAAAAGGATCTAAATAAATATATATATAAAATTGATATCTGTTATAATTGAAATTATCTACTTTTGGATAAATTTTATAAAGTTTCAATAAATTCATATTACTACAAACGTTCATAATTATTCACCAAATTTTTCTATAATTTTTAAAATTAATTTTTCGTTATTTAATATATTGTATTCGATATCATTCTGTATATCTTTTATAAATTTCTTTTTAAAATCCTCTATATCTACTTTTAATTTTTCATTTTCCATAATTAAATCATTAATTATTTTCTTTTCTTTTGTAAACTGAGTATTTATATTAAAAATTTCTTTTTTATTTTTATTTATTTCCGTGGTAACGTCGTTTTTCATCGATTTGATATGATTAAAAATTTCTTTTTTAATCATATCGAATTTTAAATTAAAATATTGTTTTAATTCTTTTATAATTTTTATATCGCTTGTCATATTAAACTTCTTTTATTTTTACGCTTATTTTACTTCTTACTTTTTTAATAAAAGTTCTCATCAATATTACAATTTCTTGATCTAAATAAAGATTTAACATAGTATTCAAATTAGAATGATTATATATATTCAGCATATTAAATTTTAAAGTTTCCTCGTTTTTAAAACTTTCTAAATTTTTATTTGATTCGTCAATACAATTGTATTTATCAAAATCAGAGGTTGGTAAAATTAATAATTGTCCTATTAAAGTTAAATCGTCCTCTTCAGAAATATTATGTGTTTCCGCATCTATGAAATATTTTCCAGCCTTTAAAGATTTTCTATCTAATTCTTTCCAACTATCATCAATAATATTATTATCGATTTCTAAAATTTTAAAAGAAGTAAATGAATTTATTTCCGATACTTTTGGATATTCCTCCACCTCTGTATTATTATCATTTATATTATCCAATTCTGATTTAATACTGTTAATATCGTCATTGATAGTAGTTATATCTTGTTTAACAATATTTATATTATTCGATAAAAGTAATTCTTCCTGTTTTGCGCGCGAAATTTCTAAAGTTAGTTTATTAGAATTATCTAAAATATCTTTATTAAATTTTTTAGCTATAGCTGGTAAAGCATCTTCATTTTCTAAATTAATACTATTTAGAATTTTAATAGTTTCCTCTAATTTTTCCGAATCGGTTTCGTTTAAATTAATAATATCGTTTAATTTCTTTTTTTCTTCTTCTAAATCGGTTTTTACTAATTCGATATTTTGATTAAGTTCTAATTTGGATTTTTCCAAATCATTTTTTATTATCGATTCTTGTTCCACTGCTCGAAAATTTTCATTTTCTATCGCTTTATTAATTAGATTAAATTTATTTTCGGTATCTGATTTAAGAAGTAATATATTATCGTTTAATTTTGTATCCGTTTTAATTAAAGAATCTTTGGTTATTAAATTTTCTTTTTGGAAAGCTTCTACTTTTGCTTCCATAGTTTCCATATCCAAATCTATTTTTGAATTAATCGTTATTATATCCGATTTTCGATCCTTAATCTCCTCGTCAATTACCGAAATAAGATAAGTTTCCTCTTTTTTAGCCCTATCTATTTCTAATTCTAAATAAGTTTTTAATTCCTTTAATTCATTTTCTAAAGAACTTTCAGAACTTTCAGAACTTTCAGAACTTTCAGAACTTTCAGAACTTTCAGAACTTTCAGAACTTTCAGAACTTTCAGAACTTTCAGAACTTTCCTGAACTTCGATTAATTTCTGAGAGACTAATTCAAGATTATTTTCTAAAAAGCTAATTTTTTCTAGAATTAGCTTTTTATCATTTTCTCTTAAATCTGCTTCGGTTGTTAATTTATTTTCCAAATCAATAAAATTAAGTCTACAACATGTCTCTTTAATATCATCTATCTGATCTTGTAGATCATTCTCTTTATCTGTGGCTCTAGAAATTTCATCATCTATCTGATCTTGTAGATCATTCTCTTTATTCGTGGCTCTAGAAATTTCATCATCTACTTTTAAATCTATTTCTTTTTCTCTTTTTGAGGCTCTTGCCGTCTCAATATTTAATTGATTTTGTATAGTTTCCTCAGATGATACCGCGCGAAGTTCTTCGTCATCTACCCGTTGATTTAACTTCTCGATTTCTTTATTATTCGATACTACATATCCAGCAAAAATATCATCATTTTCTAAATCAACCTTTTCTATAAAATCCACTATTTCCTTAAACGAATCCTTGTCGGCAACACTCAAATCCAAAATATTATCTATTCTTTCTGTTTGAATTAAAAGATTATTTTTAATTTCTAAATCGGATTGAATTCTCAATTGTTCTTCATTTTTTAAATTAAATAATAATCTATTGTTATTTTCGTCTATTTCTTTTTGTAATTCATCTTCTCTTGTTTTTGCTCGTATTTCTTCTGCTTCTAAATCATCCGAGCATTGTTCTTTATAATCTTCTAAAGAATTATTCAATTGTTTTTCAATTTCTTTAGCTCGGTAAATTTCAGCGTTTAATGACGATTCTATATTTAACTCGGATGTAATTGCTCTATCTTTTTCAAGTTCTAAATTTTTCTGAAGAGTTTCTTCTTGAACTTTTGCTCGCTGAATTTCAAAATTTAATGAATCAATAATACTAAGTTCTTTATTGGTTGCTCTCTCGGTCTCGTCGGAAATTAATCTTTTTATTAATAAAAGCTGTTCATCCATAATTTTTTTATCAGCTTTGGTTTCTTTTAAATTGTCAATTTGATCCTGAAGAGAAGACCGAACTACTTCTATAGAATTATTAAAATTTAATTCCAAATCCTGAATAAGTTTTTGAGCTAATAATTTATCCATTTTTTTATCATCTAAATTTAAAATTAAAGCTATTAATTCATTCTTTAAATTTTTTAAATTATCAAGTGCGATAATTTTATCCATTTTTTTATCATCCATATCCGAATATTTATTATTAAATTCTTCGGTCATTGAATCAATTTTATCTAAATATTCCAATTGAGTGACAAAATCTTTTACAGCTTCCGCAAATTTTTCGTCAATTGTTTTGCTAGTTTCATCTTGAATAGTTAATATAAAATCCTTTATTTCTTCGGCTTTTGTTTCCAGATTCGAATAAACTAAAGCGATTTTATTATTCATATACGTGCTTATTTCCGTAGCTAAATCCCCAAGTAATGACATAGTGTTCCTTTTAATTTAAATTATTTTTAAAATCGTCTATATTTCCTAGAGCAGTCTTAAAATTATTTATACTTTGTTGGATATTTATTTTTTCCAAATCATTGGCGTCTTTATAATCCTTATCTTTTTCTAAAAAATCCTGAAAATTCGTATACAGCGTATAAATATCCAACTTTAGAATATTTAATTTTGCCATTAAATCTTTATAAATTTTTCCAACTTTTAAACCTATGAACGGAAGTATCTTTTCCTTCGTGATATCCTTTTCATATGTTTGATCTTCTTCTGGAGTATTTTCCACTATACTTCGGAGGACGTTTTCGTCCTCCTTAATTAATAATTCTTCGGCCATAGGTAATCCTTATAAGTTTTGTAAAATAAAGGCATCGTCAAATGAACTAGATGTCCCAAAATTTGGAGATGTTTTTGCAACTGCTAGAGTTTCATTAATTGCTTGAACTAAATCGTCTTTATTTTCAGTATCTAAATCCGTTAAATCTCCAATTTGTTTTTGTAAATCGTCATCTCGTTGAACTATTTGAGTATCTAAAGTAATTAAACTATTTTTCATAGATAAATCGTCTATGAAATTAGAATTTTCAATATTCAAACTATTATCTGATTCTAAGCCTAAACTTAAGCGGACTTGATCGTCATTTAACGTTCTATTATATATTTCGTTATCCAATGTTTCGGATAACTTTTTTATATCTTCAATATTTTGAGAAATATTCTCAAAATTTGAAGTAATTTGAGATTGTAATAAATCCTTATTTGTTTTTATTAAATCGTTAATAATTTCTACATCATCTATACGTTTCTGAATTTCTTGATTTAAATCATTGGTTAATTTTTGAATATTTAAATTGGTTTTATTATCATTATCAAATATAACTTCGTCTAATTTATTTAAACAGTTATAAAGGCTGTCGATATTATTTAAATAATGAGAATTTAAATATGGGACGAATTCTCCTAAAGAATTTAATCCAGAACCAGAAATAATATTATTTTGAATTTTTAATAAATCCGAATCATTTTCTTTAATATATTCTACTAAATTTTCTAATGATCTTAAATCAACTTCGGAATTAATTAATAAATCATCAATAATTTTTCTAATATCTTGAACCTGTGTTTTTAAATCAGTTTCTGAAGTATTTAAAGATGCCAACATTTCCTGAAAATCATTAATTTTTACAGATACCATTTCATACTTAGAGGTAATGTCTTGATCAAGATATGCAAATTCTTTGTATAAGGTATTTGTTTTTGTATTTATTATTTCAGTTGTCGAATTTAAAATAGTTTCTGTTTTTTCATTAGATTCGTTTATAAATCCATCTAGTTTACTTATGGTATTAAGTATATCTGTTTTATTAGAAACCAGTTTTGAATCTATATTTGAATATTGCGAATTTCTTAAAGCTATTTCTTTTTCTAAATAACTATTCGTAGCATTTACTTTATTATCAAAAGTTTCCAGAATATTTTCAAAATCATTAATTTTTAAATTTACTAAATTTAAAATATCATTGGTTATTTCTTTTACCAATTGTGTATTTTCATCTAATGATATCTGAGTATCGGATCGCAATCTAATAATTTTAGCTTCTAATTCCAATTCTTTAGTTTGAGCTCTATTAAATTCCTGTACTACCTTATCGTTGATTCTTGAATCTACCGTATTTAAAACTGATTGTACGTCGAATGAATCTACAGAAGTTCCAGCTGTACTACCTGTACTACCAACAATTCCGACTATATTTCCATTTTCAATATCTGTTTTAATTTCATCATATATTTCAGAACCAAGTTCGTTTAATCTATTTAAAGATGTTTGAATAGCAATACTTAAATTATCAAAATCCTCTACTCCCGGCCCAATAAGTTCTAAAAATCCATTAATTGTTTCATTAATATTTGCCGTAAATGTTTTTATTTCATCGGTATTAGTATTAATAAAATTATTAATGGTTTGTAGCATAGAATCGGTTACAAAAGTTCGGTTAATTATCTCTTTATTAAGCGTATTGTTTAAAGTTACTAACTTATCTAACACTCCCCCGGATTGAATATCAATATTATTTTGTAATTCTTTTCTAAGATCGAGAATTTCTTTTTGTCTATTATCCGTTTCAGCTATAATTTTTAAATTAACTGTATTAAAATCGTTAATTCGGAAAGTTTTTTCATTTTGAATAGCTATATCGATATATGATTTTAAACTATTATAAAACTCATTTTTAGATTTTAATTCGCTTGTTAATTTAGCACTTAACGAATCAATTTCTATTTGATTATCATCTCTCACATTTTGAACAGAACTTAATAAAGAATTTTTTAAATCATTTATACGATTTGTATAATTTTCAGTACTTATAGTAATTAAACCAAGGGCTTCTGATTTAATAGAATTAATTTCTCTTATTATTTCGTCTTTATTTTTAATCATATCCGAATTAACGTTTGAAATTTTAAAATTAATATCATCCTTAATATTACGAATTATATCGTTTTCCGGATCGATAGTATTTAAAACATCGACTATTTTTTGAAATTCTTCGAGATCGAATTCTGCTCCATCGAGAATACTTTGTATTTTTTCATCTAAATTCGTTATCGTATTATCGATTTCGTCATTCTTATTACCAACATCGGTTTTAAAAGATTCTATTTCATCCTTAATTTCGGTATCTATAGTTTCTCTAATAATTGATTCCTCGTTTATTAAAGCTTGTAATGATGTATCGAGATTCGATATTTTATTATTTGTATCATCCAATCCTAAATTAAGTTTAGAAATTGTTTCGTTTTGTTCTGCTATTTCATCTTTAATTAAAGCAGTATTATCGTCACATTTATTTTGTATTTCTAATGACACATTGTTTAAAATTTCTAGAACCGAGCTATACTTATCTTCGGAAGTATTTATAAAACTATTTAAATCGTTTCTTAATTCGGTTACGTAAAATTTTCTATCATTAACTTCTGTTAATAGATCATTATTAACAGAAGTTATTAGAGTTCTAATGTTTTCAAAATCATCATTAATTGAATTAATAATATTCTGAGTTAATTTATTATTATCGGTTATAGTTTTAATAATATCGTCTTTAAATTCGGAATTTATTTGAGCGATTTGTACTTTATTATTTTCAAAATCTTGAGTTAAGATTTTATAGTCTGATAATCTTTCCCGAATCTCATTATTTAATTCCGTTCTAATTAAATTATCTTCTCCAATTCTAGTATTTGCTTCGGAATTAAGTAAGGTATGTAATTCATCTATACTATTATAAACAGTTTTACTAAAATTTAGTAAATTTGTATCATTTTCGAAATCCGATTTTCTAATTAAATCAACTATTTCTTTAAATGAATCTAAATCCTCTGAACTTCCATCAAAAACATTTTTAATAAGTTCCTGTATTTCTGATAGCTCCGTTTTTAATTCATCATCTACTATTTTTCTTTCCTGAATCTCCGCATCTAAATTCTCGGTAAAGTTCGTTGTTAAATTGTAATTTTCTTGGATTCTATCGCTAAGATTTCCCTCAGCTATGAGTCTATCATTAATTTCAGAATTTAAATTATTTTTAATATTTTGATCTTCTGTAGATCGATCGGAAATTTCTTGGTTAACTTTTTCTGTTAAATTTTTAATATCTTCCATTCGATTAAAAATTTCAGAATTTAATTTGTCAGTAGTAGCACTGTTCCAATTATCCTGATAGGTTTTATTATCCGAAATAGTTTTCGACATTGAATTATTTACGGTAATCCTATCTGAAATTTCTTGGTTAAGAGTTGTTTTAATTCCATCCGTATCCGAAATTCTGTTAGCTATTTCAGAATTTAATTTTTCTGTTATAATAACATCTTTTTCTTTATAATCATTTTCAATAGATGATAGACGATTAGCGGTATTGGCTTTTTCGGTGGTCATTGCATCCTTAACTTCTTTAAAAGAATTTAAACTTGCATCCGAATCAGCCATAATTTTAGAAATATCCGATGTATTTGCATTTACTTGATTTTCTAATTCCAAATCTTTTGAAACACTTCTGTTTATTTCGTTAGTTACAATCGTTTCCAAACTATTTACTTGATTTTTTCGATCAGTTATTTCAGTATCTATTTTTAATAAGGTATTTTCGTAATGTTCCTGTTCAATATTTGCATTATCTAAGATTTTTTTATCAAAATCTTTAATATTTTTAGATATTTCGGTATTAATTAATTCAATGTTATTAACAGTTTCCGAATATTGATTTATTCTTGTTTGTATTTCCGTATTCAATGTATTTGTAAGATTTGAGTCTTCCTCAATTCTAGCAGATATTTCGTTATTGATTTTAGTATCTAATTCATTATTAATTTCTATTAATTTATTTGAATTTTCTAATATATCATTTTTTAATAATTTATCTTGACTTTCACGAGTTGATATTTCATTAATTAAATTAGAATTATTTAGACCAATTCTTTGATTTAGTTCATCGGTAGTTATTTTTATTTTATTTTCCAATGTATTATTATCATTCTCGGCCTTAATTACCGATTCTGTAATTTTATCGGTTAGTTTATTCTCAGTAGTAGAAATTGTTTGAAAAATATTTTCTAAAGTATCGTTTCTTGTACCAAAGAAGGTATCTATTTTTAAAAAAATATCATTTAGTTTTTTATTAAATTCGTCATGTTGAGAATTATTATTAAGAAATAAATCTTGAACATCATCATTAAATTTTTCAAATTTTGTCGAAAATTCGGTTTTTGTCTCATTAATCAAATTTAAAAAATCTGTAATTTTGGTATCTATTTTAAGATTTGTATTCGATATCAATTCTTCGATATTTTTTAAATTAGTATCCATATTGGTGATTACAGTATTTAATCGACCTTCTTGAATTTTAATTAAATTTTCTAAATTAATTTTCTGTTCATTAATAATATTATCCAACTCTTGGATAGCATTCATTCTGTCTTTTATCTCTTGAGATATCATATTGGAAAAAGATTCCATATTTTCCAGTCTGGATTTGGTTTCGTTTTCGATACTTGTTTTTAGTATTTCGTCTTCCGCCATACGAAAATCAGTTTCTTTATTTAAATTATTTAAAATAGTATTTTTAAATAATTTAATATCGTTTATTAAATCTGTTAACATGGTTTCTTTTTCACCAGATAATTGACTTATGTAATCAATAACTTCTTTAATAGAATTTAACGATTCATCTGTACCATCCAACATCGAATTTAATTTATCAGTTTGTATTTTTATTTCTTCTTCTAATCGTAAACCTTGTTTAATTCTTTCATCTATTTCTTGAACTAACTTATCATCTAGATTTTTTATAGCTAATGATCTAGCTTCATATTCGTTATTGATACTCGTATTTAATTCATTTTGTACGCTATCGAAAGTATCCTTAATAGTATTTACCAATACTGTGTTCGCATTTATATCGCTAGTAAGAATATTAAAATTTGATTCGATTAGATTTTGTAACTCGTTATCTTTTGATTTTAATTCTTCGGAAAGTACTGTTAAAGCGGTATTTATTTTTAAATCATTGTCTACTATTAAACTATAATTAGTATCTAATTTATTTTCAATACCAGAAAGTTGTAAATTTTTTTCTTCGATCTTTGTTAAAAAATCAGTTTGTAAATTTTTTACTATTGTTTTTAAATTTTGATCTACTATTTGGATATCTTCTGTTTTTTCTAACATCTGTTTTTCGAGAATAGATACTCGTAAATCCATAGAGTTACAGCTAATTTTTAAAGCGTTGTCTACAGACGTAATTTTAGATAATAAATCGTTATACGAATTTGTAATAGATATAGATAAAGATTCTAAATTTATATCGGTTAGATTTGCCCCACCAGTAATCTGTAAAATGTTATCATTCAAACGATTAAGATAATTTCTTAAATCTGTTATATTAGTATAATTTAAATCCAAAGCGTTTTGAGCGGTTGTTAAAGCATCCTGAACTTTATTAGAAAGAATTAAATTATTGTCATTGATATCTTTGAGAATAGTCGCTTTATTATCAACAATAGTATTATTTAAATTATTAATATTTTCTATATTTTTACTAATTGAATTTTGTAAAGTTAGTAATTGCTCCTGAATATTCTCAACTGTTAAAGCATTTTCTTCTAAATCGTTTTCTCCAATCAATGATTCTGCATTAATTAATCTAGTTTCTAAATTGGATAGTTCTGTATTTACGTTAAATAACTTTTCTTGTAAATCATTGGTTTTATTTTCTACTAATTCAAAAACAGTCTCGTAATTTAAATTAGAAGTTTCCATAGCGTTATCAATTCTTGCTAAAAGATCATTCTTTATATTTTGTATTTCATCTGTGTTTTTAGATACTAAAGAAGTTAAATCCGCAAATTGATTAACTAAATCTTCGTTGGTTTTATTTAAATATTCAATTGCATTTTTAATTTGATTATCTAAATCTTCAAAGTTTTGACTATAATCTATAGCTTCTAGATCCTTTGTAAATTTATTTACAAAATCATTTATTTTTATTTCTAAATTATTATCAGAATCGATTCTATTTTTAGATTCGAGTTCTACAAGATTAAAAACTTTAATATAATTATCGTTTATTAATTTTATTATATTTGCATAGTTTGTTTTTATATCTTGTTCTTTTATATTAAAAATACTTATGAAATCATCCAAATCTGTTCTCAATTTCTGTAATGTTTCATCTACTTTAGTCTCTATTTTAGAAATATCGTTGTTTAAATTTTTTATATCTAAACGACGTTCCGTTATTTCAGTGATAATATTTTCTTCGTTTTTCTTAATTAATACCTCTAGACCAGAAAATTGAATATCTAAATTTATTTTTAGTTTTGAAAAGTAGTTGCTAAGTTCGGTTACACTATCAGCAGTTTTTTTATTTTCTATACTAAGAGCATTAATCAAATCTAAATTTTCTTCCGTGCCTAAGTTAGTGATTTCCGAAATTATATTTAATTTCGTTTCCAAATCGGATTTATTTAAAACAAGATACGATAATTTAGTTTCCTGTAATAATAAATCATTTTTTATATCGGTTATTAAATTTAATAATTGAGTATAAGAACTATTTATCTTTATTTCCGAATTTGTTTTTAAATTGTTTATATCTGTATCCAATGCAACTTTATCAGCCTTCATATTAATACGACTGGATAAATCCGTATTAACCGTTTCGATTTTAGTATCCATTAATTGAATATTATTATCTACTAATCTTCTATCATTTTCAATAACCGTTCTTAAATCGTTTTGGTCTAGTGTTTTTAACGCGGTATTTATAATATTTATACTATTTTGAATATTATAAATACTGGTATTAAATCTTTCATCCGTTTCTCGTAATAAAAAACTTTGGTTTTTCGTTTCGCTTTCTAAAAATTCCATTTTAGTAATAGTATTGTTTAGAGTTGTTACACAATCCGTTTCGCAAGCAACCACGGAATCATTTATTAATTCGCAAATTTCGTTTGTATCGGCCATAATTTTTTTCCTTATGTGTTAATTAAAATGTTATGTTTATATTTATATTTTCTAAATCAAATTGAAAAAATGGTGGACAAAAATCCAACAGTTCCTCAAAAGTTACCTTATCTTTTAAATTATAGTATATGCTATCGGAATCGTTTATTATAAAAAGAACTGGACTTAGTATTTCAATATTCTTAATATAGCTATAATCCGAACCAGTATTATATTTTGAATATATTAAATTTTCTAATTCCGATTCAAAATATCTTAACTGAAAACCTCTTTTAGTTTTAAAAAAATTTATAATATCTATTTCGATACTTAATCCCAATTCGGATAATGTTTTAAAAGTAGTACTTATATCAAAATAACTTTTATCTATATAAATGTTTAAATCAATTTTCTTTTTTAAATCTTTTATAGCATTATTATCCTTTTTATATACCGATGGTACATATTTATCATCCAAATATAAAGTATTATAAAAGCATTGGTATACTCTGGTATTGAAATTAACCAAATTCTGGATTTCGGTAATTTTAAAAAAATCATTTAATAAATTATATTGATTAATAAAATCCATTTCCATAAAAGATTTTTCCACAAATGGTAATTTTAAAAGAATTGGTGTTTCCTCGGTACTATATGGATTCAGTACTTCGGTAGCATCAATTAAAAGATCCCTTAGTTCGTTATCTAAATAGCCTAAAGAAATTTCGCTGAGATCAACTATTTCCGGAAGGGTATTAATATCATTTTTTCTATAATACTTAAAAGCTATTTGTTTTGGAATTAATTGATAAATTTCGTCAGTTGAATAATATCTTTCTATAGTCATATCATCTTGTCTTACTTCTAATTTAAGTTCAAAAATCTGTTCCTTTAATATACAGAAGTCGTCTGTAAATAAAGAATTTACTTCCCAAGTAAAATTATTAGCGTAATCCAAAACAAATGAAAAATTATCAGTAGTAATATAATAACTTAAGTTATTATTCGCACCTTGATCAATTTTAAAAGAACTTTTATTCGTTATAAAATCGTAATTTAAACTCAAAATAACTTTATTTTCGTTATTTAAATTTCCCTCATCGTTTAAGGAAATATATATTTTCGGATTAACAATATACATCTCGGTTTCATTGGTACTTAAAAATTTATAATAAAAGGGGCTAATTAATTCTTTATTATTAATAGTTATCGTTGGATAAAAGGGGTTTTTAGCTATAAAAGATTCATCTAAATTTTGAGAATATGTATCTAAAATTATGTTATTATTTGATATTTTGGTTTCTAACGTGTTGTAAATATAAACGAAGTTTTGTCCATTTAAAAATTTAGTATCTACGAATGGTTTTATACCATTCGTATTTTGAAAAAATAATTCAAAATCATTTATACTCGATAAACTATTACGATATGATAATTTATTAAATATATTTTCTTTTAATTCATCCACCGTTTGAATATTTTTTCCGTTTTTTCCACCATTTATACTAATACCATTTAAAGAATATTTTGTTAGTTCTTGATTTTCGTTAGTATATGTAATCGTCGTTTGGATATCCGTTAACATAAACGAAAGGTTATTTAAATTTCCATTTTCCCCAAGAGTTTCTTCAACACAAATGATAATTTCGTCATTTGTGTTTAAATATTTTCCTAATCGACCATCTCCAGTTTCAAACGAAATACTATTATCAAAAATGTTTAAAAATAGATCTAGACTTAAACGATTACTTTTAAATTTAAAAAATTTAGTATCAAATTTATCTAAAGCGTATTTACCTGACACATCTATCGGATCCATTTTACTTAAATCAGTTATTTGTATTGGTTCGTTATTTGCCGGATTATACCAGGAATTAATACTTTTTATATTTTTATAATTTGTAATATTTATATTAAATTTAAATGATTCTCCGAGGTTATAGGATGGAACTATTATTTTTTTATAGTTTCTTTTAATCTGAAGTACGTTATCATAATGTACTAAAAATATTGTTTTTCCGACCTGTGTTGGATCAGGAGCCATTGTTACTAATAATTGTTCTTTAGTGGTTTTAGTATATTTATACGCCGTTACTTGAGAAGAGTTTTGAATAATCTGGATTTTATCTGGAATAATAAAATCCAGATTATTCTCATCTTTAAAAGAATAATTTTCTGGAATAATATATTCCATAACTTTAACATTAGTAAGTATTAATTCTGGAATTACTATACTTACGTCAAATTTCGCCGGATCAGCGTACTTTAATTCGGTATTGTAAATACTACTATGAAATAACATACTGTTAAAATCTCTAGCTAAACTTGGATTCATTTCTCTAAATAAAGTACTATAATAATTTGCCATATCATATTTAATATTTGCTAAATAATCCGCGAGTACTCCAAGTACTCCAGATTTTAATAAAACTGGATTTGTTACATTAAGTTCATTTTGAATAATCGTTCTGAACTCAGTTTGAGTAAATTCTATTGATTGCATTTTTTTCCTTAATTTGTATTAGGATTCGAATATTGTAAAAAATTAAAAAATCTTTCCCCTAATGTATCCGATCTCTTTTTATCACTTGCTATTTCTTGTAATTTATCCCAACCATCTATGAATGTATATTGCATATCCATAAATTTAAAATTTAAGGAATATGTACTTGCTTTAGGGGCACCTCTATCACCAATAATAGTTTTTAAAGGATTATTCATTGGCATTACTCCAAATAAAGTTATTATTCCTTTTAATTCTGTACCTTTCGAATCTAAAATGGCTATCCAAACAGTATTACAATATGGATTATCTATTAAGTAATCTTCTTTTACTAAATTATTAAAATATTCTTGAGCTGTATTAGACAAAATATCAAAAAATAAACCTTCCCTTATTAAATCTATACTTTTATGCCAAGCTTCCATATATTTAAATATTCCAAGATCTCGATTGTCCAAAAAATTAATACTGAAATCGGAGCCAACATAATCTCGAGTATTCACGAATGAGTTTTTTTGTCGAGTACTAATCGCCATGTATTCTTTATTTGGTTCCGGAACCGAAATATCAGTAATAGTTTGACTAAATTTTAAATAATTATTAAATTTAGTTCCATATAATTCATACGATTTTAAATCAATATTCGATTTTTTTTTATCCATAATACTAATATAATTCTTTACTGTTTCCGGAGTAGTTTCGAAATTAGAATAATCTCTCAATGTTTCGAACCAAGTACCATGTTGCATAAATACCGCGTAGTTTCCGTTAATAAATGGATTGAATTCGGAATAGTCTATTCCGAATGTTTTCGTTAAACTGGTTAAAAAAGAAATTAGATCAGTATTAGTTAATCCATATCCACCCGACTGAACGGAAGTTTTTAATTGTGATTCTATATTTTTGGTTATCTCTTCCTTAAATAAACTCATATCCAATCCTTTATATATACCTTTATATTATTAATATCTTTGTTAAGCAATTAAATTTAACGACAGGAAAACGAAGAGGTTAAATCCTCTTCGTTTTATTATAATTCGATATATTTTTTAAATGATTTAAAGAATCCAATTCCGAATCTAGTTTTGGTAAATATTTTTTACCTTTTAAATTATATTGGGCTTGGATAAAATTATCCAAATCTTTTGGGAGACATGCTCCACCCACACCAAGTTTTCCATCTTGTGCTATACTAATTTCATTAAAACTATAAGCATGTTCTTTTTGATACTGATTAAATCTTCTAATATCGGTTTCAAATAAATCTGGAACGGTATTTAAAAATGCAAAATGATTCATAAGTAACATATTTCTAAAATATTTATACTCCATAACTTCTGTAAAAGTACCAGTACTATAATAATGGATACCTTGAATTAAAAATTTATTCAATATTTGAACAGCTTTTTCAATTAGAATTGGATCTCCTCCAAATAATGGAATTTCAGTAATAAAATCTTTTTCAGCTGTTCTAGCGTTTAAAAATTCTGGCCAAAAAATTAAATTAAAATTATCTAATTTTAATTTGTACTTTTTAAATAGTCTTTTTTCTAAAAGTTTTGGAAGTACTGTACTTTTAATTACAAGTATTCCTTTATAATCAAAATCATGATAAGCTTTAAGTAATTCAACTAAACCTTTTACAGATTTCTTACTTCCAAACTTTTTAAAATTATTTTTACCAGATACTATATCTTTTTTATTTATTTTATCTGGAAAATAATCTGTATTAATAGTAATAATGTTTAAATCGGTATCCAATGTTTTTGCAAAATTATTAATGTATTGATTCTCTAACGAATAAATTTCTACGTAATCTTTTAAAGTATTTTTTATATTTTTATAAATAGCTTGATTAACTACTCCAAAACCAACTAAACCAATTTTAGTTAATTTCTGGTTAGATGAATCTGATAAATCCTCTGTTTCCTCAATAACCTTTACTAATTTATCTAAGGGTAATTCCGTTTCAAATTCTAAATTATTAATTTCTTCTTCCATTTTTTGATAACCCATTTTGGTACCTTATAAAATAATATTTATATGATTCATAATTAAATTATGAATCTCATTTATTTCTAATGTAGCGTCGACTACTAAAACATTATGTCCGAATTCTTTCATTATTTCTATTTCGTGTAAATACTTTTCACGAACTTCTGTTAATTTCTCTAAGTTTTCATATCTTTCTATATTTGTAAGATCGTTTTTATTTCTTTCCTGAATTCTTTTTAAACTATGGATAGGCTTCATATCTAGAAAAACCGTAAGATTTGGTTTTAATAAATCTCCAGTATCCATTTGCTTAGAATTATATACTTTAGAACTTAAAGAATATCTAACACTTATATAATGTTTCTTATCTTCGGATATTGTTTTATAAATACCATTTTTAGTATTCCAAGTTTGATAAATTCTATCAGTATGCATTAAATAAGATAAAAATAATTCCTCATCTGCTTTAATCATACTTGGGTTAATTAATTCTTCTCTGATTACTTCTTGAAGTTTTCCTTCTCTTGTTGGAGCATATCCTAAATAAGAATTTGGTAAAGCTTGGTGTAAAAGAGCTGCCTGAGTATCTTTCCCCGAACCATCTAAACCTTCAATTACTATAAATTTTTCATTTTTTTCGTTTTCCATAAAATTTTTCCTTTAAATTACATGTGTTTTTATCTATAGTTAACTATCGATGGTATAACCATGTTTAGTTATCTATATAGATAGCTATACTACTATTGATACCACGTGGTATCAATAGTTAACTATTAATAGTTATCCGTTTATTTTCCAAACCTTTAAATGCTTTTACAATTAAGAAATTTAATATAACTTAATATCGCAGTAATCATTATTTTACTATAACGATATTCATTTTGAGTACTAATATGTTTAGTATCTTCATTTGGAGTATGCAACACATTAATAGCAATACTGGTATTAAATTTTTTAAGTTTATCGAAGTACTCATCTTTTCTAGAACTGGTAATTCTATTAGCTAGGACTTCCATATTCATAGAACATAATTCTTCTTCATTTCTTAATTTAAGACCATTTAAAAGTAATTCAATATAGTATTTTAAATCTTCTTTATTATTATCATCATCTAAGTACCGGTCAATTTTTTGAATAACTTGATTACTTAAAAAGAATTTTTTATATAGCATATCTTTAATAGGACTTTTTTCAATTACTTTGGTTTTTAATAAACCATTTTTTAATATTTTGTCGGAAAGTCTTTCGATAATATTATTAAAATGTTCTTTCTTTTCAATCATCTCACCTGAGTTTTCGTAAGAAGTACTATGGAGTTCATGAACCGATTCAGATTTACCTGACTCAACCGCCTTATAATAATTAGTAGCTAAGTTTTTAAATAGTTGATTATAACGACTTCTAATAGTCGTAATAATTCTTTTTAAACCAGCATAGTGATGTGTGGGATCTCCAGCGATCTCTTTTGGATAATTATTTTCTAGAGCAGGTAAAGTAACTTTCATAATATAATTTAATGGGTTTCCCGCATTTTTAAAAGAATGATTTCCTTGTAATTCATAGTTCATCACATATTGGCTAATTTTTGGATCACAAATATTTGGAAACATTCGGAGCTTATAATAATTCCAGATTAATATGCTGATTAACAATAAAGCATATTGACGGAGCTCTTCGTCATCGTTATCCAATCCAATTAAATAAGCTAAACATAACGTTTGATAATAATCTTTGGTATAAACGATTGAACCAAGAAGAGAAAACTGTTCCATTTCGTGTTTAAGCTCTCTTTCGTTAATACCATATAATTTGTAAAGTAGTCCCGGAAGCTTCTTAGATACCGGAAAATAGTCGCAAAACGACGTATGATGCATACCATCCTGCATTACTTTATGACTCGCTAATTTTAAGTACCCTTCTTTAAGTAAATGATAGGCTTGTTTATCTGTTTTAAATTTATCCAAGATGGCAATTATCGTAGGACTAATTTTGGAACGGTTCAGTTGTATATTTTTATTCATTTTTTTATTTCTCCAATTTTTTATTAAAGTCCGATAGACTTTTTAAGTATTTCTTCTATTTTATCAAAGTCCGTATATTTAATACGTACCAATTCTATATTGTTTTTTAAACAATATTCGGTTTTAATTTTATCATTATCCTGAGTTTTCTTTAACCCTTCTAAACCACCAAAATATTCAACTGGTTCAAAATGCTGCTTACCATCATATTCTATTAAAATATTTTTATCTGGTAAATAAAAATCAAACGGTAATGGTTTTATATTACAACAATCTTTAAAACGATATTCTCTATTATAATTAATATTATTAGCTTTTAAAAATCGTATAATTCTTTTTTCTCCTCGACTGTCCTTAGGATAGCATAATTGGCATTCTCGTCCTTTTAAATGATTATCCATCGTGGTTTCAAATTCTCCATGTTCTGGACAAATTATTTTTATTTTTGATGTTAGTCCAGAATAGGTTTTTGATACTTCATCGTAATTATATTTATTTAAATATTTATTATTTAATTTAATAAATAATTTTTCTAAATCCCTTTTATAAAACCCGGAACATTTATTACAACCACGGCTATTTATAAAATTACCATACGTTGTTTCAAATTCGCCATGTTCTGGACAAATTATTTTTATTTTTGAAGAATTATTTATATATTTGACCAAACTGTAATCGTAATTTGGAAATTTTTTTCGTAATTTGGAAATTGCTTCATCTTGTGTTAAAGTATTATTTTCTAAAAAGCATTTTGGACATCCAAAATTTCGCAAATGATTTTGAGGAAGCTGTAAAAATTCCCCATGAGGTACCAGATTATTATCTAATTTATTACATGTTATTATAACTTCGGTTCTAACGTTTTTATAATTTACTTTTGAATAATCGTATTTATAGTTATGCACTATATTTGATCGTTCTATGAATTCTTTCTTAGATAATTTTTTATTACTTTTTCTTTTATAGCATTTTGGACACTCTGATCCAATCATATGCATTTTTGGTTTGACGAAAAATTCTCCATGATTATCAACTGGACAAATTATTTTCACCTCGGTACTATAAGTTTTATATTGAACTTTTGAATAATCGTATTTATCCCCATATTTATATTTAAACCTTCTTAATACTTCTTCTTGAGATAATTTTTTCATTACTTTTGAACATCTCCTTATAATATTCTTCTTGTTTAATATATCTATAAAGGGTAAGTATAGTTATCTATACATCTATATAAAATTGTATAGATATCTCGTATTAAAATCCACAGGAAATCATTAGAGAATTTCTTCTCTAATGATTTATTACATTTAAGACTTCTTCTACGTCTTCAGAATATTTAATTCAAATTATTCTTATATCGTTTTTAAACAATAATCTTCTTTAATTTTATCCCGTTCCTGTGGACTTCTTTAAATCTTTTTATAACTTCTTCTTTGGGTAATTTTTTGGCCATAATAATAACCTTTAATTATTTCTTAGTTTCTATAAGTTCTTTTCCATTTTCTTCAGCGTCTTCTGCTTCATCTGGTTTTTCCACTTCTTTATCGGCCTGTTCGATATCCTCTTTGGCTACTTCTTCTCCATCGTGTAATTCTAACGAATCCATTACTTGATCATCTACATTAGCTTCACTATCCGCTTCGATTTCTTCCTTAGCTTCTTCATCTGAAGGAATTACTTCCGCAGCGTCTTCGATATCGTCCTCGACACTTTGCTCAGCTGCTTCAGATTCATCATCTTTTAAAGCATCGCTATGATCGCCTTTAAAATCTTCTGGTAATTCTCCATGATT
>Ga0256828_1000295_pt1 | contig 34572 bp, 36 predicted proteins | sample CV88metaG_FD_185993 | JGI IMG/M metagenome (GOLD analysis project Ga0256828, IMG submission 185993) | Hydrothermal vent microbial communities from East Pacific Rise, Pacific Ocean - CV88 | ecosystem: Environmental > Aquatic > Marine > Hydrothermal vents | place: Pacific Ocean: East Pacific Rise...
TTGGTCTTTTTTTTATTTTATATTTTTACGGGCAAAAAATATGCTTATTTAAAAATATAGGGACTGGAAAGAGGGTGTTCTTTCACAGTCTCAGGGGGATTGTCCCTACGATGTCACCAAAATACACAATTAATTCTTCTATTTACTCAGATTCACACTTAATCTTTATTTATAACTACTATAACGAAAAACTAAGGCTTTCTAAGCTATAATCCGACCAAATTATTTATAACATAGGATGGATATATGGAAGGTGTATGGACTTTTTTAGGTGTCTTTGTAGGACACGGAACAGGAATGGTTATTGCTCATTTACTTTTGGCATCAGGACTTATTCTTTTATTGGCTAAGTATGCGTCATCAACAATGAAAGCAGTACCATCAGGTGCTCAAAACTTTATGGAAGCATTTATTGAAGGTGCTATCTCAATGGGTAAAGATACTATTGGTGAAGAGAAAGCTAGAAAGTATTTACCACTTGTTTTAACTGTTGGTCTTTTTGTATTGATTTCAAACCTTATTGGTATTATTCCAGGTTTTGAATCTCCAACTTCAAACATTAACGTAACTTTGCCATTGGCTTTGGTTGTATTTATTTACTACAACTACGAAGGTATTAGAGTAAATGGTGCTAAAAAATATTTTGCACACTTTATGGGACCAGTTCCTATACTTGCTCCATTAATGTTTCCAATCGAAATTGTTTCTCATATTTCTAGAATCATTTCATTGTCATTCAGACTTTTTGGTAACATTAAAGGTGATGACCTTTTCTTATGGGTACTTTTAATGTTGGTTCCTTTCTTCGCTCCATTACCAGCATACTTGTTGTTAACATTCTCAGCATTGTTACAAACATTTGTATTTATGATTCTTATCTATGTGTACCTTGCAGGTGCTGTAGCTATTGAAGACCACTAGGTCTTCAAAGTAATTTATTGATAAAAAAGGCATAAAGTTATATGAGACTCTCTTCTCCTCTTTTATCAATACTTATAAATGTATTATTAGGTGCATCTTGGGCTTTTGCCCTTTTAGGTGCATTTACTCTCTTTTTTCTTTTTCTTAATGTTGGTTTTTTCTATTCATTTGTTGGTTCTTTTCTAGGGGCTTTACCTGGACTTTTTATGGTACTTCTTATAGAGTATTTTTTAATGAGAGAAGAGAAACTAAATGAGTTAAGAAAACAGACAAAACTTCTTGAAGAGCTTGTAGCAAAATCATAATGATAGCCTATGCTATTACTGACCCCTCAACTTTAAACTTTCAAACCCTTACTACAGATATAAAATATTTTTCTACTAAAGCAGATATGCTTGTGTATCGTGATAAATCAACAGATAACTATGCTAGTAATGCGAAACTATTTATCAAAGAATCTAAAAGGTATATGTTTAAAAAGATACTGCTACATGGGGACTATATATTAGCCAAAGCATTAAATGCAGATGGTGTTCACCTAAAATCAACACAGTTCTCTGATATAAAAAAAGCCAAGGCTCTGGGTCTATTTATTGTGATAAGTACGCATACTATAGAAGAAGCTCAAAAAGCAGAACATTTAGGAGTAGATATGATTACCTTTAGTCCTATATTTTCTACACCCAATAAAGGTGAACCTAAAGGTATAGAGGAGCTTAAAAGCTTAGTAGCTAAGCTTACTATCCCTGTTATAGCCTTAGGTGGTATTATAAGTGAAGAGCAGATAGAAGCTTGTAGAAATGCAGGTGCTTTTGTTTTTGCTTCTATACGTTACTTTAAAGATAAAACTTCGTAATAATTTCACTTAGTATAAAAAGTATAGGTATAAAGAGAAGGGTACTTATGAGTATGAGGCTTGTAACCTCTTTAGGTTTACACTCATAGAGTGACGCTAGGTTAATGTTGGCAACAGCTAGTGGTACCATCATCTCCATTAAAATAATACCTTGAATAAATAGTGACAGCTCAGAAAAGCTCAATATAAAAGCAGTGGCTAAAGGAACGATTATAAATTTTTGGGACATTACTGTAAGAAGTAAAGACTTTTTAAGGCTTCTTAATTTAATACCATAGAGAAATGTTCCAAGTAAAAAGAGTTGCAATACAATTCCAGCGTAAGCTCCCATTTTAAAAAACTCTTGAATTTGTGGAGCTATGTTTATTTGGGCTATATTTATACCTATAGCAAAAATAGATGCAGGAATAATAGGGATTTTTATAATATTAAAAAGAGACTGTTTTATGGAAAAAGTGCCACGAGAGTAGATGTAAACCCCTAAAATATAGACCACAAATACATTGGCTATATTTATAAGTGTGGTGTATATAACCGACTCCATACCAAAGAGAGCAATACCAAGAGGGATTCCTATATTCCCCGTGTTTCCTACAAATCCTGCTATGCTTACGATGGCTCTCTCTTTTGGGTCTTCTATAAACTTTTTAGCTATAAATAGTGTGGGTAAAAGCAGTAAAAATATAATACCTATATAGTAGAGTGGAACCAGCAGATGCTCTGTTGATAGTTTGGCTGTAGAGAAACCCCAAACGGTTACAAAGCCTTGTAAAAAATAGACAGAAAAGAGGGTTAAGGTTTTTCTATCCATCTCCTCTTTAAAGATACGTTTTGCCAAGTAACCTAAAAATATAAAGATATAAACAAAGATAATGGAGAGTAGGGTTTCAAACATGGTCTATAAGCCTAATTTTTAAAGAAATCATACTATAATCTTTTTAAAAATTAAAGGCTATTTTTGAACGATTCAGATTTTCAAACAAAGGATTTACTCCTATTTATTCCACTTATTCTTGTGGGAGCTCTTTTATATTGGTTAAATAAAAATATTGATGGTATTGATGATATTTTAGAGTTTATTAAAGAATGGCAGATTCTTGCCTATATGATATTGGCTTTTTTCTCATTTGGAGGTTCTTTTCTTTGGACCATTGCAGCAGGAATGGCAGCAGCTGTAGGGGTAATGAATCTTTATGTTGCACTACTCGTAGGTATTACATTTAATTTTATTGGGGATATGTTTCTTTTCTATTTGGGTAAATATCAAAAAAATGAGATAAAGCCTTATTTTGAGAAACATAAAAGAAAGTTAGCTTTATCTACATTAATTATGCGAAAATATGGTATTTTAGCTATTTTTATACAGAAGTATCTTTATGGTATTAAGACACTGGTTCCTATTTCCATGGCACTTTCACGGTATGATTTTAAAAAATTTGGATTTTATAACTTTTTTGCATCCATACTCTTTGTTTCATCTATTATGTTGCTTAGTTATTATTCAACAGATAAAATTAGAGTATTTTTATCATTGGTTGATGATTATCCTTGGTGGGTTCCAGCATCTATTTTAGTAGCATTTATTGCAGCTATTTGGTATGCACTAGAACACTTTACTAAAAGAAAATAGTCATGAAAAAGCTTCCAAGCATTATCCTTGTTCGTCATGGTCAAACAAAGTGGAATGTTGAAGGGCGTTATCAGGGACGGTTAAATTCAGACTTGACTGAAAAAGGAAAAGAACAAGCAAAAGAGAATGCTTCTAAAATAGCCAAAGTTCTTGAGCTAAATGAGCCCTTTAAAATCTTTTCATCGCCACTTGGTCGTGCAAAAGAGAGTTGTCATATTATCTGTGATGAACTGGGTATTGATAAAAATAAAATTATTTTTGATGAACGTATTTCAGAGTTTAACTATGGTATATTTGAAGGTCAAACAAAAGATGAGTGTAGAGAAAAATATCCAGAAGTTTTAGAAGAGAGAGAAGCCAATAAATGGTCTTATCAGATAGAAGATGGTGAGTCTTATATATTAGTAACTAAACGGCTTAAATCATGGTTGGAGTCGGTTGCAGATGAAAAAGTAGTTGTTATGGTTGCACATGAGATGGTAAACAGAGCGTTACGTGGTATTTATTGTGATTTGGATAGTACCTCTATGTTAGAACTACGTCAAGCCAATGATTTGGTTTTAAAATTAGAAAATTCTGAAGAAAAAATTATAGAGTAAAAAAGTTATTTAAACTCCATAAAATAATACTTTTTAAAGAGTTTTAATATAAGTTAAATATTATTTCGGTATAATGCACGAAAATTACTACCAGACTATACCACATTATTTAACAAGGAGTCCTCCTCTTGGCTGCAAAAGATATCAACAAAAAAATAGACGAAATTTTCAAAAACTGTAAAAAAGGTGATTTAATTACCTTTGAAAACCTTGCAAAAGAGTTTGAAAAACAACCTACTGCTGTACAATCACGAAGAATTTATAAACTTTCAAAAGATACTAAAATTGATCTTGTGACATCCTCTGAATATGCAAAGTTTCTTTCAGCTGCTGAAAAGAAAAGAAGAGCATTAAGAAGAGAAAAAAGTGCCAAAGATGCAGAAGAAGAAGGATTTGACTTTTTAAAAGAGAAAGAGCTTTTAGAGTGGAGTCGTTCTGATAGCCCTGTACGTATGTATTTACGTGAAATGGGAAAGATTCCTTTACTTACAAAAGAAGAAGAGATTTTTCTAAGTAGAGAAATAGAATCGGGTGAAGATGTAATTTTAGATGCTATCTGTTCGGTTCCTTACCTTATAGATTATATTCTTAATTATAAGGAGCCACTACTTAACAGAGAACGACGTGTAAAAGAGTTGTTTAAAAGTTTCGAAGATGAAAAAGAAACTGCTGATGATAAAGCTGATGATGCAGAAGAGCCATCAGCAGAAGATAAAAAACTAGCAGATGAAAAAGGTGCCAACAAACGTGTTAAACAAGTTGTTGCAAGTTTTAAAGCCCTTGACAAAGCTAAAAAAGAGTGGCTAAAGAGTATTGATGAGCTTGAAGTTCTTTTAGAAAGTGACGAAAGTGACGAGAAAAAACTTCATGAGCATATGAAAGTTGCTTTTAAAAAGCAACAACAGAAAAAGGCACTTATTGATTTAGGACCTACATCTAAACTTATTAATGAACTTGTAAAAGCAATGGAAACAGCACTTAAAAGTGATGATGGTTTCGATAAAGAGTTAAAGAGACTTGAGTATAAATTACCACTTTTTAATGATACTTTGAAAGAGAATCACCAAAAGATACTTGCTAACATTCTTGAGATGGATAAAGAAGACATTACCGATGCTGTTCCTGAAACAACCATGGTAAGTACCTATGTTGAGATTAAAAAACTTTATGAAACACGTGAAGCGAGTAAAGATAGTTTTGACCTTGACCCTGAAAAACTAGAAGAGATTTTAGGGCAAATTCGTCGTGGTAAACACAGATCAGAAATTGCAAAAACTAGAATGGCAAAGTCTAACCTTAGATTGGTTGTCTCTATTGCGAAGCGTTATACGAACCGTGGTTTACCATTCCTTGACCTTATTCAAGAAGGTAACATTGGTCTTATGAAAGCTGTTGATAAGTTTGAATATCAAAAAGGTTATAAGTTCTCTACTTATGCTACTTGGTGGATTCGTCAAGCTATTTCAAGAGCCATTGCTGACCAAGCACGTACTATTCGTATTCCTATTCATATGATTGAGACGATTAACCGTATCAATAAGATTATTCGTAAGAACCTTCAAGAGACAGGTAAAGAGCCAGATTTAGACACCATTGCTAGAGAGGTTGGCTTGTCTGTTGATAAAGTTAAAAATGTTATTAAAATTACCAAAGAGCCAGTGAGTCTTGAAACACCAGTTGGTGATGAAGATGATGGTAGATTTGGTGACTTTATTGAAGACAAAACAACGGTAAGTCCTTCTGATGCTGTACTTAAAGATGATTTGAACAATCAGATAGATGAAGTACTTGACCAGTTAAATGAGCGTGAAAAAGCTGTTATTAGAATGCGTTTTGGACTGCTTAATGATGAGAGTGATAGAACACTTGAAGAGATAGGTAAAGAACTTTCTGTAACCAGAGAGCGTGTAAGACAGATAGAATCATCTGCGATTAAAAAACTCAAACACCCAAGAGTAGGGCGTAAACTCAAGAACTATATAGAAGGTTAAGACCTTCTATAAGTAGATTTTTTACTTGAAAGAGTCTACTTTTTCTAAGATTAAAAGGAAAATCCACCTGTAAACTCAGGATATCCTCTATTTTCATTGTTGTCAGCATCATTTGAGAACTCTTGTACCCAACCGAATGACATAAATGAGTTTTCTGAAGTTTGAAGTGAAAGACCTGCTCGTCCTCCATAAATATTGTAATCTTTATAGGGTTTTTCTATAAATGTATGATTATAAAAAGCACCTAAGTAAGGTCTATAAGTAGTATTTTCTAAAGGTAAATGATAGGTAACAGGAACCGTTACTTGGTTTATGTCGGGGTCTCCACCTAAAAATGCTTGATATGATGCTCCCAAAGATAAATTATCAACAATAAAATAGTTGACAGTAGCTCCTAAAACTGTATAGTTATTTCCTAAACTGTTGTCTGTACCTACTGTGACTCCTATGTTTTTACTTCCTACTGAAAATACTCCCCCTTCAGCATAGATACTAGAGCTTGATATTAATAATAATAAAATTAATTTTTTCATAAATAACCTCCTATAGTTTTATTATGTTAATAATTATTTTAATATAATAATATATTATATCATTTAACTTCTTATATTTAGGAAATTTTTAGTGCTTATATCATCCCATTTTTTATTTAAGTTATAAAAGTCATTATATGAGGCTAAAACATGTTTAAAATTACTACTTTTGTTAGATTCTGATTCTAATACTTCTTTTAAAGCTATTTTTGCAGCATCTATTATCTCTTTAGGGAATCTTTTTATTTTTACATTGTCAGGTAACTCTTGTAGAGCTTTAGCATTTTTGTAACGGAATTCATGAAGCATATTACCTGTCATCTCTTCTGATGCAGCAGTAATAATGGCTTGATGTTTATCGCTTAGTTGTTCCCAACGTTTTTTGTTAAAAGTTATCTCTAAAATAGAACCAGGTTCATGCCAACCTGTATAGTAATAGTCAGCAGCTTTGGCAAAACCCATCATGCTGTCGAGTGCAGGTCCTACCCACTCTGTGGCATCTATGGTTCCTCGTTCCAGTGAGGTAAAGATTTCACCTGCTGGAAGCAGTACTGGGTTTACACCCAGTTTTTTCATAACTTCTCCACCCAGTCCGGGGATTCTCATTTTAAGACCTTTTAAGTCAGCTAAGGAGTTGATGGGTTTCTTGAACCAACCACCCATTTGAGGACCAGTTGTACCCCCTATAAGAGGATAGAGGTTAAACTTTCCATAAAGTTCACGCCATAGTTCTAGCCCACCACCAAACTTCATCCAAGTTAACATCTCTTCAGATGTTAGACCTAAGGGCATTCCACCAAATATAGAAAAAGCAGAATTTTTACCTTTCCAGTAGTAGACACCAGAATGAAAAGCATCTATCTGTCCTAAAGAGGTTGAGTCAAATACTTGTAAGGCAGGAACCAAGATGTTTTTTGGGTAGACTTTAATCTCAAGTGTACCCCCACTAAGTTCGTTACAACGTTTGGCAAAGTTATCAACTCCTGTACCCATTATGGGAAAATGAGCAGGCCATGAGGTAGCAAGTTTTAGCTTAACCACTCTTTCTTTTTTGATATGGATATTCTTATCAGATATTTTGTTCTCTTCTCTGTAACAGCCATTTAAACTTAAAGCACCTAACCCAAGGGCTGATGTAGTTAAAAAGTCTCTTCTTCTCATTCTTAAAGTCCTTATATATAAAGTGTAATTATAGCAGTATAATAAAAAATAGGGTATTTTGGGAAAAAATGTCCAATTATCAAATTATTTTAATTAATATATTAAAATATTTACTCCTTTTATATTTATTGTTTATAATAGTTATAACTCATAAAAATAGGAAATAGTATGAAAAAAATAACATGGTCACTTATTGCACTCACTATGCTCTCATCTGCTGTAGAGTTTCAGTATGGTTCTGGAACTTTTAATATGAATGGTGGTTTCACTAAAAAAGGTATATCTGGTACTGTTGGTACAGATATAGATACATTTTCTTTGGTAGACAGACATACCAACATAGCAGGAACAGATGTGTTCTATAGTTATGATTTTATGTGGATGGACTCAAAAACTTTAAAACAAGCTCAGCAGACATACAATAACGCAGTTGGTAATTTTAACAATCTTTTCCCTGCAGCCTCACCTTGGGAGATTCCTACTATGGATTACCGTGTAAAAGGGCTGGATATAAACTTTAGAGTAGGGTATGATGTTCTACATGAAAACGAAGATAATTTTTTAGGTTTAGGTTTGCTTGTGGGTATGTCTATACCATGGATTGATAGTTCAAGTTCTGCAGTACCTTCAGGTGATATGATAAACTTTTTGTTAGACAATAAAGACTCTGCACTCTCTTTAGCCGAACTTTTTAAAAAAACAAAAACAACCATGATGACCTATAAAATAGGACCTTCCATTAACTTTCAAAAGTCATTAAATAAAAATATTTCTGTTTATGGTATAGGAAGTATTGCATACCAAACGGGTTATATAGAAAATGATTATATCAGCTCTAAGTTCTCTGTAAATGGTAGCTTCCAAGAGTTAAATATGGGTCTCTATTTTACTCCATTTACAGATACATATAAGTGGGGTTGGCTAACTCTAAGCCCAAGAATCTATGGAACGTTAGGTTACAAGTATTCAAAATGGGATGTAGATGACATAACTATAGATATTTATAACAACTCTGTTAAAATTGACCCACTTATGATGAAGTTTGGTATGGATAGCTCAGTTGGTTATGCTGGAATTGGTTATTCGTTTTAACTATTAATTTTAAAATAATCGTCATTAAATGGTGCGTTGTGAAACGCACATTATGGATTTTTAGTTTGATTAATCTCTTGAACATTATTTGAGATTACTTGCATACTTGTTTCTCTCTCAAAAATAATTAATGAAAATGAGATGATAATTATCAAAAGAAATATTATTTCTACTATGGTGAAACCTTTTTTCATTTTAAAACCTTTCTTGTTATGTTATGTTATATATAGTTTATCAAAATAAAGTTGAGTTAAACTTATAAGTAGGGTTGATGTTGTTACTTTTTAATTTTTAATGTATAATCCACGCTAAGAAAAAATAGTATCAAAACAGGAATAAAAATGGATAAAATAAAAATAGGTGTAGTAACCACCAGTGATAGAGCGAGTCAGGGAATATATGAAGATATTTCAGGTGTAGCGATAATGGACACGATGAAAGAGTACCTTTTAAATGAGTGTACCTATGAATACCGATGTATACCTGATGAACAAGCCATTATAGAAGAGACACTTATAGAACTTTCTCGTGAAATAAACTGTGACCTTATTGTAACAACAGGTGGGACAGGTCCTGCACCACGTGATGTAACCACTGAAGCTACTGAAAATGTTTGTCAAAAGTTACTTCCTGGTTTTGGAGAGCAGATGAGAGCTGTGAGCTTACAGTATGTACCAACTGCTATTTTATCTCGTCAAACAGCTGGAATTTGTGATGGTTCGCTTATTATTAACCTACCGGGAAAACCAAAATCTATAAGAGAGTGCCTCGATGCTGTTTTCCCTGCTGTTCCTTACTGTATAGATCTTATCGGTGGTGCATACATGGAAGCTAATGAAGAGGTTATTAAAATCTTTAGACCGAAACAAAAGTAGGAGCTAAGTATGAATGTTGAGTTTATAGAGAGTAAAATAAAAGAGATTATAACTGAGTTAGAAAAAGAGGTCATGGATGTACTTATGGATGAGTCTTTAGATAAAGGACGAACCAACTTGCACATGAAACCACTTAGTTCTACAAAAAAGATTTTGGAAAATGCATTAGAGAGCATTAAAATGGTTGATAGATTAGCGAAAGAGGATTTAGCAAAATGAGAAAAGCATTAATATTTTCACTTTTAAGTAATCTTTTTCTTTTTGCTCAAGAAACAAGCAATACTGTAGCTGAACCTATGAGTATTTCGCTTTTATGGCTTATTATATCATTACTTATTGTAGGACTGTTTTTTTGGGCAATCTATAAACTTATGACAACTAAAAATCCAAAATATGGTTATGTACTTTTACTTGCAGGAGTGTTAATGTTGGCTTCTGTTTTTATTTAGTACACAATTTTTTGGCAAAATTTTACATATCTAACAGTAACAAGGATAAAAACTAATGAAATTATTATTAACACTTTCAGCACTGGCTATGGCACTTCATGCAGAGATAACACTTCCCAACAACTTTAGTGCAGAGTTTGAACAAAACATTACTAATGACCAAGGTAAAGTAATAAAGTATGAAGGAGATGTATTATTTAAAAAAATGACAGAAAGTTTTTTGAATAATTCAGGAACGACACAAAGTTATAGTAGAAGTTTGTTTAAATGGAACTACAGTTCACCTACTCAAAAAGAGGTTTGTACCGATGGTAGACAACTTATAGTGATAGATCATGATTTAGAACAGGTTTCAAATTATATGGTAGATGAGGGAATAGACCTAGAGGCTATCTTAAAAGTTGCACAAAAGATAACAAATGTGGATTATAAAGCAACATATAAAGAGACAGAGTATATTATTACATTAGATAACAAGCAACAACTGAGTAAAATAGTTTATGTTGATAATCTGGACAATGGCGTCAAGATTGTATTTAACAATATGAACTATAACAATACTTCATTTGATGTAAAAAAACTAGAATGTCAATCACCTCAAGAGTACGATATCATACAAGGCTAAACATTGGATAAACTATTTGCTAATTTTGAAATGAACAATGAATTTTTTATAATATTAGGACTTTTCCTCCTTATTACATTTATAATCTCAACTATTATAGTTATATTTTTAAGTAAAATAAAAAGTTTATCAGACATTTTGGAACGAGCAAAAGAGATAGACCATGCTAAGGATTTAAGAATTGTATCTTTAGATGAAGCATTAACTGAAGAGAAAATTTCTAATTCGAACTTAAAACGTGAATTGGAGTTTTTTTCTAAGAGTAGAGAACAGCTTCAACGTTCTGAAGAGATGATTAACAACTTAAAAGAACAGATATCGATACAAGAGAAAGAACATTTAGAATCTGTTCTGATTCAAAAGAATACCATAGATCAATTACATATTCATTTTGAATTACTTGAAAAAAATTATCATGAATTACTAGAGAAACATGAGCTTTCAAAGAAAAGAAATGAGAGTTTGGTAAATGATAACAATCGTTTAAACATGCAAATAAGAGAGAGTGCTGTAGAAGTACGTGAACAGAAGAAACAAAACAGAGAAAAAATGCAGATGATGCAAGAGCATAGAGGAGAACTCAAAGAGGAGTTTAGCCAACTTGCAGCTAAAATCTTTGAAGGAAACTCAAAAGACTTCTCTAAGCTTAGTCAAGAGAACTTAAGTGCCATAATAAAACCTATGGAGAGTCAGATAAATGAGTTTAAAAAAGAGATAAATATTCTTTATAATGACGAATCTAAAGACAGAGCCATGTTAAAGCAAGAGATTATCTCACTTAAAGAGCTTAACCAACAGATAAGTCAAGATGCTATAAACCTTACCAATGCACTAAAAGGTGGAAGTAAACAGCAAGGTGTTTGGGGTGAGATGATTTTAGAAAAAGTTTTAGAATCATCAGGATTACGAAAAGGTATAGAGTATACCCGTGAAGTCTCTTTGAAAAATGACGATGGTAAAAACTATAGACCAGATGTTTTGGTACATTTACCTGATAAAAGAGACCTTATAATAGATGCTAAAACATCTTTAAATGCTTATGAACGGTTTATTTCTGCTGAACATTCTAAGACCAAAGAGTTGTATTTGACAGAACATATAAAATCTGTGCGTAGTCATATAAAAGACCTCTCATCTAAAAACTATGAAAAGCTTTTAGGGATTAATAGTTTAGATTTTATCTTTATGTTTGTGCCTATAGAGGGTGCGTTAGCACTCGCGTTAGAAAATGATCCAACACTTTATGATGATGCATTTAAAAAACAGATACTTTTGGTAGGTCCTACAACATTACTTATAGGTCTTCGTGCCATAGAAAATGTTTGGAAATATGAAAAACAGAATCAGAATGCCAAAGAGATAGCAAAAAGAGCAGGGTCACTTTATGATAAGTTTGTAAGTTTTTCAGATGATATGGTAAAAATATCTAAACAGTTTGATACGCTTCAAGGAACATTTGAGACAGCAAAAAAACGTCTGACTGATGGAAAAGGAAACATAGTTAAACAAGTAGAGCAACTGAAAGAGTTGGGTGCCAAGACCAGTAAGAAAATTCCGATTGAGATGCAAGGAGATTATTAGTATGAAAGTTATCTATACAGAAAAGCTTCCTGAGTATGAAAAGAAAATTAAAAAAGTTTATAAAAAAAATGGAAACATAGAGACAAAATTTTATAATGAAGAGTTATTAAAACTTCACTTGGAACTTGTAAAACTTCAAAAATGGATTATTGACAACAATAAACGTTTACTTATTATATTTGAAGGTATGGATACGGGTGGTAAAAGTTCTTCTATTAAGTCTTTAAATCGTTTTTGGAACCCACGTGAGGCTCGTTCTGTTGCTCTACCTAAGCCCAACTCTAAAGAGCTAGGTCAATGGTATTTTCAGCGTCACCTAAAGCAGATACCCAATGCTGGTGAGATAGTATGTTTTGACAGATCTTGGTACAACAGAGCTGGAATAGAGGAAGTTTTTGCTTTTTGTACAGAGGAGCAGCATAAGCTTTTTTATAATCAGGTAAATGATGTAGAGAAGATGCTGGTTGATGATGGTGTTATGGTATTTAAATTTTATTTAAATATTTCAAAAGAGACACAAGCAAAAAGAATAAAAGATAGAGAGAATGATCCTTTAAAATCATGGAAACTATCTGATTTGGACTATAAATCATACCAAGAGTATGATAGATATATTGAACTTAGAGATAAAATGTTCTCTAAATCTGGAAGTAAAGCAGCTCCTTGGTGTATGCTGGATGCCAATGATAAGAAGAGAGCACGTTTAAATTTAATTCGTTTTTTACTTCTTAATATAGAGTATGAAAATAGAGATAATGAATTAATAACTGGAGTAGATGAGAAAGTTTTAACTTTTTTTGAGTAGTATCATTTTATTATCTCATATGAGATAACTTTTGTATGTTCGTGTATGTACCAAAAAGCATCTTCTGTTAAAAAAAATCCTGTCAATGAATATCGAAGTGTGATATCATAGCCCTCGAAGAGTGGATGTTCTAAAATAAATTTATCACGTTGTTTTTCAAACTCTTTTAAATCATCAGTTGTAATATTTGTGGTAGAGAGATGACAATGTATAAGAATAATATCTCTATTTTTCTTTACAATAATATTAATACCTTTGTCATTTTCTCCTGTATCATTAGTATGGTTCCAAACTTTGTATTCTTTGTTTTTATAAAAATCAACAACATGTTCTCTAAATACTTTTTCCTCTTCTAAAGTAGTTGTATCATGAGATAAAATTTCTATATTATCTATAGGTGTTGATTTAAATAAATTTGACATTACAAATTATCCTTACTTTTAATATTATATGTTATATTCAATATTAATATATTACTCTTAAAAGTAAATGATAAAAGTTCTAATTTTTTATTAGAGTATTTTATGAGTAATAATTTATAATAATTAAGCATATAGAGTTAAATAAGTTGTTTTAATATATTAAATAATAAATTTAAGAAAAAAAATAGCATATTGCTCTATATAAAATGTTAAAATAATTTTACAATATAAGGAGCCTATCTATTTTGTCTAAAAAATTATCTATTATTTTATTATTTTTTCTTTTTACTCAAGCACTTTTTGCACAAGCCAATAACTATTTACGAGAGACATCTTTACGAAATAATAAGCTTGTTTTAACATTTAAGTACAACATTGATAACGTAAAGCCTTTAGCCTTAGAGTCTAATGGCATGGTGAAGTACATATATGATATTAAAAATGGTGTATTATCTAAAAATAAAAAGATATCTCATTATAGATATAAAGGTATAAAAGCTTTTAGAATGGGACAATACAAAAAGGATTATTTACGAATAGTTATTGAGTCATATGGTAGGAGTAAAAAGAACTATTCTATTGTTGGTAAAGTTTTAACCATTTATTTAAATAGCTCTTTATCTAGTAAAGTTAGTCAATCAAATAAGAAAAAGCAAAATAATAAAAAATATTCTAAAAAGAAAAGTAAAAATAAATATACTAAAAAATATCATGGTAAAAAAACAATTATTATTGATCCCGGTCATGGAGGACGAGATGTTGGTGCCATAGGAAAAGGTATTTATGAAAAAACCATTACTTTAGAGATATCGAAAAGGTTAAGAAAAGAGTTACAAAATCGAGGTTATCGAGTTTTTATGACAAGAACTTATGACAAGTATCTTTCTCTCAAAGAGAGAACAGAATATGCAAATGCAAGAGCTGGGAATATGTTTATCTCTATACATGCAAATGCTGCACATAAGGGAAAGTCTAAACAAAAATATCAAGGTGTTGAAGTATTTCATTTGTCTCTAAAAAACTCTGATAGAATTAAAAAGAATAGGGCCTATTATAAAGGAAAATATTACTACTCTGTAGCGACCTATAAAAGAATGACCAGTGCATGGAAAATGGATACATCTCATAAGTTAGCAAAAAATATACGAAGAGGTATTTTGAGCAAAGTAAGAAAAAGATATAAATTAAAAGATAAAGGAGTCAAAAGTTCTGACTTTTGGGTTCTTTTAGCTTCAACTATGCCAGCAGTCTTAATAGAAACAGGGTATTTAACTCACGATGCAGAGCTAAGAAAGTTAAGAAGTAAACGTTATCAAGATACATTTTCAAAGGGTATTGCAGATGGTGTAGATGCTTATTTTAAATAGTTAGTTTATATACTTAATAGTAAAATGTATATAATAGTTATACAATATATTTTAAAAAGGATGAACAATGAGTGATTTATCAAATATTGGTTTTAACATAGATACGGAAGAAGAATTTGCAAATTTGATTGAAAAATCATTTGAAACGGCTAGTCAAATAGAAGTCCCTTGGGGTTTTTATATCCATTTTATTGATTCATCTGGTGCAGAACTTTGGACACAACTTAACTTAGATGGTGAGTTTATTGGTTTTCATCCACACTTTCATGGGATAAGTCGTAGAGTTGTTGCGATTACTCGACAGATAGAGGGCGAAGAGAGTGAGTTAGATGGTATGTTCCATGCTTGGGCAAATCCTCAAGAACCTACAGAACCTGAAAGTGGAGACTATCCATTTGTCTTTAATGTTCCAGATATGAAAGTTCTTGATGAGATGGATTATCCTCAAACTGTAGAGATTCAGCTTACAGCCTTTGCATCTAGCATAGATTTTTACCCAAATGAAGATGATTACTATGGTTCTCAAGATGAAGAGTTACAGTTTGCAGTAGAGTCATTTATGCCCATAGGGCTTTTTGATGAAGATGAAAATGGAGAAGCACCTGAACCATTTGCAGTTTTTTCAGGAGTGGTACAGCAGTCAGAAGTCCGAACCAATGGGATGACAGGTGAGAAATTTTACTGGATGTTGGTAGATACTTTAGGTGGAGAAGTAGATGTGGTGGCAAGTACAGATTTATGTGAAAGTTTACCAAATCCATTAAGTATAGTCCAAGGGCAGTTTTGGCTTTCTGGTCGTATATTGGATTAAATAGGAGTAAATAACTCCTATTTATAATTTTTCTCTCATTTCTCTTTAATTTTACTTATTTTTATGATAAACTTATCCTTATAATTTTAGAACTGTTGGCTAAAGTAAATCCTGCAGTTTCATAATAAAACATAAGGAAAAAATATGTCAGAACAAATTTTTAACCCCAATCCAGCTTACGCAAAAGACGCAAAAATAAACTCAATGGAAGCCTACTGGGAGCTTCAAAACAAAGCCATTTCAGACTATGAAGGATTTTGGAAAGGTTTTGCCGACGAAAAAATTGACTGGATAGAGCCATATGACACAGTACTCGATGAGTCAGATGCACCATTTTACAAATGGTTTAGCAACGGGAAGCTAAATGTATCTAACCAATGTATTGACAGACACTTGGCAGAAAAGTCAGAACAAAATGCCATTATCTTCGAAGGAGACAAAGGTGATGTTCAACATATTACTTACGGTCAGCTCTCAGAACATGTTAATAAAATGGCAAACTTACTAAAAAATAAGTTTGCTGTAAAAAAAGGTGATAGAGTCGTTCTCTATATGCCAATGATTCCAGAAGCAGCCTACGCTATGTTGGCTTGTACAAGAATAGGTGCTATCCACTCTATCGTATTTGGTGGATTCTCTTCAGAAGCCCTCAAAGATAGAATCGAAGATGCAGAAGCAAAAGTGGTCATTACAGCTGATGGTGCTTTCCGTAAAGGAAAGCCTTACATGCTTAAAAATGTAGTAGATGATGCTCTTGCTGAGGGTGCAAAATCTATAGAAGCAGTACTCGTTGTAAAAAGAAATAATGAAGAGATAACTTGGGTAGAAGGAAGAGACCACTCTTACAATGATTTGATAGATGCAGAATCAGCAGAATGCCCATTTGAACCAATGGATTCAGAAGACCCATTATTCCTTTTATATACAAGTGGTAGTACAGGTAAACCAAAAGGAGTACAACACTCAACAGCAGGTTACATCCTTTGGGCTCAAATGACAATGGAATGGGTATTTGATTTACGTAAAGATGATGTTTATTGGTGTACAGCCGACATTGGTTGGATTACAGGGCATACCTATATCGTTTATGGACCTCTTGCAGCAGGTGGAACCACACTTATGTTTGAAGGTGTACCTACTTACCCAGATGCAGGACGAGCATGGAAAATGGTTCAAGACCATAACATCACTCAGTTCTACACAGCACCAACAGCCATTCGTCTTTTACATAAAACAGGTGAAGATGAACCAAAAAAATATGACCTATCTAAACTAAGAGTTCTTGGAACCGTTGGAGAACCTATTGACCCACCAGCATGGAAATGGTACTACGAAGTGGTAGGAAACTCTAAATGTGCGATTGTCGATACTTATTGGCAAACCGAAACAGGTGGACATATGATAAGCCCACTTCCAGGAGCAACCCCAATTAAACCTGCATGTGCAACATTTGCTCTTCCAGGAATTATTGCAGAGATTATCGAAGAAGATGGAACCCCAACACCAGTTGGAGAAAAAGGTTTCATGTGTATCACTAGACCTTGGCCTTCAATGATACGAAATATTTGGAACGATCCTGAAAGATTTAAAAAAGCATATTTTGGTGATTGTAAAAAAGATGGAAAACCAGTTTACTTCACAGGTGACGGTGCGATGATAGATGAAGATGGTTATATAACCATTACTGGTAGAACCGATGATGTTATTAACGTCTCAGGTCACAGAATGGGAACAGCAGAAGTAGAAGCAGCCATTAAAAAACATGACTCAGTAGCAGCTGTAGCTGTTGTTGGTAAACCTCATGAGATAAAAGGTGAGGGTATTTTTGCGTATATCGTGCTAAAAGACCCAAGTCAAGCAAGTGAAGAGCTTAAAATTGAAATCAATAAAGTAATTAAAAAAGAGATTGGTGCTATTGCTCTTTGCGATGCGATGGCATTTGTTCCTGATGTTCCAAAAACTCGTTCAGGTAAGATTATGAGACGTATTCTTCGTTCTATTGTTAAAGGTGAGGAGATTACTCAAGATACTTCTACTTTGGAAGACCCGAGCATTGTAGGGATAATTGAGAAGATTGTAAAAGAGGGGTAAAGATTAATGTTTAAACCACTCAATGTATATGGAGAGCCTCTAAAACCATGTAGTAAAGAGCCTGTAACTGGTTTTTACCGTGATGGGTCATGTAACTCAGGTATGGATAATCCTGCTTTACATACCATTTGTATTTTAGCAACGGAAGAGTTTTTAGAATACTCAAAAAAAGTAGGTAATGACCTCTCTACACCCCTGCTAGAATATGGGTTTAAAGGGGTAAAAGCAGGAGAGAAATGGTGTTTGGCTTTAGGTAACTTTTACAGAGCCATGAAACATGGAAAAGCACCAAAGGTTTTTTTAGAGTCAACCCATCAAGTTGTGTTAGAGCATATCTCTTTAGAAGTTTTAGAAGAGTATGCCTATACAGAGGTATAAATCAAAAATCAGCTTGTGCCATGTAAGAATTATGCTAGTATTCTAAACTAAAAAGAGGAATACGACTATGTATAATAAACTTTATGAAAGCATAACCGATGCCTTGGTGCATGATGGTTATGTGGTTATAGAAAATGCACTGGAAGAAGAGCTTCCAAAAGAACTTCAACAGTTTGCCAAATCTCAAAGTGATTTTAAACAAGCAGGTATCTCTGGAGCAGGGGATTTACATGTAGACTCTACACGACGAACAGATAAGATTCATTGGCTAGATGCCGATGGAGCTGTTCAGAGTAAATATTTGGATTTTGCTCATGGTTTACAAGAGTATTTAAACCGTGAGTTATATTTGGGCTTGTCTTACTATGAGGCTCATTTTGCTATTTATGAAGAGGGTGACTTTTATGAGACCCATCTTGATGCTTTTAAAAACTCTAAAAACAGAGTGGTAACAATGGTTTACTATTTAAATGAAGAGTGGGGTGAAGATGATGATGGTGAGTTGGTCATTTATGATGAAAATGAAAAGTTCTTAGCCAAAGTAATACCAAAAGCCAATACCCTCATAGTCTTTATGAGTGAAAAGTTCCCTCATGAGGTTTTGGCTGCAAAAAGAAAACGCTACTCCATAGCAGGGTGGTTTAGGGTCGATAAGGTTTAGAGATGTTTGAGCATCTCTTTAGCTAAGAGGCTTATAACAGGTACCGAGACAGAGTTTCCTATTTGTTTGTAGCTTTGTGCTGTGTTGGGTGTTATCTTATAGCTTTCAGGGAAGCCTTGTATTCTTAGGCACTCTCTTGTACTGAACTTTCTCATCTCATTTACAAAAATAGGTATGTTGTTACCTCCTGTCCCCATTTTAGCTGTGAGCGTAGGGGAGAGGTTATCAAAACGAAATTGACAGCGTGATTTTCTTATCTCATAGGCTAAGAGTAATTCATTGTTTTTTATCTCTTCATATTTTTTATGAAGTTTCAAATGCTTCTTTATATGAGATATGGCTAGGTCTGAAATGTCATTTTTACTTAAATTCTTTTCTCTTATAGTAGATAAATCAACTTTTTCATCTATTTTTTCTGGAAACTCAAATGCTACATCATGATTTTTAAAACCTATAATATAAATACGTTCTCTGTTTTGAGGAAGAGCATAATCTTTAGAGTTTAAAACTTTATAGAAAACATTGTAGTTGAGTTTTGACTTTAGTGTTTTTAAAATGACTTTGAGTGTTTGACCTTTATCATGATTAACTAACCCTTTTACATTTTCCAATATAAACGCTTTGGGCTTTTTTACTTCTATAATTCTCTCTATATCAAAAAAGAGTGTTCCTCTGGTATCTTCAAAACCTTTTCTTTTTCCTGCTAATGAAAAAGGCTGACAAGGAAAACCAGCACAAAGTATGTCAAAATCTGGCATTTTTTCTGCTATTAATTTTGAAACATCACAAAGAGGATAGTCCCCAAAGTTGTTTTTGTAGGTTTCACAAGCATGTTTGTCTATCTCTGCTGAAAAGACACATGTAGCACCTATTAACTCAAAAGCCACCCTAAAACCACCAATTCCTGAAAATAAATCTATAAATCTTGTCATATTTGTAGTTTACAGTAAAAAGATTGTAAAAACCCTTGACATTGGTTTCTAATTTGCCTATAATGCCGTCCACACAAACAAAGTGTAACATTTTTTGGGGTATGGCCAAGCGGTAAGGCATCAGTTTTTGGTACTGACATTCGGGGGTTCGAATCCCTCTACCCCATCCACAGTTTAAGTACTGTAAATGTTATAAATATTTATAGAAACCAATAGCGTTTAACGAACGCGGGATAGAGCAGTTTGGTAGCTCGTCGGGCTCATAACCCGAAGGTCGGTGGTTCAAATCCGCCTCCCGCAACCAACTTCTATAAATATTTAGTAAAATATTATTCAATTAAATGTCGCGGGATAGAGCAGTTTGGTAGCTCGTCGGGCTCATAACCCGAAGGTCGGTGGTTCAAATCCGCCTCCCGCAACCAATTTAAATTACAAGAACTTATTTATTTAAATTATAGACATTAAAACATATTGGGGTATGGCCAAGCGGTAAGGCATCAGTTTTTGGTACTGACATTCGGGGGTTCGAATCCCTCTACCCCATCCATAAGTGTGAGTACGCGGGAATAGCTCAGTGGCTAGAGCCCCTGCCTTCCAAGCAGGATGTCGCGAGTTCGAATCTCGTTTCCCGCTCCACTTTTACACTCTTCCCACTCAATAAAAATTTCAAAAAACATTTTAACCCATCTCATTATGAATCTACTCTATATTCTCTTAACCTCTTATCTTATTTAAATATCTATGGCATAATTCGTGATTATTATTTAGTAAGGAAGTATCAAGTATGTCAGAAGAAGCTTTAAAACGGGTAGAAGTAGCAATCAACGAGATAAAAAAAGGTCGTATGGTCATTATGATGGATGATGAGGACAGAGAGAACGAAGGTGACTTGGTTTATGCTGCGACACATTCAACTCCAGATATGGTTAACTTCATGGCTAAAGAGGCAAGAGGGCTTATCTGTACACCTTTACCTAAAGAACTTGCAGAGAAGTTAGAACTTATTCCTATGGTTACAAATAATATTTCTAATCATGAGACAGCTTTTACTGTTTCTATTGATTCTGCTAACGCTGAAACTGGAATCTCTTCAGCCGAGCGTGATGACTGTATCTCTAAATTAGCCAATCCTATAACAAAAGCAGAAGACTTTGTTCGCCCTGGACATATATTTCCCTTAATTGCTAAAGATGGTGGTGTTTTGGTACGTACAGGTCATACAGAAGGTTCTGTAGATATCTGTAAACTTGCAGGTTTGGCACCGGTTGGTGTTATTTGTGAAATTATTAAAGATGATGGAACCATGGCACGTCATGATGATCTTGAGATTTTTTCTAAAAAACATAACATGCCTATTGTTTATATATCTGATTTGGTTGAGTATCGTTTAGCCAATGAACAGCTAGTAGAGCGTATATCTGAAGAGGAGATAGAGATTTTAGATACAAAAGTAAATCAAATCTCTTATAAAGACCATTTGGGACGTATACATAAAGTGGTGCAGTTTTATAAAACACATGAGACAGATAATGTAAAGTTTCACAACATAGGAAGCGATGTAGACTTGATTTTAGATCAAAAAAGATTTAATTTATTAACTTCATCATTGGAGTACTTAAAACAAAATGGTGGAGTATGTATCTTTTTAGATACGATGACCATTTCAAAAGAACAAGCCAAAGAGTTTGGTGTGGGAGCTCAGATACTTAAAGATTTGGGTATTCAAAACATTAAACTACTTACAGCCAATAAAGATACTGAGTTTATAGGACTTGCAGGGTTTGGTCTAAATGTTGTAGAGAAGATAGTTACTGCCTAACTTTTGATATGTTTAAAAAAATATCCGATAATAACCAATACTATTTTTAAGTGAGAAAAAATGCCAAATAAAACAACCATAAAATGTCCCAACTGTAAAAGTGAAATAGATGTAAATGAGATACTTTATCATCAGCTTGAAGAAGAGCATAAAGATAAATATTTAGCAGAACAACGAAAAATAGAAGCAGAAGTTGATGCCAAACGTAAAGAGTATAAAGATGCTTTTGATAAGTTAAAAGCTGAAAAACAAGTGATGCTTGAAGCTCAGGAAAAGTTTGATGAAGAGCTTAGAAAAGCGACCAAAGAGCAGGTTAAACGAGAAAAGCAGAAACTTTATGATGAGTTAAAAAAAGAGTTAGCAGATGAACAGAGTGAGTCAATGGCTCTACTTCAAAAAGAGCTTAATGAAAAGTCTGAACAAGTCAAAGAGCTCAATAACTCTAAAATAGAGATAGAAAAACTCAAACGTGAAAAAGAAGAGATTACATCAAAAGCAAAAGCTGAGGCTGAGCTCTCTTTGAGTAAGCAACTTCAAGTAGAAAAAGAGAAAATAGCAAAAGCCCTTGAAGAGCAAAATGAACTTAAACTTAAACAAAAAGATGAACAGATAGAGCAGATGAAACGGGACATAGAGTCGGCTCAGCGTAAAGCAGAGCAGAGTTCTATGCAGACGCAGGGTGAAGCACTTGAACTGGCTATTGAGTCTTGGTTGGCATCTCAGTTTGCTTTTGACACCATTGATGAAGTTAAAAAAGGTGCCTTTGGTGCTGACTGTGTGCAGACAGTTCATACACGTGAGGTACAAAACTGTGGAGTTATCTGTTATGAGTCTAAAAATACCAAGGCATGGTCTGATAGTTGGATAACAAAACTAAAACAAGATATGTTATCAGTCAATGCAGATATAGGTGTTTTAGTAACTTTGGTTTATCCAAAAGATATGAATAGAATGGGCTTTGTTGATGGTATTTGGATTTGTAGTTTAGAAGAGTTTAAAGGCTCAGCTTCATTACTTCGTGAGTCACTTATTCGTACCCATAAGGCAACGCAACGAGAAGAAAATAAGTCAGATAAAATGAGTTTACTCTATAACTATATGACAGGAAATGAGTTTTCCATGCAAATGAAAGCCATTGTAGATGGTTTTATAACCATGCAGTCAGAATTGGATAAAGAGAAACGTTCTTTAATGGCAACATGGAAGCGACGACAAAAAACTATTGATGGTGTGTTGGCAAATACAACAGAAATGTATGGAGCGTTACAAGGCATTGCTGGTTCTGCTGCTATTGGGCATATTGATGCTTTAGAGTTGGAATTACCAGAAGATTTTGATGAATAAACGTGAATAAAAGATACACACTCTTAATTTAAACTAAATATTATGTATATAAATGGAATATTTATCTTTTTTTATATTAATAAATATTTTAAAAATAGAATATTTAAGTAGTATATAAATATAATAATTTAGTCTTATAAGACTATTTTATTTCAAAGGGATATTTATGATCAAAATAATATTATCTATAGCAGTAGTTGCTATGGTTTTTTCAGGTTGTGTAGGAACACTGGTACAGAACGAACGTGGAACAAAGTCAAATACGAGAGTGACCAAAGGTCTACAAGAGAGACCAAATACAGTTACAGATAAAAAAAGAGTTATAAAAAAGCCTAATCTTCTTAAATAATTTTAACTCTAATTAAAGGAGTAAACAACGTTTTACTCTTTACTCTTCTCTAAAATTTCCTTTTTAAAACCTTTCATTTAAAACATTATGTTAAAATGCCACAATTATTAATACAAGTAGGTAAATATAGAATGTTAAGCACAGTAAACATAGTACAACGGTACGGGAAAAGAGTACTTTTTGATAAGATAAGCATTACACTTGATGCTGGAAAACGTTATGGTCTCATAGGAGCTAATGGAGCAGGAAAATCTACATTTTTAAAGATTTTAGCAGGTCAGTTAGAGCAGACAGATGGTACAGTTCAAATGCAACCCGGTCTTAAAATGGGTGTTTTAGGACAAGATCACTATGCTTTTGAGGATTTTACTTTAAGAGATGCTGTTCTTTATGGAAATAAAAAACTCTACGATGCTCAAAAAGAGAAAGAAGAACTCTATATGACGGGTGACTTTGATGATGACAAAGTTAATGAACGTCTTGGAGAGTTAGAGATGATTTGTGCTGATGAAGACCCTACTTACGAGTCTGAAGTTAAGATAGAAAAACTTCTTGAAGCACTTGGGTTTGAATCTGATACACATGGAAACCTAATGTCTTCACTTACAGGTGGTGATAAAGTTAAGATTTTATTGGCACAGGTACTCTTCTTAAAACCAGATGTTTTATTATTAGATGAGCCTACCAACTCACTAGACATTGAAACCATTGCATGGTTAGAGCGTGAACTAAAGCGTCATGAGGGTGTTATGATTGTTATCTCTCATGATAGACACTTTTTGAATAATGTTGTAACACATATTTTAGACCTTGACTTTGCAAATATACGTGAGTTTACTGGTAATTATGATGATTGGTATATAGCTGCTAACTTGATTGCAAAACAAGCAGAGACTGACCATGCAAAAGGTATGAAAGAGAAAGAAGAGCTTGAGAAGTTTATTACACGTTTCTCAGCAAATGCATCAAAAGCTAAACAAGCAACATCACGACAGAAACAACTTGATAAACTAGATGTACAAGAGATTAAACTTTCATCAAGAAGAGACCCTTCTATTGCTTTTAAGCCTCATAGAGATTTAGGTAATGAGATTTTAGAAGTTAAAAACCTTGGTAAGTCTTATGATTCATTGGAAGTTTTTACTGATATCTCTTTTAAAGTTGAAGGAGCAGAAAAAATTGCTATTATTGGTGGTAATGGAGTAGGTAAATCAACTCTTTTAGAGATAATAATGGAAAAAATTAAAGCTGACAATGGTTCATTTAACTGGGGTCAAACAGTAACTACAAGTTATTTTCCTCAAAATTCAACAGACTTGGTTGTAGGTAGTGAAAAGCTTTATGAATGGATTCAGGGTTATGATGCAAAATGGCACATAGATGAGATTCGCCAATGTCTAGGGCGTATGTTGTTCTCAGGTGAAGAGCAAGGTAAAGAAGTAGGTGCTTGTTCTGGTGGAGAAAAACATCGTGTTATGCTAAGTAAAATGATGATGGATGATGCAAACTTCTTGGTAATGGATGAGCCAAATAACCACTTGGACTTAGAAGCTATTATTGCTTTAGGTGAAGCTCTACATAACTATAAAGGTGGAGTGATTTGTGTATCACACGATAGAGAGCTTATTGATGCTTTTGCAAATAGAATTATTAAAATAAATGCAGATGGTTCTATTATAGATTTTAAAGGTGACTTTGAAGAGTTTATGGAAGTTCATGGAGCATAAGTAGTATTTGGTGGGTTTTAACCCACCAAATCTAGTTTTAGGTTAATAGAAACATTATATTCATAACTATCATGATAACAGCAACCATGCTGATGACTAGATAAAAAGGCGAATTTGTAATAGTTTGTATTATATTTTTTTCTTTTGATAACTTATTTAATAGTGAATTCATTTTTATTCCTTTCTTGTAAAATCCTAAATATTTCCTAACATAGTATAACATATTTTATAATGTTAAATTCTTTCTAGAAAAGTATAATAAGATAAAATTGTATAGGAATTGGGTCTGAAGCTCTTTATTGTGGGATGTGGAGGAATTGTTGTAGGTTGGGATGTGATATCCCAACCGTGTTACTTGGCTCTTTTTTTATAAAATTCTTTTTTAAACTCTTTAAATCTTCCAGCTAAGATAGCCTCTCTCATTTCTTTCATTAAGTTCAAATAGTAGTATAGGTTATGAATGGTTCCCAATCTAAAGTAGGTGATTTCTCTACATCTGTATAAGTGACATAGGTAGGCTCTTGAGTAGGTTTTACAAACCATACAGCCACACTCTGGGTCTAGTGGTTTTTTATCTTCTCTAAATCTTGCTGCTCTTATGTTTACTTTTCCATAGGAGGTAAAGAGGGTTCCATTTCTAGCATTTCTTGTAGGCATGACACAGTCAAACATATCTACCCCACGCTCAACATTTTCTACCAAGTCTTCAGGTGTTCCTACACCCATAAGGTATCGAGGTTTCTCTTCTGGCATAAACTGTGTAGTCCACTCTACAGTGCTGTACATCTCTTCGTTTAGTTCGCCCACACTTAGCCCACCTATGGCAAAACCATCATAGTCTAAGGCACATAACTCTTTGGCAGACTTTTCTCTAAATGCTTTATCTGTTCCACCTTGGATAATGGCAAAAATATTTTGCTCTAAAGCTTTTCCTTCTTTTTGGTTGGTTCTGTGGTAGTCTATGGACTCTTCTGCCCAACGGGTGGTTCGTTCTATACTTGCTTTTATACGCTCTTGTGTTGCAGGTAGGGCAACCAAGTCGTCAAGTATCATCATAATATCTGAACCCAAGTTATACTGAATGTCTAAAACCTTTTTAGGTGTAAAATAATGTGAGCTTCCATCGAGGTGACTCTTAAAGGTGATTCCCCCTTCATCTATTTTGACATTGTCAGAGAGAGAGAAGGCTTGGAATCCACCAGAATCTGTTAAAAAACTTTTTGGATACTTGGTAAAACCATGAAGTTTCCCCAATTTTTTAACAACATTGTCTCCAGGGCGTAAATAAAGATGGTAAGTATTCCCTAAAATAATGCTTGGTTCTATAAATGTCTCTAAATCAGTAGCGTCAAGTGCTTTTACGGCACCCACGGTTCCAACAGGCATAAATACAGGGGTTTGTATGGTTGAATGTGCAGTTTTAATGGTACAAGCTCTTGCTTTACCATCGGTTTTATCTATCTGAAAATCCATTTTGCTATAATATCCTTAAATTAAAGAAACAATTATACCCACTAGATTTAAAATGAAAAGAGATAAATGAAAAATATATTAATTTTAGCAAACAGCGAAATGGCTAAACATTTTGTTCAGTGGGTTGGGAAAAGACGTATAAATGAAAATGAGTACTATATTACATGCTCAAACCATCATGCAGAAATTCCAAATGGTTCTATCAATAGCTTTAATTTTATAGACATCGACCCCACTTCTCTTTTTCGTCTAAAAGAGATTATGTATGAGGTAGAGTTTACAACAGTATATGTGGTTATGAGTGAAAGAGCTGAAGCATTAGCAACTTTAGAGAATATAGAAAAAATAAATCCAAAACTTATGGTGGTTTTTGTTAGTAAGTGGGATGATTTAGTCATAGAAAAAGAGAATGTCAGTATAGTAAATTTAAATGAAATTTTATCAGTTAATCTTTATGAAAAACTTCCAAATGTACCAAAAATTGCTAAAAATATTGGTTTAGGTAAAGGTGAGATAATGGAAATACTCATACCTTTTGGAAGTAGCTTTGCCTACCGACATATAGGTGCCATCTCTCATAGAAAATGGAAAGTTGTAGCCATTTACAGAAAAGAGAAACAGATATTTCCAAACAATGCAACCATGTTACTACCTAATGACAGACTCATAGTAATCGGAAATCCTATAGTTCTAGAAGAGCTTTATAAAAGGGTTAACAAAAGACAAGGTGTATTTCCTGAGCCTTTTGGTAAAAACCTATATTTGATAGTTGACATGTTGCATGAAAAAGAGAAGATCGATGTAGAGATTGAAGAGGCGATTTACTTAAAGAAACTTTTACCTAAAACCAAACTCTATATACGTTTTATAAATATTAAAGATTTAAATACATTAAACAGTTTTCGTAAACTAGAAGAAGATGAGAGCATCTCTTTAATGATTAATTATAAAGAGAGTGAAATATTTTCTGATATAGATTATGATGTTAGTCAGCTTGATATTGGTCTATTTCTTTTAAATAAGGAACTTTTCTTTAAACATAATTACCAAGCACATCTTCATGGGCTTATGCGACCTGTATATATTTTTGGTAACAGTTCTCTTTATAACATAAAACAGGCTTTAGTTTTAATGAGTAACGAGCAAGATATGGAATCACTTTCAACTTCAGTTTTTGATTTTTCAGAAAGTTTAGGTTTGAAGTTAACTCTTTGTAACTATAATCCTGAAGGGGATTTTGATGAGAGTAAAAATATAGTAGAACATTATGAAAGTCTCTCTAAGCTTTATAATTTTAAAATTAATATAGAAGAGAAGAGAGTGAATCCTGTTCGAGAACTTATGAAACATGAAAAGATATTACATATCTCTCCATTTATAAACAGTAGTAAAAGTGTATCTTTTATTCATTATTTAACTACTCGGTTTGCTTATTATTTTTTGTCGATTCAAAAGCATCCACAATTACTAATACCTATTGATAGTTAAGATAGATTAAGTCCTTTAAATAGTAATTTAAGATAAAATAAGCACCATATAATTTAAAATAAATAGGCTTAGAAAAATATGATAGTTCCAATAAATTTAGAGAATCAAACAGCAATTAAATATAATGTGGTTATTGAAAAACTTCCAAAGTTAACCTTTAATCGTAAAGTTGCTATTGTGACAAATACTACAGTTTCTACATTACATTTAGACCAATTGATATCACATATAGAGTGTGATGAGTTGCATGTTGTTACTATTGAAGATGGTGAAGAGTTTAAAACTTTAGCAACAGTAGAAAGTATACTCAATGAACTTTTTGAGCATAAATTAGATAGAAAATCTCTACTTATAGCTTTAGGTGGGGGTGTTATCGGTGATATGACTGGTTTTACAGCCTCTTTATATCAGCGTGGTATTGGCTTTGTACAGGTTCCAACCACTTTACTCTCTCAAGTAGATGCTTCTGTTGGTGGAAAAACAGGGGTAAACAACAAATATGGTAAAAACCTTATAGGTGCATTTTATCAGCCAGAAGCTGTTTATATAGATACTGAGTTTTTAAAAACCTTACCAAAAAGAGAGTTTGCAGCTGGTATAGCAGAAATAGTAAAAATGGCTGTAATGTTTGACAAAGAGTATTTTGACTTTTTGATGGAAGCAGATTTTTCTCAAAAAGAAGTTTTAGAAAAAGTCATAGAACGTTCGGTTGAGCTAAAAGCTGAAGTGGTGAACCTTGATGAAAAAGAGTCAGGTATCAGAGCAGTATTGAACTATGGTCATACTTTTGGTCATGTGGTTGAAAATGAAACAAACTACAAAACTTATCTGCATGGTGAAGCTGTAGCCATAGGAATCATGATGGCAAATGCACTCTCTGTTGAGTTAGGTATTATGAGCAGTGATGAGATGTTACAAGTGAAAGAGTTTTTAGAAAAACATAATCTTCCTGTAAGTTACAATATAGAAGATGTAGATGCTTTTTATGATAAATTCTTTTTAGATAAAAAGGCTGCAAACAATAAAATTAAATTTATTTTAGCCAATGGATTAGGTAAACATGTTGTACGTGATGACATAGATGTCTCTGTACTTAAAAAAGTATTGAAAAGTTTTAGTAAAAAAGGTGAATAGATGAGAGTTTTATTTCTCTTATTACTGTTGTTGTCTACACAACAACTCTCTGCTGACTCAAATATAACGGAGCAAGTTAAAAACTCTATTATGGAGTTAATGTCATCTGATGATAAAAAAGATACTACAGCTGAAAGCATGATTAACAGTAATAAGTTAAAAACCGAAGAGTCAAATGTTAGTAATGATGAGAATAAACTAGCAGTAGAAGAGAAAAATAAAAAAGAGGCAGAAAATAAACATAGAGAAGAGATAAAAGCACTTCTTGATCGTATTAATCTTTTAGAAAAAGAGAAAAAAGAGATAGATGAAGAGTTAATTAAAAATAATCTTTGGGCAAGTGTTTATTTTAATCATGAAACCTATCAACGACTAGATGTTCAGCTTCAAGAACTGAATGATGAACTCAAATTATATAAAAGTAAATCTTTTTTAACAAAAGAGGAACAAGAAGAGTTTGATAAAAAAACTAAAAAGTATAAAGTTATAGAGGGAAAACTCAATCAACTAAAAGAGTATAAAGAAGATCCATTTATAGTTTTATATACGGCTCCTGAGATTGCAAAAGAACCAACTGTGACAAATCCTTTAGATATTATTACAGCTATGTCGTTTAAAAAGCAATTGGCTACGATGCAACAAGAATACTTAAGTCGTTATCAGGTTTTAGAAGATGCCATATATAAGTTAAAGAAAAAAAGTAAAATTTTGCAAGAGTTGGTGGTTAAAACAAGAGGTACTCAGTATGCAAAATATGTTGATGAGCTAAGAGCTACAGAGAATAAAATAACAGACTTTGGTGAGACATTGGAGATTTTTAAAACAGCTTCTAAAGCCTTTAATCAAGAAGTGTCTCAAGTGAATACCAATATTGATGACAATATAGATGCTGAGATAGAGAAGTCTATTGTTACAGGTGCAACCATACTCTTTTTATTACTTTTTTTCTTTTTTATTAAATATCTTGTTAAAAAGTATATGTCAGACAATGAACTTTTTTATGGGACCAATAAAGTAATTAACTTTTTATTTATTGCTCTGGTCTTTACTATTTTACTTTTTACCTATTTAGAAAATGTGGGTCACCTTATCACTGTACTCTCTTTTGCATCAGCCGGTATTGCTATTGCTCTAAAAGATTGGTTTATGAGTTTAATGGGTTGGTTTGTTATTTTGGTTTCAGGTTCTATTCACGTAGGTGATAGGGTTAAGTTTGTTAAAGATGGTGTTGAATATGTAGGTGATATTGTAGATATTTCTGTTTTACGTATGACAATACATGAAGATATTACATTAACAACATTAACAACAAATAGACGTTCAGGAAGAATTATCTTTGTTCCAAACCATTATATTTTTACAGATATGATCGCCAACTACTCTCACTCAGGACTAAAAACAGTATGGGATGGTATAGACTTTTTAATTACTTTTGATTCTAACATACCTAAAGCACAACTGATAGCAAAAGATGTAACAAGAAAGTATTCAAAAGGTTATACCGATATGACAAGGAAACAGTTAAACCGTCTTCGAAGCAAATACAGCATGAGAAATACAGCTGTTGAACCTAGGATTTTTGCTTTTTTTGACAGTTATGGAGTTCGTATTTCTGCTTGGTATCTAACCAATGCTTATGCTACATTGACTCTAAGAAGTACTATATCTATGGAAATTCTTGCAAAATTGCATGAAGCAGATGATATCTTTTTAGCATTCCCAAGTCAATCAATATATATGGACAAATCAGCACCAAAATTAAAATTAGAAGAGGGTGAAGAACCTACCGAAGAACATAGAGCAGAGCTTATAACTCCTAAAAATACAAGTTCTAAACCAAATGGCTGGGGAGCCTATTAATAATGATTAAACAAAAAGTATATTTCAAAACGTTTGGTTGCAGAACCAATCAGTTTGATACCCAAGTTATGATGTCAAAGTTAAAAGATTTTGATTTAACACTAAATGAAGATGAAGCAGATGTAATCATGGTTAACTCTTGTACCGTAACCAACGGTGCAGACTCTTCAGTACGTGCCTATATTAGTGGGTCAAAGCGTAAAAATCCAGATGCAAAAGTTATTTTGGCTGGTTGTGGTTCTCACTCTAAAGGAGAGTCTCTGTTTGCCGACAAAAAAGTTTTTGGTGTTATGGGACACTCTGAAAAAGAGAAGATAAACGAAATACTAAAAATAGAGAAACCTTTTTACCAAATAGGTGACCTAAAACATATAGACTCAACCATAGTTGAAGAGTTTATAGGTAAAAGTAGAGCATTTATAAAAGTTCAAGAGGGTTGTAACTTTAGATGTTCTTATTGCATTATCCCTTCTGTGCGAGGTGATGCACGTAGCCATAAAGAAGAGACAATCTTAGCTCAAATAGAAAAACTTGCAGCCAATGGTTTTGGAGAGTTTATCTTGACAGGTACCAACGTAGGAAGTTATGGACAAGACCAGAACTCTTCTATGGCAAAACTACTAAAACGAATGAGTCAAATACGTGGTGTTCGTCGTATACGTATAGGGAGCCTAGAACCCATACAGATAGATAATGAGTTTAAAGAGTTGTTAAAAGAACCATGGATGGCAAAACATCTGCATGTTGCACTGCAACACACTTCTGACAAAATGCTAAAACTTATGAACAGACGTAATGACTTCAAGAGTGATAGGGTTCTTTTAGAAGAGTTGTCTTCTTATGGTTATGCTATCGGAACAGACTACATTGTTGGACACCCCGGTGAAGATGACAAAGAGTGGGCAGAAGCCATAGAACGCGTTAAGCTTCTACCTTTGACGCATGTACATGCATTCTCTTACTCTAAGCGTGACAACACAGCTTCAGCCGTTATGAAGCCAGAGATAAAAGGTAACATAGCCAAAGAGAGGCACCGAGAGCTTACAGCACTTATAAAAGAGAAAAACCTTGAGTTTAGAAAAGAACATGCTCATAACCTAGAAGTGCTTATAGAACAAGAGTACAACGGTGCATACAGTGGTTATGACCAGTATTTCAATAAAATAGAGGTAAGCTCTAACGAAGATTTAACAGGAAACTGGATTACAGTAAATCACGCGACGATTAAAGGTAATAAAAATGTGGCAATCTACCAGTAACAATACAAAAGTTATCATTGCTTCTTTTTTACTCTTGGTAGCCATATTGGTTTTTTCTAGTTTTGAGAAAACTCCTGAGCTTATAACTAAAGAGAAAGCTTTAACAGCACTCTCTAATGCTAAAACTCTTGAGCGTGTTATGGTTAAGACTCCGTATATTTATATTTATACAAATTCTGGAACGTATAAAATAGCAGAAGATGCTATAGAGAAAGATAAGCTTTTTTCTACGGGAAAAGTAGAGTACTATGAAGAGTCTACAGAGACCATGGACATGGTTTTATTTATAGTACTTTTAGCACTTATGTTTTATATATTGTATATTATGCGAGACAGTCGTAAAAATCAAGAACGACTTATGGAGAAGCAAAAAGAAGAGACTGTAAAACAACAAGATATAGGAAAGTTAAATATCATTGCACAACGCTCTGATATAAACTTTTCCAATGTAGCTGGTATAGAAGATGTTAAAGAGGAGCTAGAAGAGATAATAGACTTTTTACGTTACCCTGCTAAGTACAGAGAGTATGATATTAGTCTACCTAAAGGAGTTTTACTCATAGGACCTCCAGGTGTTGGTAAAACGCTAGTAGCCAAAGCTGTTGCTGGTGAGGCAGATGTTCCATTCTTTTACCAAAGTGCAGCATCTTTTGTTCAGATATATGTAGGTATGGGAGCAAAGAGAGTCTCAGAGCTTTTTGCCAAAGCAAAAGAGATGGCTCCTAGTATTATCTTTATAGATGAACTGGATGCTGTAGGTAAAAGCCGTGGTGGTGGACAGAGTAACGAAGAGCGAGAAGCCACACTAAACCAACTCTTAACAGAGATGGATGGTTTTGAAGAGAGTTCAGGGGTTATGGTCATAGCAGCAACCAATAAAATAGAAGTTTTAGATGAAGCATTGTTACGAGCAGGGCGTTTTGACCGACGTATACACATAGGTCTGCCTGACTTTACAGAGCGTATTAGTACATTAAACCTTTACCTCAATGGAAAAAAACACAATGTCAACGTAAAACGTATAGCAAATATGACCATAGGCTTTAACTCAGCAGCTTTAGCTACATTGGTAAATGAAGCAGCTCTTTATGCTTTACGTATAAAGAAAGAGACCATCGAGACCAGTGATATGGAGTCAGTAAAAGAGAAAGTCTTGTTGGGTAAACATAAAATAAAAACATACAATGAAGAAGAGCGTAAAATACAAGCACTCTATCAAGCAGCTAAAGCTGTTACTGCGTCATGGTTGGATGTTGAGTTTGAAAAAGTAGGGATTATCTCTTCTAGTTTTATTCCTCATCATAACGAGATACTCTCTAAAACAGTGTTGCTTAATGAGTTAAAAGTTCTTTTAGCTGGTCGTATCGCTACACAAAAAGTTTATGGTGAGCTTTTTACAAATGCTAAAGAGGACATAAAACTGGCTAAGGTTCTAGCCCATAAAATCATAGAAGAGTTTGCTCTGAGCGATGAATATTTTGCTTCAGCACATGAAGCTCAAAAACTTTTAGATGAAGCAAGTGATGAGGTAACAAGCCTACTCTCTAAACTGGCTTCTGTAGTAGAAAATGTATCGACGTATTTGCTTGAAAATGAGTCCATAACAGCCAAAGAGACAAAGAGAATTATAGATGATTTATTTTAATGGCTTTGCACTAAAAGGTGAAGAGAAATTCTTTAAAAAAGAGCTTATAGAAAATGATTTTTCTGTAGCAGGTTTCTCCTATGGGGCTCAAAAAGCCTTTGAATATGCCTATAACTCTACAGAGCGTATAGACAGACTCATCTTACTCTCTCCTGCATTCTTTCAAAATAATAAAAAATCGTTTATAAGAACCCAACTCCGATATTATAAGGCTGACGAGGCTTCTTACACGGAACAGTTTTTAAAAAATGTTACTTATCCTTCTGATACTAATTTATATGATAATCTTGATGTTCATAAATATGAAGAATTAGAAGAGCTTTTATCGTATGTTTGGGACAAAGAGAAAATAGTTGAGTTAATAGAGAGAGGAGTAACCATAGAGGTCTTCATGGGAGCAGATGACAAGATAGTAAATGCAGAGAAAAGTTATGAGTTTTTCTCCGAATTAACCACTGTTTATCTACTTAAAAATAGAGGGCATCTGTTACAGTAGTTTTCTCTATTCATACCTTAAATCATCTCTCCATTTAGGATGATGAAAATGCAGTCTATGGTCACAACTGTATGAAACCAAAGAGTCATCAAAAGTGATGTCTCCTATGGTCTTCCAATTCTTTTTACCATTTACTTCTTTACTTGCTACAGCAATCTCAAAAATCAATTTTTGACCTTTTTCTAAACGAAACTCATC
>Ga0256828_1000296_pt1 | contig 34537 bp, 31 predicted proteins | sample CV88metaG_FD_185993 | JGI IMG/M metagenome (GOLD analysis project Ga0256828, IMG submission 185993) | Hydrothermal vent microbial communities from East Pacific Rise, Pacific Ocean - CV88 | ecosystem: Environmental > Aquatic > Marine > Hydrothermal vents | place: Pacific Ocean: East Pacific Rise...
CATATAGGAGCGCATCCGAGAAGTTTATCTTATCACTGTGTTCGTATACGAACACAGTGACAACATAGACGAATTTGTGCACGTCTCCGTGCAGTCTTTTTCTCACAGAGGAATATAAATCCCCTTTGCTTAAACCAGTTAGCGTCGTTAAGACGCTAACTCTAAGTTCCTCAATCGTTGTCATCATATCCTCCTTAAAGTATTTGATGATGTTGCTCATTACTGAACAACTATCCCTACCACAGATAGGGAGCATAATCTAGCTTAACCATATAGATTATATGCGGATAAAAAAAAATCGGAACTCATTAAACGTAACGTCCGAAGTTCTTGTATGTTATGCCGCAGTTCTTATGGAAACAGTTCTAAACTTATTGACTCTTCGTTGGTTTTCTAACTTCATATCCTGAATGCTTCTAATCATAGATTCTGTATTCAGTGACGTAATGAGTTTCCTATCTAATCTCTTGTCTAAAAGTCGTATCTTCTTAACTAAGAATAATGTTACTATATCGTCATTCGTTTCTTTTAAATCCTCTAACAGTTCTTCTATCTTATTTCTTACCGCCTGTTGTTCCTGTACTTTAGCCTCATCCTCCATTGTTCTCTGAACAGACGGATCGTTATTGGTCACGTCTGTGAGTATGTCATATGGGTTTAATCCATAAAACTCCGAGTTCTTTACGTTTGTTAAGAACCAATAACCTAACAACCAAGCAACAGCTAGGTCATCGTGCTTTCCAGAATCATGATCTAACCTATTGTTTTTTATCTTAAGGCTCGATATCTGTTCTATAATGGTCTTGTCTTTCGCCACACTACCCGTATACTTAAGCGCACTCATAACGTTATCCCCATAGATCTTCTCTCTACTCGCCTTACCCGACCCGGAAGTAGCATATCCGAAAGTATCTCTGAATTTTGTGTAGACACTAGGATTACGTTTCGCCAACGGTACATCTATCTCACTAAACCTATTAACGTGTGTATCATACTCTTGTACTACCCAGTTGAATAGTCTTTTAAACGGATCTTCTCCGGCTTCTAGTAAGAGTAATATGATATTATCTAACATAGACATACCTGTTGATTTTCTCTCTATAAGCATAACAGACTTCTTATATTTCATTAGGAACTCGAATAGGAACCTAGAGAATTCTATGGTATTTGTATTATTAAATACACCAGTACCTAACGTTTCACCTGTTTTTATATCTCTTATCGCAAACCCTATCTCATCACTACCAAACGCCTCAGACGGATCCACGGTTACAATCATAGGTTTATTCCTATAGCTCCCTTCCACATTTTCAAGTGAATCGTACCAGGATATAACATACCCAGAGTCTGATATTTGTGCATAGTCCGGTTCTCTCTTGGATGATGTTAGTTTCTCTATGAGGTTCTTATCAATAGGTGAAGCGCCGGAACCTAACGGCCAGATATTCAAATAGTCTGCCTCTACATCGTCGCCTTCAGACTGCGCATCTTTAATTCTCTTTCTTAGCCAGTCATCCGTTTTACCGAGTTGTCTATGATTCATCTCGATTATCATAATGCCTGACTTACTATTTTTATCTAACGTATCATTTAGTTCATCTAGGTTATGCAAATCGAAGAAGAATTCTGACCACGCTAATCCTTTTGCGTATTTCTCATACGTGAACATACCCTCTTTACTATTCCTATATGCAGGTGTCGTTGTAAATATTGTACCATAAGGATTCCCCGTTCTCTCTGCTTCTTCATTTGCAGCGCCACCAGCCGCTAGATAAGGAGATAGCGTAATGTGAATATTCTTAACGTAACCGAACTCATCTATATGTCGCACAGGCGTTGTCGTACCCCTAAAGACGTTTAACGCTGCCTTCTCAGATGCCTGACCGACGGCCGTCCTATATTTATTCCCTAATAAATCAACGGTTATCTCCGTAGAGTTATTCTTATCTCGTTTCGTCCTTAACCTAAGGTATGGCGGTAGTTCAGATGCGATATCCTTAATCGCTACGACGGCTTCCGTTCTTAGCGTGTCATCTTTTGTGATAAGCGTCACAGTAGAGTTAGAGGCCCATATATTTAGTATCCCAGCGTGTAACACATATGTCGCTACAGACTTTCCCGTCTGTCTAGGCTGTATGAGGAGCGTCGTTATGTGGTTAAAGAAGTTCCAATATAATGCTATGTTACCCCTATTCGCTTCGAATTGATTTGGTTCTGTACCAGCCTTCGCGGGTATCTTAGCTACCTCTCTAAAGTAATACCATGGGTTTAACTTAACCTCTTCTACGACCATCATCTTCTCTTCTAACGTTAAGTTAGGATCATGTGGGTCAAGATCTTTCAGTAATGGATTAACTATAGCTAAACAGAATTGATAATTCTTCACACCGGTCATCTTCAATTTCTTCGCGTAGTTCACAAACGACCTATTCCTGGTCTCTAGATGTAGTGTTGCCGTAGGATACTTATCCCAATCTTTCTTAAATAATATCATTAAAATACTCCTTATAATATAAATTCAACTTAACGATAAAAAAAGTTAGTATTACTGAGTTATATGATATAAAAACTAAAGGAATGAAATGACGCCATCGGCAAAACTAGTAAGAGAAAATTACAAACTCAGAAATATCATCAGTATGTTATCGTCGCACATCTTAACGGATATCGAAATCGCGAGAGCCGTGTTAGCGGAACATAAAATACTAAATACGGACCTAGTGTTAAAACTATGTAACGGTCTACAATGCACCCCCTTGGTGCGCGAATGTATCGGTATTCTTAAGAAGGAGAGTTCGCACATAGGGATTGATGAAATTATATATGCGGGTATAGACAATGACTTCATAGTGCACGTGTTAATCTCAGAAGGAATATGGAAGCATACTAAGGATGATATAGATAGACTCATAGTGATGGGCATCATAACGCCAGACGCCTTAAATTTAGATCTATTCGATACTAAGCATTTAATATATGCGCGCGATGAACGCGGGAGACTAACGTATGAAAACTTCATCATCGTAACAGAAGAACTAAAGAGGAGAATTAGTCGCATGACACTATCAGAACTTTTTAACGCTGATTTTGAGATACCCAACAATATTCTTAATTCCCTCTCGCCTATGAGAAAACTCGTCGTTTACGTATTCGGTAAGGAAAAAAAATAATACAGACTAGGGTGTGGATATATCCACACCCTAGTCTGTTGTACAGGGATTATGATACTCCGGTCTGTGTATCTAATCTACCAACCGTCTCTTTTCTTTTTAGTCTCGTTCCATAGGTTTCTTTTTTAACGCGCTATCTATCTCGTTGTTTCGCATGCGTGTATTTTATTTTAAGGATAGGAGTACTATGATACCAAAATAAAGGATAAAAAAATGTATGATTTCGTGAGTGTTTTATGTGGAGGAAGATGCGCTTTTAATTGCGATTACTGCATAGGTAGGTCTACTAGAGAGGACTTAGAACCGACGTTCTCTGATAGCATATACGAGTTTATGAAAGATAACGTAAGGAAAACAAAAGTGTTCTCAGTGAGCGGCGAATCAACAGACCCGTTGTTCACTTCTACTGCGTCTTACATACCAGGATATCTCGAGGAGCTTGGTTTCGACGGTACCGTAGAGCTGCATACAAAAGTAAGCAATAGTCTAGACGAGTATTTCGGTTACGGGTATGATACGATAGTTCTCTCCATAGAACATGATATATCCGAAGAAAAGATAAAAGAGCTACGCGAGTTAAGAGGAAACGATATTAGACTCTCAATCGTCGTCAACGTCGATACAGTAGAGTCGTTCAAAAGTCTAATACTAAGTCATAAGTTATTTGGGTTCGCCCTAACTATTAGACCAGACTCCTTTATGTCAGAAGAAGATACTAAAGCGACTACAATGTCATTGAGAGGGTTATTCCCAGATTTCGAAGTATTGGATACTGGTATGGTAATATTAGATAAGGATAAGTCAGTGTGGTATAACGACCATTCAGAAACAAATAAACAGTCAAACGCTCTATATCTTAGGCATAATGGAGATATCGTTACCGGTGCGTACTGGGACAACTTAATATCAGGAGAGATACATAATATGAATAAACATAAAAGGATAACGAAATGAAATATGCAGGTTCAGAAGTAGTAGAAGCTACCCCTATGACAAGACTAGAATATAATGAATTTAGAAATTGGGATCTACCGGAAGATGAGAACGGTAGCGACGAAGGATACCTTATTAAGACGGAAGGAAAAGCGAACTCAGAACTTTCAGACGGCTATATAAGATGGTTAACGAAAGAACAGTTCGATAAGACATTCAGAAAAGAAAATATGTCATTAGGAGAAGCTATCCTGATGTTAAAAGAAGGGCACCGTATCTCTAGAAGAGGATGGAACGAAAAAGGGATGGTGCTATTCCTAGTGCCTGGAAGCACGTTCAAAGTTAACAGACCTCCTTTATTAGGGATACACGAGGAAGGCACAGAAGTGAACTATCAGTCACACGTAGATATGATTACAGCGTCAGGTACAGTAGTTCCGTGGTTATGTAGCCAGACAGACTTATTGGCTAATGATTATTTTATTGTAGAATAAACAAAAAAAAATACTAGGAGCTGTTACGCTCCTAGTTGCTACATTTTGATTATCTCCTCGAATGTAGCTTCGATCGTTGTGGAGAGGTCGAAGACCTCCGCATCTTCGACTAGCGCGTACGAGCGCCAATGTTCTACGCTTTCGCGTAGGAGCTCTACGTTAGCGCTTCCGCGCTCAAAGAACTTGTCCGTAGGCTCTCTTGGCGATAACTCGCCTATGTACGCTGTTACAAGGTTGTATACGTCATCGTTTTTAGCGACGATAAGTACAACCGTCGACGCCTTGATAGGCGTCGCCTTCACGACGCGAGAGTAGATATCTCTACCTACTCTCTTCGCCCAGGTCGTCTCTTCGTTTTCTTTTACTCTGGCTGTTTTCACAGCTCCAGAGTAACCGACCTGTCTTCCAAGGTCCACCTCTGCAATGGTGAAACCTGAATTTAAATCTAGGAGAGCTAACGCCTCCCCTAGAACCTCATTTACATCTGCGTGCGCACGCAGATGTTCCTCTGTCGTCGCTGGAACGACAACAGTCGTTCCAGCGTATGACTTGAAATTACGTGAGGTAGACATGATCTACCTTCGCAAATTCGATGACTACGGTGGTCTGCTCTAGAGAGCGTTTTGATTCTTTTGCCACACGGATGACGCTCTCGCGCCATTCATCCATGTTCGCTGTGAACTCTGGGTTCGCAGACCCGGAGAACACAACGGTTCTCTCTCCACCTACCGGACATCCCCAGTCTTCGTGATATACCGTATGACCGTCCACAGCTGTAGCGGAGACGTAGTATCCGCTCTCATCGAATTCTTCCTTTGCTGCGCTCTGCCATACTCTACGCGGATCAGTGCCTTCTCTTCCTTCATTTTTGTGACCGTAACCGGGAACATACCCGATCACGGCTGTAAATTTTAATGTCTTAGCCATAAATATCCTTTAATTTTTAATTTAGTTAGTACCCATTTCAGGATACGCATGAAGTACAGTCCTACAACAGCGCCTGAAGTGGCGGTGCAGGACTGTACTTGCCAGTAGCCAGGTCGAACTGGTAAAATACCAGATCGAACCCAGCGCCCATGGACTGACCTAACAGTCCATTGAACGCAGGAGGTGCGCTGCTGTATATGCGTACCTCCTTATTTTGGTTCTCCTTGATAAAGGCTCTCGCCTCACCAAGGAGAATTTTATAATCTCGGACACCATCAATGATGAGGTGCCCGAGAACCTCCTCTGGGTTAATGTCTTTATCGACATTAACTCCAGATTTTTTTACAGCCTGTAAAACAGGCTGTCCCACACTCAAGGTGAGTACGCAGTACTCACCTTGAGTAGCTAGCTGAGCGCGTCTACGCTCAGCTAGCTTGAGTCTGCCGTAGTACCCTACGGCAGACCCTAAAGCCATGAGCTCTAGGATGGCGCCAAACCATCCTAGAACCGGCTCCCAAAAGCTCCAGCTCATATCCATCATATCCTCCTTGGAGTTATTGATGATGTTGTTCATTACTGAACAACTATCCCTACCATAGGTAGGGAACATAATCTAGTTTAGTCATGTAGATTATATGTAAGTATGATTATTTCGGAAGTTATACTATTCTAACTAGATGGTAAAAAAAAAAGAGACCGTAATGGTCTCTAGTATATGTTCCCGACTAAGAGAGATGGAGACGCTCTCATTATTGTTGTTACGTCGCGAAGACTCTTAGTCGATCTAGGCACTCCGTCTATACGTACCTGATGTCTATCATACGCTTTCATACTTTTAAAAGCGATAGTCGTATCATCTCCACCGTGAGTTATTATTGCAACAATAACTCCATCGTAAATGTCTATGAATAAACGCATAAAAGACACGTTATCTATAACGCTATCGGTAAGGGCCATTCGTAAAGTGCCGTACTCTTCTATGTAGTAGTCTGACTCAAGTATGCGTATAAAGACGTCGTAGAGATCCTTTTTCTAAATGAACCACTCTCTAACGTCTTTATTAATCCGTTTTCTTTCTCGAGGTTAAGAATCTCTTTCGTTCTATTTAAAATCATAATGTGCTCCTTTATATTACTACAGAACTATGTTAAGCTCTTGATATAGCGCGCTAGAACCTGCGGTTACGTCTATTTCTTACTTGACTAGGTGTCGGATACGCTCTACGTCGTCTGGGACCAAATTCCCTGTCGCGTAATGTGTCTACAGGTACGTAGTCGATTACGCGTACTAGTTCTTTTTTAACATGATCTAGATAATCGCTGTACCCGCTTAACACATCTTTTAACTGTTTACCATCTGCTAACTTATCTAATACTTCGTTGGCAATCTTTGATAGTTGCGAAAACGTACGTTCAGTTTCATTTTCTGCTATTAATGTTACAGCCATCTTAGTAACGAAATACTCTACGGTGTCTTTATCTATATCTTTCTGGTCCGCGATCTCCGTAAATAATTTGTCTACCATGTTTATCCTTTGTTTTAATTGTTGAGACGCCATGGCGTCTCTTTTCGTGTTAGACCTCTTGTCCGTTCTTCAGGATTGTGAATCCCGAATTTGACCATTTCTCCCGTAACCCAATAGGGAGTTCCGGGAACTTCTCAGACACTAATCTTGCGTACTCACTAAGTGTCTCCCCTCTAGGTTCAAGCCAGTCACAGTGTCTGACTGTGTTGTATTTCCTCAAGGTCCAAAACTCTAGGTCGTTGTTACCGCCCTTCATAATGAGCTCAGCCATGCGGAATAGTTGATCGAGAGATGTATCTCCGAACACGGGGGTTCTAACATCAACAAGAACTCCTGCCGATGAGAACATGTCTTGTACCTCAAGAGTACTCTCTAACATCTTCTTCCCGGATCTCTCCGAGATCCCGGACCTGAACGCCAGTTCTTCAGGTGTGTCACCCTTTAAGTCTATAGCGACGTAGTCCATATATGGGGCCATCATTTCAGAGAACCGTAAAGATGATCCGTTGTGAGCCATAGAAATTTTCTTCCCTGTCTCGCCTATGGCTTTAGCTATCTCCATAGCATCTTTAGGATGCATTACGGGATCTCCGCCTGAAAGACGGATTCGCTCTCCCTTACTGGAGAAATCCAGGAGAGACGTTATAATCTCTCCATTAGTAACTTCAACGGATCTAACGATGTTGCCATCGTTGTCAACCTGCTGTCCGTCTCTCTTGCAGTATCCGCAGTGGAAGTTGCAAGACCCGAACGATACGATCCTCGTAGTCTCTACCTCTCTGTCGAAGTAACGGAGGAAATCCGCACTTCTTTTTTCTCCTAGGACGTTACGCCCATATTTTAATAATCTCATGTAATCTCCTTTTTAATATACATGAGTGGATACACATTACTGCTATCCTATCCCTACCATAGGTAGGGAACATAATCTAGTTAACCGTACCTATAATATATTTGTGAACTTTTTTTCATAGCACATTTTTGAGAAACGTCCTTACCAAAGAAACGACCCTAAACGAAAAAAAAAATAACTTACGTTACTCATAAGTAAGATACTAGATCTTTACTTATGTATCCCCTTAGTTAGTACCTATGTATCCGGGTCATACACATAGGAGTTCTTCTGATGTCCTTCCCGATATAGCGCTCGGTTGGATAGACTTTATCCTTACACGCTGGATCGAAGCACAATACTTTATCTATGACAAATGAGTCATCTCTCTAAGTACCATACCTCTATGTCCTCGCAGAGTCAACTACTAGAGAATGAATCCAGGAACACTAACGATGTGTCCTTTTTCATTTCTAGTAGCCTTAGCTGTGTTAGGCGCTAACAGATCCTTTCTGTCAGGACGAAGTCCCTTAACCATTGCCGAAACAAGTAGGTAAGTTCCTTCTTCCTGAACAGGAAGATTGTCGCCAGTCACAGTTGACTCAACGATTTCAAATCCGTCCACTGACCCTACCACAGTAGTTTCAGTATTGACTCTAGCCAACTCACCTGACGGCTCGTATGTCTTTTTGTCAACACCGTTATCTACAACGATAGCGTGTGGAGTTAGATTTAAAACTCTCATAATTCCCCTTTCGTGTCACACACATGAGAGACATGTGTGACGGTAATTTCATCTAATCTAGTTAGATCACTCTTATTATATATAGGTATAATAAGTTCGGATGCTATTTATGACATAAAAAAAAAACAATACGTAGTGGTGGCATGCCACCACTACTATGTTTAACCAGCTACCACAAGCTCTTCTATAGCGTTCAGATCGTATGTCTCTAGGTCCTCTATAAACCCGTTGTCAGGCTTTCTAAATTCGTCATACAGATAGCCGTCACGATAGAATTTATCCTTCATGTGTTGAAGTACATTCTCAGCTATCTCTCTAGGCGTGCCGGAGCCGTAGTGTTTTATAGATCTTTTTATTACGTTTATCGCAACAAGCTTCCCTGAGTCTGCCGATCTAAGTTGGAGCGTCATCGATCCAGGACTGTCCGGCACGTTCCTAGAGGCCCTATGGTTACGTATTGCGTCAGCTATTTCTACACGCTCCTCGCGTGTTGTATGTTTTATAATGAACTCATCAGGACAGAGCTCGACAAAATTCGCACCCATCTCCTCGTGGTTATTCTCATTCGTTCCTGAGAATAAGTCATGACAGTACGCTAATATCCACGCTACCTCTATTCTTAGTTCAGTATCGGAACATAGATTTCTAAATACGTCGAATACATGTCTTTCACCATGCGCACCTGTATGCGCGTCGAACAGCTCTCTATGGTCATCGAAGACCTCCATCATCTCTCTTGTCACCATCTTCATGATAACTCCTTGTTTTTTTTTAATTTAGTCCATAAGACTCCTTTATTATATGTAGGTAAAAAAAAATGCGAGGACAGATACCTAAGTATCTGTCTTTTTGTTACGCTTTCTTAAGCCGGTCTTCCACATGTGTCTTATGTTCTCGCTCCTAGTATTCCACTCTAAGTTTGATTTTGCACAATTTAGTTTATTACCGTCTATATGGTTTACTTCTGGTTTGTTATCCGGGTTAGGTATGAAGTGCTCGGCTACTAACACGTGTAGATACCTATTTATACTCTTACCGTTTTTATACAAGACAACTCTAAGGTATCCGTCTTTAAGTATGGGAGATATCTTACGCTCTTGCAGTTGCGTTACCCTACCGTTCTTGTCTACAACTTTTCTACTAAGACTATAAACATCTCCGGAGTCCGATACGGAATAAATTCCTTCGAACCCTTTTACCGGAATCGTAGTCATACCTACTTCTTAAGTTTTGCTTCTACGAGAGGCTTTCTAAATACAGATGTTTCTGTGAGTAAGAATGATAAGTATTTGTTTCTAGATTTGGCTAAAGCCTTCTTCATCTCCATTCTAAACTCAGGACCGTAACCATCTAAATACTTCTGAACGTTAGTAGGAAGCTCGATAACTCTACCTTTGAATAGTGTCTTAACTACAGCTGCTTTAGACGACCCATCTGACGCTTTCCCTCCGTTGATAAGTACCACTTCAAGAATCCTGTTTATAGTCTTCTTAGTCAGTGGTTTTAATCCTTTAGTCTTTTCGTATGTATTTGGTCTTTCGAGAATACTTACAATATCTGTTAGACTTCTATAGAACTCACCAAACTCTCCAGATAGTTTAACGCCTTCTTTAGGGGTTGTGTCAGGAGATAGCAGATTAAGCTCAAAGATAGCGCGGTAATCGTCATCTGTTGGTTTTAACATAGCTAGAATCGCGCCATCGCTATAACCTTTATTCAGGGTGAGCATGAGGTATTTATCTAAACCTTTAACTCTATCTTCTTCCATAGTCTTCTCAGCATACTCGATAACAGTTGTAACCTTATCTTTAAGTGCTGTGATGTCCTTAAGTTCTTTCTTTAGTTTTTCAGCGGTAGGAGTATCTAGATTATCTACCTGTGGTTTATTCCTAGTAAAAAACTCTAGGATTGAATTTCTAGAGACGCCTAATTTTTTCAGTGTCTCTTTAACTTCTTTCTCTGTCGGTTCAGAAGACATCTCGATTTTTTCAGGTAGTTTTGCAGGAGTTTTTGCTTTAACAGCATACTTTTTCAAGAACGCGATAAGGTCGTCTTTGATTTTCTTATCTAACTTATCATCCTGGTTAATATAGTTAATAGTATCATCGATACCATACGCTAAGACGAGTGATGGATAGACCGTAGTGTTAACGCCTTCCACCGACTGTAAGTAGACATATAGAATAGTAAGTTTTGTTTCTTCGGCTTCTTCTTTCTTAAACTCCTTATAGATCAAGTGTTTCTCGAAGTTCTTAAGTGTCTTGTCCTTACTCATCATAGATGTTAGACTAGCGTATATGCGCTTAAAGATACCGTCCTTTTGTTCTTTCGCTTCTTTTACAGTAGCGGCAACAACTTTCTTGGTCTCTTCGGCAACGATCTCTAGCGGTGATGTAGTGTCTACAAACGATACGATACTAGAACTGAATGATCTATGTAACGAGAACAAATCCATACAAGCGCCGAACCCTGACGAAGCTAGAACTTTCTTGAACGCGATCGAGAACTTAACGTTATCGTCATATCCGCCTTCCCTAGCCTTCGTAACGTCTGCTCTAATCTCCTTTAGGATTTCGCTCGCCTGTTTGTTAGCAGTGTCAAAAGCTTTACTAAATGTATCTTTTGCAACATTCATACTTTTTAGGGTTTTGATAACGTCTTCCCTTTTGATCTTCTCTTCAGCTACTGTTCCGGGTAAGACTACTTCGGATAAGTCTAATACCAATGAACGTACTTTACGTTTTCCGTCTTGTTCTCCGTCGATAATTAACCTAGCCTTCTTATCCGAAAAAGAAACGACGTGTAATTTAAAACCTGAACTATAGCCATTCGTAGTAGATAGGAATGTCTTAGTTCCTGTTAGTTTTTTTGTGAATGCGTCGGTAACGACCTTGTTATCCAACGGAGACCCTTTACCGACCTCTTTCTCACTAATGCCCTTAATGTCTATATTTTTCATAGTTTCCCATAAGGTAGTCATAGCTTCAAATAGCGGCGTATTACTTATTTTTAGAACAGGGGTTTTGTCATAGATCCCTACTGCTTTTTCCGTATCAACCTTAAGTTCCTCTACAGTCATACCCTCTAATTTCTTAATGGTATCATCCAGAGACTTGGCTTTAGAACTAAAATAAATAATAACCTTACCAGCATATGTCTTAACCTTATTGATGAGTTGTGTTACGAATGTAGCAGCCTTTAAGTAGAGGGCCTTGATAAAGTTCATCTTCTCTTCGATAGCCGCTACGATAATAACATTTGGGTCTCTATGTTCCAAACCGTTCGTTGTCTGTAGGGATTTAACTCCCTGTCCGTACTTAGAGAATGTCAAGTTTGCTTCTTCAAGCGCGTATACAGCAGAAGAGCGATCCGGGGTAATTCCTTTAAGAACACTCACGCTATGCTCTAGTTTATCTGCAACCGCCGTTTCGGCTTCATTCTCTCGCATAAATCCTTCTAGTCCATCGTGCAGTAGATTTACTTCCTCTAACGCGGCGACTCTTTCTAAACGAGATAGGTCGTATCTCCCAGTAGGTTCTTGTCCAATAATGTCAATCATATGTATCCTTTTAATATTCTCAAGTAAAAAAAAAGAATATCGAAGGGTCCAGTAGACCACGTGGATTACTCCCCGTGGTCTACCTTTACCTTGTGTGTTACCGTGGTGTCGAATACCACGGTAGACTCGTTGAGTAACGACGATTTCTTGAGAGTCGCTGAACCCTTTAGCGACGACTCAATTTCGATACCGCGGCGCGATGCCGCTTTGAGGATCGCTGACGCGATCCCATTAGCTAGGATTTCTTTCCATGTCTTATTAACTTTTCTCACGTTTGCTCCTTTCTATATTATTCTATATGTCCGTGAAAACACATAGAGAGCTGTACTACATTACTGTAGTACCGGACCATTAAGGTCATAATCTAGTTTAGTCACTCTTATTATATATAGGTATAATAAATTCGGATGTTACTTTAATAACTTACGTATCTTATATTCTGAGTATATTACATACGCGTCAGTGACTAGCATAATACACACGAAGTATCTCCAGTCTATATCTAGACTCGTTAACGGTGTCGTAATAGCGAAGACAGCAATACTCACCTTAGCCGTTATGCCATTCATAGTATCTGTATATGATTCGTATACTCTAGATGAGAACCTATCGTACCTACTCATCAATTCCATAGTAAACAATTTACTGTATAATAAATTGGTTACACCTGCGAGTCCTTTCGTATATCCCGCTATTATAATTATGAGTGTTACGTCATTTGTGTATAGACCTAACGCACTAGTTGACATATACACGAACGTCAATGCGAGCTTGAATAATACCGCGTCTCTATACTTCTTCACGTAGTTTTTTACTACTACATAACTGAGCATCATTATCTCAGCGAGAAGCGCTGTTTGCGATATGTACGCGTCTATACCCATCGTTAACGAATCTATGTGAGAGTATACGAAAACGACGTATAGGGAGAATCCTATTGTTTCGAATATCTCTATGATGAACCTACTCTTAATTACCTCTTTCATGTTACTCCTTTTTTTTTATTAATGTCAAATAACACGTGTATAATATCTATTTAATTATTTCTCGGAAGTCTTACTATTTCTATTGATTAACAAAAGGAGTAATAATGGGAGGTTTAAAAACGATAAGTTCTATCGACGAGAAGTTTGATGTAAACAGCTTTATAGACCTGACTGAAGCGGAAGACTTCATAAATAAGACAGGAGCGTTCAAAGACATACTTCTTTCTATAGATGGCGTATCAGACTTTCTAGGTGGTTTGAAAGATATGATAAAGTCTATGATAGATAAGTTTATGGATATCTTCAATTCTCTTAGGGCCTTATTTAATGGGTCGTTCTTGAAATCAATAATAGACTGGCTCACCAATTTCGTTAGTTCTATGTTATCTGGTTTTGGTTTCAACATAGCGGACTCTAACAGTTTCTTCGCGACGTACAATTCAGCGTGTAATAATCTCGCTAATAACCTAAACAACAATAATTTAACATTGAGTGGATATTCATTCAGCATACTAGCGTCATTAAACGCACTCATATGTGTTGGTCAGACTGGTACACTAAGCATCATGAAAGACACATTATCTGATAGTAACCTTACTGATGGTGAAGTTGATTCACTCTTAGGTGGTACGATTAGTTCCATGCTTAGTATGCCGAATGATAACTCTATATCATTCATGAACGAAGTGGTTGATTTGGGACTGTCTAAAGACATAAGGTCATACGACCCGAACATAACTGCAAATGCTCTGTCATCGTTTAATAACGATAAGTCTGATGCATCTTTCGATACGGCGAACTCACTGTTGGAGAAAACAAACCCTTCTTTTAAAGATACGTCAGATATCTCTATTTTCTCTGGGGCAACAAAGTATAGAGACCTATCCGAATCATCCCTACTATCCTCGACACCGTCCAAAGACGAACCGTCAGGGATAGATAACAGAGTAGCATCGATGTTGGTTTTCTGATGTTTAGTATATTTAATAAATGGACCGTATGGATAGGGGTAGTTACAATTATCGTACTAGTTATTAAGAGCATGACAAACGACTTCAGAACACTAGAGATAGACAATACTAGATTAGAGTTAGACAATTCTAATTTAAAGGCTACTAACGAAATAATGGAAAACGACAGAACAATAACTGACGAACTAGACAGAAACTTAACGGCCCGCAACGCAGAGTACGATGAAGCCTTTATAAGGAACGTAAAAACGCTAGGGTTAGACACTAGCGCTGAGGCTAGCATAAACGCTATATACGATATGTATAAGGAGGTATCTAGATGAAAACACTTATTGTAGTCTTATTACTACTAGGCATTAACGGCTGCTCACTATTGACACCCACCATAAAGACTGTTACAGTAACTAAGGTTGTGTTACCACCAGTCTCTATGTCGAGACTTTATAGTGTACCAAAACCAATAGATAAAGAAGTATATATCAGACTCGATCCTCTAACTCGAGAGCGCGTCAACAGTCTATACATTATAGAGCTGTTACGCGTTATCGGTAAGTATAGATACCAGACTAAAACATTAAGAAGATGGGAAAAAGAACATGAAAATACAGATAGACCTCCTTAGCGGAGGTCTATCTTCTTTAGCTATTCCAATATCTAACTAGACAGTTAGAACCTGTGCACTCTTCTATGATATCCAATATCTCTTTAGAGTTACGGACCTCCTCTTCCATACCAGCTGTCTCATACGAATCCATCTTACTCGAAACATTATCTCTGAACATAGAGACAGCGTCAGCGTCATTTAAGTCAACGATGAGTTCTTCTAACGCGCCTATTTTACTAGCGTTAGAGACACCAGGTGTTGTTACATAATCCCAAGTAAATAACGACTTGATAATACGCACAACCCTTCCGTTTTTCACAAACTGTTCGGCTATTGTTCTTACTGACCACGCAGAGTTCACGTTATCGTCTTCAAGCTCCTGTATAATGCAGTCAGCGTAAGGTCCAGATGGTCTGACCCATCCGTACACAGTGGCACTATTAGGAGCTTCCTTGTTCTCATGAATAACGAGTTCGCGTATGTTTGCGCACTGTAATGTCGGTTCGAGTCTCTGTAGTCTAGCGAAGTAATCGTTATCCGACATACCTGGCTTTCTCTGTGGGTGACCGTATTCGCTTCTAAGGTACCCTGATTTTAGTCTAAAATTTAACGGACTGTTTGGGTCTCGCAAAACTTTCTTCAAATTTTCGTCATAAAGGTACAAGATACCAGACGCTACTGGTACACCGAATGTCCCTAATCTAACGTAGTAGTACCCGTCTTTATCTTTTTTAACGCCGCCCTTATCGCGAACGACTTTAGCTATGTGTGATGCTATTACTAGTTTACTCATTAAACTCTCCTAAAGCTTATAATATTTCTCGATATCTGCCTCTATGTTATCCTCATCTAACATAATAGACGTGAGACTATCGTTAAAGTATCTTCCGGTGAACTTCGCGATGTTAGTAGCCCTACCGTTGAATACGTTGTTTAATCCGATGTATTTAACGTCGGAAAATTTCAGTTTACGCAAGTCTTTCTTAGCCAACCTAATTGGTATTTTAGAGTCTGTATTCGCTCTGGCGTTTATCGCTATCGACAGTTCGATACCGAGACTGTTATCGGCCACACCACTATTTAAGTACTTACGAGCCTTAGAGTAGATGTCCATTAGGTCGAACGGAGTTAAGAATAGCGGTATCTTCCCTTTAACGTTGAAATCTTCAACCATATCAAAGACGAAACCGCTGTCCTGAATAACTTCCCTATCCGCTAAGAATAAGTCTCCCTTGTTAAAGGTAAGGCGAATATAATCTACTCCGTCTAGGGTAACGTCCTCTATGACACTAGGTTCTAGTGTGATAGTTATAGGTGTCTTTAATAACGCGTAGTTATTATTGTCATCCGACAGAATAAATATCGCAACAGAAGACACTCTTCTACCTATAGCGAATAGGCCCGCGTTCTGATACCGTTTAGGTATCAGGGCGTGTAACTTCTCTTTAACAGATATGTTCCCTTTCGTCTCGTTTAATTTAGACTTTATAAGTGCGTCGTTTCTTTTCAGAGTATTCGATAATATCTTCATTACTGGACCGTTATGTCGTTCGCTATGATTTCCACAACAATGTCACCTATTGCAAGTGTTATCGCTCTATCCATACTATATCCGAAAGCTTTGCTTTTGTACATTTTTATCTTGTTAGTAAAATAAGCTAGTCCCGTATTTTTATAGAGTATGGTAATGAATACGTATCTTACAACATCACTGATGTTATCTTCAGAAATGATACCCGTAGTATCTAGAAAGTTAATCATCTCTTTCCTGAACGCTACCTTATCTGTTTCCGCCGCATCCATCGTCCCGATATAATTACTTAGCTCATCCGCTAACACATATGACATAGTACGCGTTAGTTTTGTTCTCTTCTCTAATATCTTTTTACTATAGTGCTCGTCCCATTGCATCTCTAATGAGTGATTAGCGTCTTTTAGTTCAGAGTACGTCCAAGAATCCTTACCTGCAGAGCTATCAGATCTAGTAGAATTACCAAGTCTGATGGCATAAACGGCTTCTATCGAGAAATCTTCTTTTGTTAAACCCTTCTCTAGGTTTCTTGGTAGAACAACCAGACCCTTTAACGCGTCAAGTACAACTACATTATTATTTACAGCCTCTTCATAGATGCCTAAGTTGATGTTTATGATACGAATAACTTCTCTTCTCAATGAGTCTATAGCTACCTTATAAGACGAACTAGGGACGTTACCAAAACTATCCATTCTAATAATTGCGTTAGTCAGTAGGAACAACACTAATAAGTTCTCAAAGTGTGGTGCGGTGTGTCTATTAATTCTACACGATAAGATATCAGCTATCGCACTATTATCGTAAGATACATTACTTAAGCACGCTTTATGTACATTCTTTAGTTTTTGCTCCCCTACGCCCTCTATAAACTTAACTATATTGTCCTTTAACTCGCCAGACCCGATCGTAACGATACTCGCTAAACCATCCACTGGTGGGAGATGTGCCACGATACCAGTGAGACTAGTGTGAGGAGAAACCTTTCCGGGTTCTAGAATTTCCGACGATACATATGACCTAACAAAGTCTGGTATGCTTACCTCATACATATCTTCTACCTCTACGCCAATGGAACTAATCTCACTCGCTACGCTATTCAGTACGTTTCTCTCTATCTCGCCCATAGCGTTTATGTAATCGTTTTTAAACCTCATAAGATCAGAAGCAATACCTGTAGATAGCTCCTCTACCCTAGCGTCTAACTCTGGAGTTACTTTGTTCTTATATACCATTAGTTCAGTTATGATAGAACCTGGTTTAACTGCAAGTTTGCGTCCACGTAGTACTTCACACGCTCCGTCTAAAAACCTCTCCATTACATTCTCCCTTTAATCGATTTTGCCATAGCAGAGAAAATATGACTTCTCTGCATCTCTCTATCTTCTGGTGTCTTGGGTTTGAACTCTTTTAAGTCTACCTTATCGAGTGTTCTGCTCGTTACCCTAATAGCGGTAATAACTGCCGCTTCAATAATGGATTTATTCATTGTATTCCTTTTATGTTATTTCAAATTATTAATTAAAGTATGCTTCTAGCATTCTCTCCTGTAGCGTAATTATCGCCGTTGTCTTAACAGCTATGATATCTGCACTCGTTACGATACGGTTATCTTTAGACTTTGTTGAAAACTTTAAGTCTATGGGTCTACCATCTTTAGAGACTATCTTATTAGGGAACACAGTCGATAGCGTGAACTTCAACTGGTTATTTAGGACAAATTTATCTCCGACGCCGGCTGATAGTCCTCCTTCTATATAGTACTTTATTTCTATCTCACCCGGGAGTAGTTTAGTGCCGTTCACAGAATAACCGTTATTAACTTTACAGCTACCGTATTCATCTTCTATCGTTTTAACAAGTTTTCTAACGCTACTGCTCATCTCTCCATATTCGCAATTATAGTAACATTTAACCATTACTACTCTGCCGTCTTTTTCGGCCTTAGGAGAGGCGTTACGGTTGTTTTCTAGTATAGCTTTTGTCTTATCCGATAGTTCGTACGGGATGTCAGCCTCATCTTGTTGTTCTATGATAGTTAATAATTCGTCGTGATACGATACTCTAGACGTCTTAGGTTTGATGTTGATGAGTCGGTTGCTAGCGTTTGTAACGATAGATTTTACTGCGGTTATATCTGTAGATAGTCGTTCCTGCATTTTCTCAGAAATAGCTCCAGAGTCTTCAAAAGTCTCTTCGACTTCTTTGAACGCTACCCTAACTATCATACCTGTTTTAAAGACAAGTACTCTACTATCAAATATGTCCGGTTCGAAGAACAATGAATCGTATGTTATGACATCTCTTTCAGACACTCTATCGTTCTTACGAACAGCTGGGACCATATAGTGTATATATGTAGAACCGGCCTCTTCTTTAGACGACCACGGTTTCAATGAGAACGTCTCTGTTGTCTTATCTGCGTATAGGACGACGACTGAGTCTTTGTCTACAGATTTAACAATGCCATCCTTACTCGCCTTACCAACAAACTTAGTCGGGACTCTGTCTGACAATACAGTATCGTATCCTGTAGATACAGGAACGACGACACTGTGTCGCATAGGCACAACATGTCCGTATTGAACACCCGTAAAGTTCTGACGCTTAGTATCGTCTCTATCGTTATATGGCGTAAGAACAGATGACGTTGACAAGATATTTACAGGATTGAGATTTTCTATATCTTCTACGGTCGCCATACCCCTAACGTTTTCGAGTTTTGGTGCCGCCGATAGGTATGCAGATATACCTACGTCTCCACTATCTTTAACACCCTCAGAGATGATTCCGACTTCAGATACGTGCATCTCTCTGTCCCCACCAACGATGGTCTCTTTGGTTCTCCCAAACTCACCAGTCATTGTAACGTCTTCGAATAACTTAAGCATCTGAACAGGGTTATTGTCCTCCACAAGCATAGTCGTAGAGTCTTCGGTTAGTTTGTTTATTACTTCATACCTGTTGACATTTAATGTATTGTTGAAGGTCCCTAATCCATTATAGAAGTTCCTTAGCTGTTCGAACATTACTTTATACGTCATACCGACAACTCTATCGTGCTGCTTAATCAACATATTATCGATGTTATTAGGGTGGTTCATAAAGTCTGTCGTTAGTAGGTTACAGGCTCGTACCAGTAAGCCCCTGTAAGTGACGGGCTCCTTCATTAGTTTAAGTATGTCTTTTGTTATAGGGTCTATGAACATCTTATCTAAGAGTAAAATTTCATTTACGATGTCCCTCCTATATCCTAACTGGAACATGAAATTCTCTATGTCGTTCCTACTTTCTAATGCGGATAGTGGTATAGATCCTAACTCCTTCATCCTAGATATGCCGCCTAACACCATATCTCCTGTTGGATTCTCACCTGTTCTTATTCTTAGTTTATAATCATTAAACTTTAACTCATAAGTATCGTATGGAACGGACTCGAAACGTTTTGTGGATTGTGCCTTATCTGTCTTTACACCTAACATACGTAGTAACGGCATTAGACCATAGATGTATATAAGTATAAGACCTACGGGCATCTCTGCTCCTCTTATCTTAACCATAGCAAACTCTACTGGTAACTTACTTGTATCTAATGATGTCAGCGTGTACAGGTTACCTAAGTGTCCATTCTTAGTGGACTCTATAGATCCGTCCTTCGTCATAAGCAGATAATCACTGTTTCCTCCCACACCAACAAGTACTTTTCCGTTCTTTTCTAACTTATGTAGGTCTGTTTGATTTTCCAGTAGTCCCTTTCTGTTGTCGTAATCGAAGTTGAAGTAGAGTTTACCGACATTAAAACTAAGAATATAGCGAGAGAATAGTGAATAATCCATAGGTAGTTCTTTCTCAAGTACTCGCTGTTCTGAATAGATCACTAGTCTAACCTTAGAGTTCTCATCAGCCGCCAATTTCTTTAATTCGGAGTATATCTTAAATCCCCTATCTATAGACTTAACTCTGGCTTTCGTTATAAAGATCTTTGTCGCGTAACTCGTGAGCGTTACTTTATCGGAGCTAATCTTCCTTATAGGTCTGTCTGTTTTTTGTTTCTTTAGAACATACTGTTTGGTACTATGTATAAACGTACCGTCCTTCTCGTTGAAGATTGGTAGTACTATAGACATCTTTTTAGACTTACCGTTCGGTAGTTTAAGATTTAGCGTGTGTGTTCTATAGTTACCCATGGCGGATATATCATCAGTCACTTCATAGTCTGATATGACAACACCTAAGTTCTGGATAGCGAATAGCGTGTTTCTTACGTCCTTACTGTACACGGTCTTAAGATACTTCTGCATGAACGGTGTGATACTATCTGTTAGCATAGTTTTATCTGTAACTGTTATCCTGTCTTTTAGTTTTGTCTCCTCCTCTTTAATATATAACTCGTCGTCCGTTACGGTCTCCTGAGTGTAACGCGAGTCCTTTAATGCTTCTTCTAGTTTCTTCCTATTCTTCTCGTTAAGTATACCCATATCTTCGAATTCGGATAGCGCTCTCGTGTATGTATCTTCAGGAGACTCTTCGTTAGCTCCTGATATGAGTCTTTCCGTCTGTTTACTGTTCACCTCTATTAGTTTATCTATAAGGTCATTCGTGTCCGATACCTGTTCAACCGTACGTTCTATCTCACTAGAAAGCATACTCTCAACGTCCTTGTCCGTTAACTTAAAGTCACCGGTATCCGTCTCTTCTATTACTTTAATAGCCTTTGGATTGTTTAGTCCTTTGTCTACGTTTACGTTAGGTTCGCTCTTAACTATGAGTAGGATATAGAGTAAGAACATCTTAGCGATTAACTTCCCATCTCTTTTAGACATCTCACTTATCTCAGTAGACCACTTACACGCACTCACTATGTGTCTTAACGATACGAGCGATAGCTTAGATCCGTATGTCATAATGAAGTAAATGTCACCATACTGGTCCGTGTGTATGACCTTGTCGAAGACAGACGATTCTGGACCACCGTGTAAGAGTTTGAACATCTCGAAAACGAATCTTTCGAATTCTGTCTTAAAGCTTTTTTCGTTAATCTTAATATTCTTTTTTATGTTAGAGATGAATATCTTCAGTTCTTGGATAGGCATGGTGATCGGTATGTGCACGTATCTAACTCTATCGCTGACAAGGCCGTTGTTTAAATCTGTAGACACAGTTCTGAAAAGATTTAGAGTTCGTTTATAGTCTTCGCCTTGTATTGTCTTATACTTATATATGTAGTTAAGTAATGAGTAGTTAAATACTACAAGATCTGTATCTCTAGCGAAAACAGCTTTTGTTTTAGAAAAGACGTAGTTGAATCCATCATCTTCTTTTTTATGTTTCGTGATGACGGACTTCACGTCTCTGTGTTGTAATTTAGCGTCGTATAGTTGTCCGTTATATCTATCTACACTATATAGGATAGGGCGCTTTGTTTTTAGTAAGAAGTCTGCGTCACTCTTAGGGAATAACTTATCCATGAACGTTACAAGCACACTTCCTTTCGGGAAGGCAAAAGCTTTTGCGTTTATAACTCTAGGTGCGGTAAAGTGGTTTAATCTCCTCACTCCGATGGTTTTATAAATATTTTCTATTGTCATTTAGTCTCCTATTTTCGTTTCTTTGTAAGTGTCTTAACGAGCTTAACGAGTACGTCGTCAACAAGGTTGAGTGTTGGCGTTCCCGTAGCATTTACATAATATGTAAACTCTTTCATTAATCTCGCTGCTTCTTCCGCGGCGTCTATTGTCATGTAGGCTATGATTGAACCTGTATCTCCGTCGAAGTCGGCCCCCATACCATCAAGCCTACTGTAGTGTAGGCCAATCGTATTGTACCATGCTTCACCTATAACAGGGTAGTGTTTATATATCTCTCCTGTGTCCATATCTGTCACTTCTCTGTCTGTCATCGTGGTCCGTAATTTTATCATAGCGTAATAGGAACTACCGTTCTCGATAACAGGGTGTCTCGTTGTTGTTACAGGATATTTCTTGCTTGAGTCTTTTGTCGCGAAGAACAACATCTCTCCGTACGTCATTGGTCTTAACTTATCTTTATCATCTATAAGGTCTACAGTATCAGATGTAACAACTTTTATATTCTCACCGTCTTCATATATGCAAGCGAGATAACAGCTGTCTATCACAACGGGTAAGTTTTTAACAGCATCACTAATAGCCCTATAGACAACGCTGTCTATACCATCTCTCGTAGACCATCTGTCATACTCCTTAGTGTTGGGTTTCTTCCTTACAGCGGAGAATTTATCACTTATAAGTACAAACGTCTCTGTATTCGGGTCTATGATCGAGTTCAAGAAACGTTTCTTTATTTCGAAGTACGTTATTGGACCGAAAGCTTTGGCGGTTTGCATTACACCGAGTACAACATCTTTTGGCGTTATCGTATCGTCTATATCGAATATGTTTGTTATAGCCGTCGGTACGCCAGAGAATACATTACGTGTTCCGTGCGTAACTCCAGCCTTGATCCATTTTCCTCTAACGAACTTGTGCTTACCATCTACTAGCGCCTTTATGTAGTCATAGATGGAAATGACGTCGTCCTGTAGCTTAACGCGTATTGGATCTATCAGCGATAAATCGTCATCTGTGTCGATACCTACAATAAGATCTTTATCTCTTAAAACCTTTCTATACAGGTCATTTATCTCATCTTCAGACGGCCTATTGTCTGCGGTGATTTCATACTCTCTCATTCCCGCAGGCAACACATAATGTCTTGTGTATGTTAATTTGTTCTCTCGTATAGCCTTATAGACTAAATCTATCTTAGCGTCTCTCCTCTCAGATTCGTTTCTCTTCAGCTCAATTTTCTCTATGTTATTAATAAAGAAAGTGTATCCTGTTCCGCCGTTAGGGTCCTCTACGAAGCATTTCTCTTTCTTATCTATTACTACTCTCGCCTTACCTGTTAGGATCTTTAAGTATAGCGCATCTAGACTCATAAGCGCTTCGTATATCTTTGGGTGTATGACAGGTATTTTCGTATCTATGTACGCCATTTTATTTAGTCTGTCTTTACTTCCCACAATACCAAAAAACTCTACCGAATATAACCCATCTGGGTCAAAGTTTGTCGACGATACCTGGAGACTATTTAACGAAGTTATCTCTCCTATATATTTAACGTCTTCCTTCGTTGGACTCAAAAGACCAACGCTTAAACCTTCTTTTTTCATGTGTTTCCTTTGAATAAGTATTACAAATACGATCTCAAAGGAAATGATATGGGAATTGATGAAAACTTTGATATGGAAGACTTCGACGATCTAGACTCCGCGTTGGACGGAGGAATAAAATCCGGTGACGGAGATAGATCTCCGACTGTCGGGGCGTTATCTGACGGTGCTGAAGGATTCGTAGAGCACTTTACGTCTGCAGAGAATGTAGAGGAAAGATTGAAGAAAGTATCTAGTACAGCACTTAAGGGTGTTGTAGGAGAACAAGCTGGGGACGTCCTCGAGACGGGTATTGGAGATTTTAAGGATGAACTAGAGAACTCTGTAGATGAAGTTAAGAAAGAGTTAGCGCCTATAACAAGGAGTTTGAAACAAATAGCTCCAAAAGATGGAGTACTCGGAGATATATCTCAGAAACTTCTGGGCTTTGTCAGTACAGGATCTGGTAGCTCTAATAGGGAATTATCCGACGAAGAGAAAATGAACAACAGGGTCATGTCCGCGATGGGTTCGTTAGGTTCTCTTAATACTAGCGCCGAAGCGAATAAGGAAGAGTTATCTAAAGAGATAATGAAGTTTAACCAGATGAATAGTCAGCTAAACCTACTCCAAGCTGTAGCGGCTCACACTAGTCTACTATCTAAATTCGCAATAAATAATACGACGGCTTTCTATAAGAAACAGCTTGAACTACAGTACAAACAGGTGTTTTTGACAACGGATATTAAATCGATATTGGCGTCAGGTTTCGATAGGCTCGCTAAAGAGAATAACATCATAGCTAAGAATACGGGACTTCCGGACTTCGTTAAGACTAGATCTATGGAAGCGTTACATGCGAACATGCGTAGTAAGTTTAACGATAAAGTAACGGACTCCTTATTCGGCGGTAATAGTTGGGTGGATAATGTAAGATCTAACATTATAGGTCGCGTTAAGGACACGACCAAGAATATTAAAGGGTATGTTTCACAAGCTGCGGATCTCAATGACGAGCGTGAGAACCTGATGGAAAGCTTACGAGACGGCGAAGAAGCTGGCATGAGTATGGGAAATACGGCTGGTTCTGAGGTTGCTGGTATCGCGGAGAATCAGGCGAACAATGCTCTTCTTAAGTTACTCGGAGACAATCCTAAGTTATCTGCATTCGTTAAGAAGTCGAATAGAATACTATCTGGCGGTGTTGAACAACTGAATAAAGTATCTGAGGAGAATAAGGGTAACATTATAGGTAGTGTTGCTGCATATTTCAGAGACCTCGGTAGGGACCCAGCTAAAGACATTGCTACTTCGATACAAGAAGTCGGATTAGACGATAACGTCTTATTTGATAACAGAACACGATTGAGCATCATAAAAGTCATACCTAGTCTCTTGAGTAAAATTCTATCCTCTGTTGAGAAGTTCAGAACCGGAGGAAAGTCTAGTGAACTTAGGTATAATTTTAAAACAGATAGGTTCGAGTCTGCCGACGACGTTGATGTAAAGATTATCGACGACATAAAGACGAAGACTTATAACGATGGCACGACTTATAAACTAAAATCATTTGTCGATAAGATAACATACAACACTAAGCCTAAACTAACTGGCAAAGAGAAAAAGATACTTATCTCTAAGTTATATAGCTATATAACAACCCACGATTCTCTCAATCCGGAGTTCCTAGAACAGAACGGTTTCTATAGAATGTTCGATAAAGACCTAGGCAAGAAGGTAAGGAAACTCATAATGAAGTACCTTAACGGAGACGACGGAGAGGTTGATGCTGACAACCTAGATGCACTATACTCCACGCTCCGTGACTCTAAGTCGTCTATAAAGGACCCGACATCTATGTTCAAAGAGTATAAGGACTCTGGAAATATAGAGGCTCTAGAGAAACAGGGATTAGCGAAATACAACAAAGTAACGGGAGAGTACCAGATAGACACTAAACGGTATCACGAGCTAGTATCCGGGTTAATTGGTGAGACATCTAGTAAGAAGTTCGAAAGGGCATTTACAAGTGGAGGGATAGACACGTCTAGCGCCAAAGTAACTTCTCTTAAGGACGTCTATGATTCTGCTAAGAGCGATTATGAGAAATTAGATAAGAAGAAGCTTAAGAAGAAAGCGATCGTTAAGGCTAAAAGAGCTGGTCGTGATATACTGAAGAAAGCAAAAGACCTTGATGAGACCGTAGCTAACATGACTAAAGATGACTTTATAGACATGGGAGCTAAGACTAAGAAGGAGGCTATTGAACGCATCGAGAAAACTTATAAGGATAATATAAGTTTAGAGACGAGAGAGAAGATAGATAAGAAACTTAATGAGATTTACGACTCTAAGGGTTATGAGTTCACGGAGCGCAAGATTAAGGAAACGTACGATTACGCTAAGAATTTGGATAAAGAAAAACTATCTAAAGACATGGCGTATATTAATCGTAAGTTCACTATCAGAAAGAATAGGCTCACAAAACTCATAAAAACTACAAGCAAAGGAGACCTAGAGAAACTCGGGTTAGACTCTAGGGATAAAGCATTCAAATACTTCTCTGACCTATACGGAAAGCACGACATCGCAACCCTTAAACGTATAGAGAAAGAAGTCGGTGGGTTATACGACAAAATAGACAAGGCTGATGCCGATAACTTCGTAAAGTCGTTAAAAGATGGCGCTATGGGAAGAAAAGACAGAATTATCAAACAATCTAAAGGTCGTTACAGTAGTATAAAAAACTACGTCTCTCGACTTAAGATAAAGGATCTAGAGGCATTACGACTCGACACTGTAGAGGAAGCTATGACGTTCTTTATAAAGAAGTATCCTGAATTAACTAATAAGGATAAGAAAAACCTTTATAAAGATCTTAGTAAGATATATGCCTTAAAGAAAAAGAAAGAGGACGCTAAGAATGTCGGTAATTCTATATTTGGCTATGTCGGCGGAATGTTTAAGTCTAAAGATAAAAAGAACAAGAAGACATTCTTCGATAGCGACGGAGATGGTAAAAGGAACGGTTCATGGCAAGAACAGATAGAGAATAAGAAACCGAAGGCTAAAAAGACCAAGAAGGAGAAAGAAGAGAAACCGAAAGAAGAGAAAGGAGGGATACTCGGTATGATACTTGCGGCTTTAACCGGGGGTATGTCTATGGTTGGCGGTCTTATGGGTAACATACTCGGTTCCGTTAAGGGTACGACAAGTATATTAGGTGTCTTAAGTAGTATGGTAGGTGGAATAGTTAAGGGACTTGGATTCGCACCTATAAAAGGAGCGTGGTGGACAGCTAAGTTAGCCGGTACTGCTGCTTGGGAGATAGCTAAAGCTTCGTTCACTGGGGCTATGGGTACGGCACGTGTAGTTAAGGGTGTGGCTACTGGAGCAACCACTGTTGGTGGAGCACTCCTGAAAGGTGGAGATAAAGTAATCGACGGTGCTAAGGGTCTCTTCAGTATGAACGGACTGAAGAAACTCGGTAAGTTCGGCTTCCTGGGTGCCGTCCTATACGGGTTTAGTCAGTTAACAAACGGCAACCTCCTTGAGGGAACGATGAGCATGATCACAGGACTAGCTAGTCTCATACCAGGTGTTGGTCCACTGTTATCCGCCGGATTATCTCTACTACCAATAGGTAACGGAGAGAAGAAGGAGACAACCTTAGAAGAGGACGAAATGATCGCTGACGCTTACGACGCCGGTGTGATGACGTTCGTAGATACTTCTGAATTCGAACCTGTGTACAGGAACGCCATAGAGAAACTAAACGTGGAGATAGCACTACTGCACGTTAAGATGGAAGACAGTGTTTCATCAAGTAGACGTAAGATTTATGAGAAGAGACTAAACAAGCTCAAGAAGCAGCGCTCGGAGCTCATAACTAACGCTAAGAGAGTGCTTAAAACAAACCGCGATGACGATAAACGAGTCATGGAAGAAGAGAAGAAGAAAACTGCGGCGCTAGAAGGTGAGCGCTCTATCATACTAGAGAAGGTGAAAACGTCTAACCAACGCCTTATAACACTTAAGGGCGCTATGAAAGACGCAACTACTGAAGAAGAGAAGAAAGCATTAACGACGGAGATAACTCTCGCGACGAAAGAACGTAAGACGGCATTAGACGAATACATCGCATTCGGTAAAAACAAACCTGTCGGTTCGGCTAACACACCGGTGAAAACACCCGGTACGACAATGCCAGTCACAGGTAAGTCAGACATATCTAAGATTAGTGGACCTGTAGAGACGGTGGAAGGAACGACGAAGGTTTTAAAGGGCGTTGCCGAAGTAGCTGGATACATCATAAGAACTGTAGAGACGAACAATCGCTACGGTGCTGCAAACATTGTAAAAGGTGAGAACTTTGTATCGTTCGGCGCGTACCAATTCACAGAGAAATCTGGATCTCTATATAAGGTTCTAAAAACCCTAAAGAATCTAGGACCAACCTACAAAGATAACCTTAACGAGATAATGGCTAAATTCAATAATGGCAGATACTACTCTGGTAGTAAAACAGAACTTATGACGTTCTTGAAACAGATAGGTAATGACATTAACTGTAAGAAAGCACAAGATCTTACATTCTATGAGATGTACTACAAACCTGCTGAGCGAGAATATAAGAAATTAGGAGTGGATAGCAAACACCTTATGGTTCATCTAGTCGACCACTACCACAATAGAGGTAACGTTAAAAACTTCGTGACATTGTTTAAGACGAGTAACGACATTATTGGTTCAAGACTCGGTGACTATAAGGCTCTTAAAAACTGGGCTAAATACGGTAATGGTTGGACGAATAGAGTCAATAGGGTTGAGAGCATGGCTACGAAATACTTAGGTGCGAACACCCTACCTCAAGATGCTGACGGCGAGACACGTAATGTGGAAGGAACTAAGTCTACAAGTGGAAGTTCTAAAGGCGGAATAGCTTCTGGGTTGAGTATGGCGATATCCGGGATACTTAGCTTCTTTGGCCTAGGAGGGGACGATAATAAACCAGACGTAATGGCCGACGGCTCTAAACCTGTTCCAGGCATCGTTCCTGGAGGAAAGACTAGTACGAAACTAGAGCACAATAACGCAGGAATAACAAATCCTCTCATACACGACTGGAAGACTGAGAAACGCTACAAATCTATAAACGCAGAAGCTAAAACGTTCTTTAGTAAGTTCTCTCATTATGCCGCACAGAACGGTCTAAAACTTCAGATACCTAGGTTAGGAGGTAACAGGTCGCAGAAGAATCAAGATGACCTATACGCCCAGGGACGTAACGGTAATCCAGGTAAAATTGTGACATGGACTCGTAAAAGTAAACACATTGGCGGTAGAGCTATAGACATTATAAGTTTAGACGGCTATGGGGACACAAAGGGTAACCTAGCGATAGCGAAACTTATGCGTGCGTTCGCTGAGGAGAACCCTGACTTAGGAGCCAGGTTCCTTAAGATAAGTAAAGACCCTAATCACGTACAGTTCGATAAATCCGGAGCGATAGCACCGTACGACGTAGAGGCAGAGATCAAAGGGAGTACTGGTGATGACAAGGCTGTAGAGGAGGAGTACCAAAAGAGACTTAAGAACAACCAAGTAACTGAGACATATGGTCTCCCGTCAAAGGCTGGCATACCAATACAGAATAAATTCACGAAGACCGTATCTGGCTCTAGTGCGACGGCATTGCGCGACACTACCCGTCCATCACGCGGAAGTACTAGTTCAGAACCTGATGTTACAACACAAACAACAGTTAAGAACGGTATCGGGGAAAAACAAAAGGCGATTACTCCTACAGTAATAGACGCTACAGATAGGTATTCTAAAGATAGGTTGGGTGTCCTGAAAGACCTGCATGCAGAGCTTAAGAAGATGAATGAGCTTAACGCTAAGATGCTTGATGTATCACAAGAGAACCTTAGTCTAACTGAGGTGCAGGTAGAGAAGTTAGATAATGTAAAACAGACAGAAACACGAGTAAGGAAAGAGAGGATTCAACAACACAATCCTGTCATACCAGCAACAAGATGATTATAGTATAGGTTAACGCCTATACTATAGTTTACACTAAATATTTCTAATGAATAACTAACAAAAGGAACGTCATGATAACAAAGATCATACTTCACAAATATAAACGTTTTATGCTAAATGGCATAAATACATTAGTGTACACTCCTGATAAAACAATACAGCTTATAGCCGGAACAAACGGTGCTGGAAAGTCATCATTATTAAACGAGACTAGTCCGTTACCTGCCGATATAAATAAAGACTTCCATAAGGGAGGGTATAAAGAAGTACATTTAACACTCGGTAGCGATACTCTAGTCGTTACATCTGGAAAGATAGGTCCCACTAAACATGAATTCATATTTAATGGAGAGAATATCAACAAGGGAGGAACAAAGAAGATACAACTGGAGCTCTGTAAGACATATCTTAAATTAACTCCGGCTATACATAAGGTACTTGTAAACTCTAAGAACTTCACAGATATGTCAATAGCTGAAAGACGAACATGGTTGACAGACATATCTACAATAGACTATACTTACTCCTTGGGGGTCTTTAAAAAGATTCAGGTGCACTACAGAGATATTGTCGGAGCGATTAAACTAATCGACTCGAAGATAACAACGGCTGAAACGAACAGTATAGGTCCAGAACAACTATCTGCATACAGAAATGAATTAGACGCGTTAGAAGAGCTGTTAGGGGCGTTATACGGGGAGCTTACATCGACTGAAGCGTCTACATACGATAGGAGTCGCCTAATCTCTGATACAGATAGGTTAAACAGACTAACGTCCATCGTAAGAGACTCTAAGAAAGTGCGATTAGATGTTATGCTGCATAAGAAGAAAGAACTTGAGGAAAAGATAAAATTTACTCTAGAGACATTAGAGCGGTCTATGGCTACGGACGAGTCTAATAAAACCCTTCTGATGAAAGAGATAAATGAGATAGAGGAATACATCAATGAGAGAGACTTCAACGTAGATGACGGTATATATATTAAGTTATTCAGAAATAACTACGACGCCATACAGAGACTTATTGGCGATATAATAGAGTATATAGACTATGACATCAGTACCGATATCTCTAACGATAGAGCGCGTATTGACAAAATAGACCACGAACTTACTATAATAAATAGGAAACTATCAACTACCACCAGTTCACTATATCATCTTAGAGACCTTAAGAACAACGACGATATTAAATGTCCTAAATGTAATTATGTATGGAAAGATGGTTTCGATGAGGCTGAGCTTAAAATGTTGGAGTCTGCTGTAAACGAATATAACAGCACTATAGACAAATTGAAGAGCCTTAGGGATAAAACCGTTGAAACCGTACAAACGTACGATGAGGCGAGTAAGAGGGTCTCTAACTTAAGGAACTATATTAAGTCTGTCGGACTATCTCCGTTCTTAGATGACATACTCTTAAACGCTATCCTACCGAAAGATATCTATAAGGTCTCCAATGAGATTGAAAGTCGTTTAGCGTATGTTGATAACTTAGAAAACTATATAGCTAAGACTGAATTGCTTGACAGGAAACTGAATCAGCTAGAGGATATAACTAAGTTAGAAGAGTTATCTAAAGATATCATAGTTAAGTCTACGAAAGAACTTGAGTTAACGGTCAATAACCTCTACAATGAGCTATCTAACGTTGAGAAAAAGATAACGGAAGGTAAGAAGCACGAAAAGTTAATGCGCGAGATAGAGTCTGTGCGTTCTGATATAGAAAACGGAATAGAGTCATATGAGAAGCATAAGAAACATGGACTAGACGCAGTACGTAACAAATATATATCTAAACACATCGATAATGTTAAGAAGGAGATACGTAGGTTACGGAACGTCGTGAGTGACTCTGAATATAGTATGCGCATGCTAGCGTCTATGAAAGACGATAAAGAATCCTACAAGAAAGAAAGAGATAGACTACTCTTACTTATAAATGTACTAAGTCCAACAGAAGGCCTAATAGCAGAAAGCATTATGAGCTTTGTCGGTGTATTTGTAGAGCGTATAAATGAACTTATCGGTAAGATATGGACGTACAAGATGGAGTTACTCGTGCCAGATACTGACGACGGAGACCTGGATTATAAGTTCAGAGTTGTTGTTGAAGATAACGACCCTATAGATGACATGAACCTTGTATCGTCAGGAATGAAAGAGATTATAAACCTATCACACAGACTAATCGTTATGAATACGCTCGGTTTAACAGACTATCCTATATATCTAGATGAGTTCGGTAGTAAGTTTGATCCGGTTCATAGGGACAAGACTATAGATATTATAAAAGACCTGTCTAACGCATATAGCCAGATATTCATCGTTAGTCACAATCAAGACATCTTCAATATCTTTAAGGACTGCGATATCAACGTTATAAGCGGTGATAATCTCTTCATGAGTGACGTTAAAGAGTACAATAAGAATATAAAAATATCGTAAAAAAAAAAGAGAGAACTAGTACGGCAATGCGCCGTACTGGTTGTGTTGTTTCTAAACTGAGTAACAGTATTCTTGTTTTGTCACACACTCTATGAGGTCCTTAAACCTTTCCGACAGTGTTTTTACCCACGACGAAATATCTACATCTTCATCTCTCATAATAATTTTTAGAGATTTTAATATAGTATAATACGAGTCATACGCAACGAAGCATCCGTGTTTAGAATCGACCGCAAATGGATCGAAACTATTTAATTTCTCTGTAACCTCATCTATATCAAATTTACTATTTATACTCGTCATGAATTCCGCATGTCTTACAGACGTTCCATAGATAGAATCGTAATTTCTAAGGGCCTTGAGTTCGTCTAATGTCATAGTTTTATCTCCTCTGCGTCAAGCATAGTTTCACTGATTTCTTTATCGACAATCTTCCCTGAGAACAACGTATCTAGTACATCTAACACGTATCGTTCTTTCTCGGTAAAAATCGCACTACCTGTATTTAGGTCCCAATTAGAAAATGGGTTTATATTTAACTTACCAGTAGGCGCATTCTTTCTGAGGTGACTCATCGTACCTATGGCGCAATCACTTGCGTCTAACCGTCTAGTGTTATAAGGGAATTGACTGTTTGGTTCTCTCATTACACCATTACCCCTCTCTTGTAACTCTAACAACCCTGTAAACTTCGTGAACATAGAATCAGTCGTGCTGTCAGCTGGCGATAGTGCTATATTTACTTTTCCTCCTGCACTTATCCCATATATTGTTTTTGTATTCAGCTTTGCGTGAATGATTTTTGTTATGTTTTGTAGCGTTGGATTCTTGTTCGTACATGCATTAGTGATGTCATGTATCATGCGGTTGATACCTACAATGAACGGATAGTGTATATAGTAGTTCACTTCTATATACCTATCGAAGTTTCTATTCTTGTTATCCTTATATTCGATAATATACTCATCATACCTATCGGTTATATGGAATATGCTATCATAGAAATCCTCTACCTCTACTCCGTTTATACTCAGTCTATCTTTAGATATAATGTCTAAGTACGATTCTATCTGTACCAATCGATTTTTGATCAAAGTGTACGAATGGCCAATAGAGTATCTATCTTTGTAGGATAGTCTTCCCGTTAGGATTGTCCAACCTCTAGAGTCGCCTTTCTTTGTCCCGAACTCCTCCATGATCGTTTCTGCATCATTACTGAAGATATCGAAACCGTAAAATATTCCAGACATGAGTCCGCGTAAGAAGTTATCATTTGTGTGTTTCTTATTAACTAGGATTATGATATTATGAGTAACGAGTTTCTTACCTCTAACTGACGACGGCATTCTTCGTATACTCTTAAAGATATCGTACTCTTTATACGGTGTATAGTCGTCGACATCGTTCATCATTAATACATCGTCCGTATCGCAGTACTTCTTAATGGTCTCCTTAAGACCGAGATTAGCTAGGATAAACAACGATGCTGGACATATCACCTTACCGATAGTCTTGTCCTCACTGTGCTCCACACTAGACGACAGAGCGTTACTATATACGATGGTTCCTGTAACATCTCTTCCGTTAATGTATATGTTACGTTTTATACTATAGAAGAACTGTTTTATTCCCAATAGTTTCATAAATATACTATTCCTACCGACAGTTATGACATTGTCGGATAGCACTGGCGTGACAACGTTAAACGTTCCAGATTTCTGGAAAAGAGAGCCCTGTCTTACGAATGGAAGTGACGTACAGATGTTCGGTACCTCCTCACCATCAAACGTTGTGTATATTTTATACATCGTTACATCCGTTCGTTTGATATCGACTGTCTTACCTTTCCTATGGTAGAACTCCTCTAGTTCATCCATCGGTTCTATAGACTCATATTTAAACCTAGGTGTGGCACTCCTAATTGATCCTTTAAACACCTTATCTATGTATTTATGGTTATCTCTCATTTCGTGAGTCGCCCATCCGTTAACGATATGTTCGTTAACGGGTAGTTGGTCATCATAGTATCTCTGTATTGACTTGTTCATAATTATCCTTTCATAAGATATTAATTTGGTAATTTTTTTTTCTATCTCTCTACTGGTCTTCTCCCATTAGTATGTGTAATTTTAGTATCTTCCTGTTTAGGCCATGTAGCATTATTTGTTCCTTTTGGGTCAATCCACATGAGCGCAGTCTCCTGGAGAGAGTACCGTAATCTGTCGTTAGAGTTGATAAGATGGCGTTCTCTTCTCTGAGTAATCTCTCTGCGAACTTTATCTTAAGATCTCCATACTCCACAATATTTCCATGTTTTATGAACTCTAACATTCTTACTCTCTTTCTTTTGTCTCTTGTTCTCTCTAGTAACTTAACTAGCTCCTTGAAAGTATATTGTGCGAATGTTGCCGATGTTGTGTTTGGTACTCGTGCGAATGCTTCTACATAATCCATAATGTGTCCTTTGTTTTTTTTTAAGTTTGTGGCGATGCTAGAAGAAGAACTTCCAGACCGCACCTAATATAGCTAACCCTCCAGTGATTATAGACCCTACAGTCTTGAATGTATTAGCGCGCCTATCCTCCTCAGCTTTA
>Ga0256828_1000297_pt1 | contig 34493 bp, 36 predicted proteins | sample CV88metaG_FD_185993 | JGI IMG/M metagenome (GOLD analysis project Ga0256828, IMG submission 185993) | Hydrothermal vent microbial communities from East Pacific Rise, Pacific Ocean - CV88 | ecosystem: Environmental > Aquatic > Marine > Hydrothermal vents | place: Pacific Ocean: East Pacific Rise...
TTTTAGCTGGTGTAACTGCAAGAGCTATCTTCGTAATCGATGAAAACGGTGTTGTAACTTACAAAGAGATCGTTCCAGAAATCACTGAAGAGCCTAAATACGACGCAGCTATCGAAGCAGCAAAAGCTTAATTAATTAGATTTTTCTCCTCTAAGATAAAAGCAAGTTTTAACTGTTAAGGTGTCCAACTTAACATAAAGTGTTCAAAGCACTTTTTGCCGCCATTGGTGGCAAAAGTAGAGTGAGATTCGTCTCATTTTATTTCTCCTTCCTTTGGGAGTTAGTTTATACTAACTCCCTTTTTTCTACACAATCATTTTTTTAAGTATCTCGCTAACAATCCTCTGATATAATACTATAAGAAAATTATATGGAGTCATAATGAAAAAATTGGTAACAACATGTGCAATGGGTGCATTACTTGCAAGCTCATTAAATGCAGACATAGCAAGAGTAGAATTCGGTGGTGGTGTGTGGCAACAAACACCAAGTGGGTATGCAACACGAACAGATGGTGATGGTCTTTTAAATCTTGATGGTACTTATGTAAGTGATGAAAAAGAATCAACTGAAGTGTATGCATGGATACTTGTAAAGCATCCTTTACCTATCATTCCTAACCTTAGACTTGAATATGTAACTATCTCTGATGAAGGTCAAACTTCAGGAAGTGTAAATGGTTTACCAATTACAGGTGATGCACCAACAACTATCGATATGACACAATACGATGTTATTCCTTACTACAATATTCTTGATAATACTTTTTGGACAACAATCGATTTAGGTTTAGACATAAAAGTTGTAGAAAGTGATACAGATATAGCAAGTAGTGGTGCTTTTCCAGGTTACTCTTCATCTGATACAACAGTTATTCCTCTTCTTTATGCAAGAGCTCGTGTAGAGATTCCAGCTACTAATATAGGTCTTGAAACTGATGTTAAAGCTATCACTGATGGAACAAATACTATGTATGATGTTCGTGCGAAAGTAGATTATACATTTGATTTTGTACCAGTTATTCAACCTGCTTTAGAGGTAGGGTATAGAATTCAAAAACTAAAAATTGATGATGGCTCAGATGCTCAAGTAGATTTAGACTACAGTGGTGTTTATGCTGGTTTGATGTTTCGTTTCTAGTTATAAAGAGGTAGCATTCAAAGCTACTTCTTTTTGAGATACTCATCTTCGAGTATTTCAATTTCGAGTTCAAGTTCTATTGCAAACTTTTGAAAAACTCTTTTTTGTGCTTCTTCTATAAGCCACATAGCATCCTCAAATTTACCTTTACCATAGTTGACTAAAAAATTTGCATGTTCGTGACTAAATGCCATATCACCGACACGAAACCCTTTGAGTCCTACTGCTTCTATGAGACGCCCTGCATGGTCACCTTCTGGGTTTTTAAAACAGCTGCCTGCACTTGGTGTTGAGGGTTGATTGGCTCGCATTTTTTGAAACATTGCCACCTTATTGGCATCAAAGCCATGTGAGAGGTGAAAAGATGCTTCAAGAATTGGCTCATTGATGTTTGTATAACGGTAGCCATACTCAAGGCTATCTTTGGTGTAGATACCACTTGTAGTAGTGACACTCTCTAAATGATTAAAAATTTCATACTCTTTAAGCCCTGCATTCATTTTAACAAGCCCACCAAGTTTTCCTGGTAAATGGGAGAGAAATTCAAAGTTGGCAATATTGTTTTTTTTACAAAAAGAGGCGATTTTTCCAGAGGGTGTAGCTCCTCCTATATGGAGGGTGTTCTCTTTGATAGTGATATAGTCAAAATCTTTGGAAAGCATCATAAGGGGAGGGGGGTTATTGCCTATGAGAGTGTTGTTACAAGCACCTATAAGATAATAATCTTGCCAAGAATCTTGAGCATCATCTAAAAGTGCCACTTCAAAAGATCCACCCATCTTAAAAGAGGAGTAGTTGGAGAAGTTAATTGTTTTTGTTTTCATTGAACAAACGCCGGAATGAGATCAAAGACATGTTTTGCAAAGTCTTCTATTTCATTGAGCATCCATGGCATTGTAAGTACGATGACGATAACAACACCAATGATTTTAGGGATGAAAGAGAGGGTCATCTCATTGATTTGTGTGGTTGCCTGAAAGATAGAAACAGCCAAACCAAGAAGCATACCTGTTAAAAGCCCAGGGAGTGCAAGGTAAAGAGCAATCTGAAAAGTCTCTACACCAAGGGCTACAAGTTTAGACTCCTCCATTTATGCATTCCTAAGCTCTTGATACTCTGTTGGTATAAGATAGTCCTCTATCTTGATAGGCTCAGGGTAAAATCCATGTTTGTAACCAAGCTCAAAAAGTTTATTAATCGCTTTGTATTGAATCTCACTGAGTGTGATAGAGTCATCATTGGCATAGAGTTCAAGATATTTATCAAGTGTGGGTGCATCTATGCGAACTAAATCTCTCTCTAAAAGCATTTTTGAGAGTCTCTCTTTATGGTCTCGTGCAACTTGTACAGCTTTTGTAAGTGTTGCTTCATACTCTATAGCTTTGTTCAAAGGAAGTGAACGGCGAATAGCCATACCACCAAGAGGGAGAGGGAGCTCCTCTCCTGCAAGCTCTTGCCAAATATCCCAAAGTTCTTTTTCCACTTCAAGTTTGTCATCATAGGTTAAAATCGACTCATGAATCAAAACACCAGCATCCACAACACCATCTAAAACAGCCTGTTCTATCTCTAAAAAGTTCATGTATGTGATACGAGCATCAGGGTATGCTATGCGAAAAAGCATCGCATTGGTTGTATGTTTTCCACTGAGTGCTACTTTGAAATTTCGTTTGAGTGTAGTCCCTTTTCTCTTGATGATTTTTGGTCCATACCCCTCTCCAAAACTTACAGCAGTACGCAAAAGTGCATACTCATCTTTTATAAGAGGGTAGAGTCCAAAGCTAATGGCTACGATGTCATACACCCCATTGAGTGCATCTTCATTAAGTGTTTGAATATCTTTTGCAATGTTATCAAAGTGGGTATCTTTCATACCTACCCAGCCAAATTTAATGGCATAGTACATAAAAATATCGTCGGCGTCTGGTGAGTGTGCTATTAATGTTGTTTTCATAAGAAAGATTGTAGCTAAAGGTGGCTAAAAAAGTTATTTAAAAGGTGTAAAGTTTTTATTTTTTACACCTCTTTTAAATTTCTATTTAATAGTATGTTCATTTGTTTTGAGATTATATTCTATATAGCCACCATTACCTGAGAGCTCATTTCCATCTATAAAGGATCTATTTGTATCAATATATTTAAGAGTATTGTAGCCAAGATAGTAACTCGCTAGAAGAGCCATATTATAGTGTGATGTTAATTTTGTTGATTTAAGTCGCTTTATAAGTGAATTATTTATATCAAAATTATGACTATAAAGTATAACAGGGACTTGATAGTCTCTTATATCATTTAAGTTACCTTTACCTAAACTTTGTTTTGTGACATGTTGTCCATGATCTGAAGTAAAAAGGAATAATATTTTTTTATTTTTTTCCTTAATAAATTGAATTATATTATTTAAAATACTATCAGTGTAAGCAACAGTATTATTATAGTTATCTAAATGATTACTTGAGCCAAAAGGTTTAAAGTCTTTTGGTACTCTTATTTCATATGGTTCATGTGAACCAATCATGTTAAGCACAATAAAATTTTTTTGTGAAAAATCAATTTGTTCGAGTTCTTTTTCAAGTATATTATCTAATGCTGAAGTATATTTATCAAAACCATAATTAGAACTATCTACATATTTGTCTATGTATTTAAGTCCTATATAGTTACGAATATATGAGAAACCATCTTTGGCTTGTGCACTTATAAAATATGTATTAAAACCATTTTCTTTGGCTAATTTAAAGAGGTTTGTTTCATTTGATAAGATATGATTGATTGCATTAGGTCTTTTTTCTGCATTAATTATCATTGGAATAGAAGTATCGGTATACATTCCTGCTGATGTAGCTTTTAAAGCTATAAAATGTGTATCATTTTTTTGTAGTTTTAAAAGGTTAGGAGTATTTTTGATATCATATCCATACAAATTCATATAATGTAAAGATAAACTCTCACCTATAACAAGAACAATAGTATCTAGATTATTTGTTTGAGTATTTTTTGTAAATTTATCATTGGCATATTTTTGAACAGTTTGAATATCTAATAATGTTAAAGGTAAAGTTTTTCCTAGAAATGCTTTTACAACATAAAGTTCATTTTTTAGAATAGATTTATTTGTATTTGGTCTTTCCCCTAAAGTTCTTTTTTTATAATGTATACCTGTATTTACGATGGGAATAAGTATGATAAGATAGAGAATATATTTAAGTTTATTATAGATAATTCTCTTTTTTGTAAGTTTATTTGTAAAATAGGCTGTCAGTGCAATAATAAGAGCAAATATTATTGGTAAAATAAGAACGTTTAAAACAGTAACGCCTGTTTCAAGAACCTCATGAAATTTTTGAAAAAGCAAAATAAATTCTGTTGGAAAAAGAAAGTAGCCAAAATAATTAAAGTGCAAAACTTCAATGATAAACATTGTTGCAAGAAATGTAAGCGAAATATTGGCTATTTTTTTAGGTAAAAATGATAGAAGAAAAAAGATAAGAAAAATTTCTACATAATTGCTTGTTTTTGTAATATTTTCTAATGTTTCATATTCAATTCTAAAAAAAAACTCTAGACTGATAAAAAGTATTGAAAAAATAATGGTGTATAAAATGTTGTATTTCATAGATATATTGTCCTTGTTGTTTTATTGTTTTATTTTTAATCTAACCACTTACAGTTACTAAAATCATCCATCTCGTAAGGTTTGTTCTCTTTCTTTATAAGTTGTACACGCATCACAACATAGTTTTCTTCTTGAGCTACTTGTGTAAAACCAAACTTTTGAAAAAACTTGATAGATTTTTCATCTTGTGTGAGGGTGATACTGAGTGCTTCATAGAGTGAGGATGCCTCTTCTAGAAACTTCTCAACCATAGCACTTCCTACCCCTTGATTGCGAAAATCGGGGTGCACACAACAGTGGAGTATGGGTGTGTGTTCATCTATAAACCCTTTTGCGTTGTGGTAGGGTTGAAATTTTCTGCTCCAAATAGCACCAACAACTTGATTGTTCAGCATAGCATATAAGCCTAAATCTTTTGGTGTTAAACCATAGTACTCATGGTAGATGTTGAAAGACTCAATGTTGTGAGCATCTGCACCATAGATACATTTAAGCGTATCGGTTACTATTTTTTGCTCACTTGAGCGAAGAAAATAAAACTCTAACATGTAAGCTCCTCTATTTTGGTATCAAACTCTTGTGTAATGGTGTCTATCTCGTTATGATAGGTTTCAAGAGATTCAAAAAGTGTTTCCACTTCAGCCTCTTGCAAAGAGACTTTTTGGGAAAGCTCTATAAGTGTTGCACTCTCTCCTGTATTGGATGCTTGGAGGAGATCTTCTTGAAGTTGCTCCAGATTTTCCTCTTTTTGCATAATCTCATCTTCAAGTTTTTGAGCTTTTTTCTTTAAAGGAGCGAGAAGTTTGTTGCGTTGGCGTATAAGCTCACTTCTTAGTTTTTTGTTCTCTTTTGTGTTGGACTTCGGTGCTTTTTGTGGAGATGTTTGCTCCTGTTCTTCCTCCCATCCGATTTTACTTAAAAAGGTATCATAATCCCCATCAAAATACTCAGCACCCTCTTTGTTAAAAACGATGAGTGCATCACATACACGGCGTAAAAGCTCCTCTGAGTGGGTTACAAGAACAGTGGAGCCTTCAAATGCGATAATCGCCTCTGTCAATGCTTCTATACTTTGCATATCGAGGTGGTTGGTTGGTTCATCAAGAAGTAAAAGGTTGATCTCCCTTGCGATAATCTGCCCAAGCATCACACGCGACTTTTCTCCCCCTGAAAGGAGGGAAACTTTTTTTTCAGCCATAGTTCCACTAAACATCATCGCACCACAAATGGCACGCACTTGTGCTTCTGAGAGTTTTGGATTGGCATTGTAGATCTCATCCATAACACTGTTTTGAGGGTGAAGATGTGCAATGTTTGTTTGTCCAAAGTGAGCCATAGCTGTGTTTGTGTTGTAACTTACTGTCCCACTAAGGGGTGTAAGCTCTTTGGCTATAAGGTTTAAAAGGGTTGATTTTCCTTTTCCGTTTTTTCCTATAATGCCGAGTGTTTTCCCTTTTTCAAGAGCAAAGCTGATGTTTTGAAAAAGGGGTGTGTCTTTTTCGTATCCAAAACCAACCTCTTTGACCTCAAGAAGTACTTTTGCTGGAGTCTCTTTGTAGCCAAAACGAAAATCCAAACTACTCTCATGTGTTAAATCTTCAAGGAGTTCCATTTTTTGAAGCTGTTTTACTTTTGATTGAGCCAGAGCTGCTGTAGAGGCTCGTGCTTTGTTCTTTGCTATAAACTCCTCAAGCTCTTTTACTTTTTTGTCTTGCGAGGCTTTTGTCCTTACATGTAACTCCTCATCAAGAGCAAGTTGTGTATAAAACTTCTGGGTAGAGCCCTCTAAAATTTTAAGAGATTTTCTAACGAGTCCCATTGTATGCGTACAAACACTATCCATAAAGTTTCTGTCATGGGTGATAAGAATAATCTCCCCATCAAAGTTGCGTAAAAAGTTCTCAAGCCATCGCATCGAGACAATATCGAGGTAGTTGGTAGGCTCATCAAGAAGCAAAAGATTTGGCTCTGTAAGTAAAAGCTTTGCAAGGTTGATACGGATCTGATAACCCCCAGAGAAGGAGAGGGGGCTTTTTTCTAAATCTTCTTTGGAAAAACCAAGACCAAAAAGGATTTTTTCTACTCTGTAAGTATCATACTGCATCTCTTCACTCAGTGCCAAAGAGGTTTCTTGTAAAAGGGTAGGCTCACTAAAGCTTAAGTGTTGTTTGAGTGCTCCGATACGGTAGTTTTTTGGGATGATAATCTCCCCATCATCAGGGTGTTCCTCTTGCATTATAATTTTAAAAAGTGTCGATTTTCCACTTCCGTTTCTTCCTACAAGTCCCACTTTGTTACCGTGGTTGAGTTTGAGGTTAATGTTATGAAAAAGCTCTTGAGAAGCGAAACTTTTTGAGATGTTTTGAAGTTGAATCATAGATACCTTTCAAAAGTATAATTTTTTGATTTAAAAAAGGGTGTTTGTTAAGTGTAGAGAAGGGGAGATAAAACTCAAAACCCTTAAAAAGGGTTTATGAGATTATTTTGCTAATGCAGCTTTAGAAGCTTCAGCAACTACAGTAAATGCAGCAGCATCGTTCATTGCTAAATCAGCAAGGATTTTACGATCAAGTTCGATACCAGCTTTGTTTAAACCATTCATGAAAGTTGAATAGTTCATACCGTTAAGACGAGCAGCAGCATTGATACGGATAATCCAAAGTTTTCTGAATTCACGTTTTTTCTGCTTTCTGTCACGGAACGCATACATTAATGAACGTTCAATTTGCTCTTTAGCTTTTCTGAAGTGTTTACGGCGACCGCTATAAAAACCTTTTGCTAATTTTAATATCTTTTTGTGTCTTCTTCTACGAACAACACCTGTTTTAACTCTTGGCATTTCTTTCCTTTTGTTTTCTTTACCCAGCTACTCTGTTACGGTAGTCAAGGTGCCACTACTTTGGTGGACTTGCCCAACTTTATAGTATGAAAGTTGGAGATATAATGATAAACTAGAAACTAGTTAATCATCTCCTTAATGTTTTTCTCATCAGCTTTAGCAACTACTTTTGGAGCATGTTGTTTACGACGAGTTTTTGCATCTTGTTTTGTAAGAATGTGGCTTCTAAACGCTGTTCCACGTTTGATAGAACCATTTTTCTTAACTTTAAAACGCTTTACAGCGCCTTTTACCGATTTCATTTTTGGCATCGATAATCCTTTTCGTAAAATTTTGGAAATCGCATTATACCCAAATATTTCTAAATTTTTGCTATACTTTATCTATGACAATAGATAATTCAATACAACATATACAAAATGCTTTAAAAGATTTAGATGATGAGGTGCAGAAAATCCTTATGGATTGGGGTATTCCTTTAAATGAAAAAGATAATTTAATGCTTCCTATTTTGCAACAAAAAAAGGTATTAACGCAAACATTAGAGGATTTAACATACCTCAAAGAGCATCCACCAACACCAAATCAACCCTGTGGTATCTCAAAATATAGAAATGATTAAGCTAACTTTGCTATAATTTCATCGCTTCTCTTTAGACCTGTGCAATGGGTGGTTGAGATAATGTGTCAGGGTAGGAATACAGCAGCACACCTTAACCATCTATGTGCCGCAGCCATCTGGAGAGGGGCACCTTTTTTTAAAGAATATTTATGACATACATCGTTCTTGCTTTAAAAAGCGAAGCACAAGCTTTTGTAGACGCTTTTTCCCTTCAAAAATCAAAACTTTCTAATTTTACTGTTTTTTCAAATGAGACTTTTTTTATTATCATCAGTGGTGTTGGTATTGCTAATGCCAGAGTTGCAACACAAACAGTGTGTAACCATTTTGACATCAGTGCTGATGATATTTTTGTTAACTTTGGTGTATGTGGTGCACAAAGTGAGTATGAAATAGGCTCTTTTTTAGAGGTGGGAACACTTTTATACAATGGTATGAGATACCCTTTAGAAAAAGAGGGTGTTACACTTACTTGTGTTGATGAAGCTTGTGCACAAAAAGAGTTACATGTAAGCGTTGATATGGAGAGTTTTGGGTTTTATGATGCTGTTATACATAACCCTGCTATTGAAAATTATCATATATGTAAAGTGGTAAGTGACCACTTTGAACCTCATACTTTGACAAAAGATATGGTAAAGTCACTTCTTTTTCAAAATATACAAACACTACTTGTAACTCTTTCACAAGGCTAGATTTATGAAACTTTTTTCTTCTCTTTTATTTTTATGTACCTTCTCTCTTTATGCTCAAGAGGGACTACACATTATTCAAAAACCTATACTCTTTACGCAAAAACGTGTAGCATTGACCTTAGAGTATATGCAAAAGCATTATGGTATCACTCAAAAAGATATTCGTATCAAACCTCAAATGATAGTAGTACATGCAACAGCTACAAAAACTTTAGAAGATGCTTTTAATCGTTTTAATCCAGAAATGCTTTTAAGTGATAGAAAAGATATCGCCTCAGCATCTGCATTAAATGTTTCAGCACATTTTTTAGTTGCACGTGATGGAAAGGTGTACCAATTGATGCCTGAAAATTTTATGGCACGGCATGTTATAGGGCTGAATTACTATGCTATTGGTATAGAGAATGTAGGTGGACGATACGGCCAAGAAGATTTAACACAAGCACAACTAAAAGCGAATGTGATGCTCATTACGTATTTAGAAAAAAAGTATCCAACACTAAAGTATGTAATAGGACATTATGAATATAGAGAGTATGAAAACTCTCCATTGTGGTTAGAAAAAGATGCAAACTACAGAACTTCCAAGGTTGACCCTGGAAAGATTTTTATGAGAGAGCTTCGAGAAAGATTGAAAAATTAGATATTTTGAATCTCTTCTATAGCGTGTTGGAGGTGTTTTGTAAGTTCTACAATGGCATCATGCTTCTCGTTTTCTGTCATTGATGGTAATTCTTCTTCATATTTTGCTGAGAGTTTATAGAGCTTCTCAAGACGCATATTACCTGATGTACCTTTGAGTTTATGGAGCAAAGCGGCGTCTATTTTACCTGATTGTAACTCTTCAGCTATCTCCCAAAATGTTTCTATCAAACTTGCAAAAAGTTGTTTGACCGTTTTATAATCAAGCATTAAACTACTTTCGAGTTCTTCTGTATTTATAGTATCAAAAGGGGAATCATTTTCTTGTTGAGAAAGATATTTTTCTAAAATAGCATCTAACTCTTTAGGAATAATGGGTTTATTTAAAGTATCATTCATACCCGCTTCTTTAAAAGATTCTGTATCAGATTCAATCACATTTGCAGATAAAGAGACTATCGGTTTTTGATACCCTTTTGCTCGAAGTTGCTTCGTAGCTTCTATACCATCTAAAATAGGCATATTTATATCCATAAAAACAAGATCAAACTCATCACTTCCTATGAGTCTATCGAGTGCTTCTTGCCCATTGTTAACAACTTCATAGTTGATACCTCTTTCTTCAAGCATGATAGAGATGAGCATTTGGTTTGTTTCATTATCTTCTGCAATGAGTATATTTCCATTATAGCGATGAGATACACTTTCTTCTTGTTTTTCTTTATTTTGTGTATAAGATTGTGTGTCCATAAGAGAAACAAGGGTATCAAAGAGAGAAGAACCTGTCATTGGTTGCTCTATAAGATGAAAACGTTCATGCTCACATTCAAACTCCTCTTTATTCCCTTCGATATAGATAAGATGAAGATGGGAATGTTTCTTTAAAAGTTCTTTACATGTATGCTTTCCAAAGAGCTTTGCACACACGATGAGAACATCAACATTTTCATTGATATCTTCAAGTTTTTCTATTTCATGATACTGACATTCCCATGCGTCTAAGTATGTATTTACAATATCATTGACACCACAAACCATCCCCTCATAACTTTTCATAAGTGCAAGACGTGTTTGGGATACATTAAGAGAACTTTCAACAGAAGCACGGGCGTCTAAAACTTCAAAAGTAACATTAAAAAAGAATTCACTCCCTTTACCAAGTTCACTTTTTACTTCAATGTGAGAACCCATCATATTGATATACTGGTTACTAATAGCAAGTCCAAGACCTGTGCCTCCAAACTCACGACTTATAGAATTGTCTGCTTGAGAAAATGCTTGGAAAATAGTTTCAATTTTTTCTTTTTCTATCCCTATACCTGTGTCTTGTACACTAAAGTGAAGTTCAGCTTTATCATTATGAAGGTTGAGAAGTTCTACTTTTACCGTTACCTCTCCACCTTCTGGCGTAAATTTAATAGCATTACTGATAAGGTTATTCATCACTTGTTTAAGTCGTTGAATATCACATTTAAGAGACTTTGGAATAGTTGTGTCTATATATGTATAGTAGTTTATTTTTTTGTTGTTTGCAACAGAAGCAAAGGTAGAAACGGTTGCTTCCATTTCATCGAAAAGGTTTGTTGGGGTAATGTAGAGTGAAAGCTCTCCACTCTCTATTTTAGAAAAATCAAGAATATCATTGACAACATTTAAAAGTGTCTCACCACTTTTATGAATGATATCTATATAACGTTTTGTATCTTTATCTAAATCTTTTTTCATTAATAAGTCAGTAAAGCCTAAAATACCATTAAGAGGAGTACGAATCTCATGTGACATATTTGCCATAAAAGTTGCTTTTGCTTTTTCTGAAGAGTATGCTTTTAAAAGTGCTTGTTCTAGTGTTGTAATATCATAAAGGTTGATAATATACTCATCAGCAATCCTTTTTACTTTGATGGTAAAGATATGCACATCACCATTTTTATCTCTCATTTTGACTTTATAGTCATGATTTTCATCTTCTGCTATGTCATCAAGCCAATTTGGTTGTTTTGAAGGGTGGACATACCCCTCTTCCTCTAAAAAGAGGTCGCAAATACACTTGTTACGTGTTTTGAAATCTTCAAAGTTTTTATAGTCAAAGTAATCAAAAAGTTTTCTATTAACACTTTGCATACCTTGCTTTTTAGAAGCATGAATAACAATACTGTCTTGGTTGTCAAAAATAGCACGAATAAGTTTCTCTTTTGCTTCCATACGTTTTTTTGCTAAAACCTGTTTTGTAATATCTTGACGAATAGCAATATACTCTTCAATCTCTCCATTATCATCAAAAATAGGCATAATAGTTGCACTTACATGGTAAATACTACCATCTTTGGCTTTGTTTGAAAAGACACCTTTCCAAACTTTTCCAGCACTGATGGTTTGCCACATTTTTTTAAATGTAAACGCTGAAACATCAGGGTCTCTTACTATGTTATGGCTACGACCAAGAAGTTCCTCTTTTGAGTATTGACTTACTTTACAAAAGTTATCATTAACATAGGTTATAAGCCCCTGTGTATCTGTTTTTGAAACAAGTAAAGAGACATCAACAGCTGCTTGGTACTGATTCATCAGTTTTATATTTGTTTTGAGCTCTTTAGATGTTTGTTCTATAAAGTGAACAAAGGCATTAAAAGTGATGTTGTCTAGTGTCGCTTTATTGACCTCTTGACGTTTGAGCTTTTTAACTTTTTGACTCTCAGAAAGGAGAAGAAGTGTTGTTGTACAGTTGAGTAAAACATCGTTGGCATCTGTTGAGTAAAACTCACCATAAGTGAAAAAACCTGCTGTTGGTGCTATCTCTTCAAATGCTTGAAACTCTTTTTCTAAAACTTCACCAAGGAGTGTTTTTCGTGCTATACATGAGAAGATATAAACTGCTTCTGCTGGTGAATTTACAAGCTCATCTTTAAGATGAAAGGCACCTTCTAAAACTGAGGCTTCATTTGAAAAACCAAACTGAACTTTTTGCCCTTTATCTATTGATGCAGCAAATACAAGACTTTCTCCATCTATGGCAAGAGGTGTTCTTGCAACTGTTGTTGAGCCTTCTTTAAAGAGAAGTTGAAAGTTTGGTAGTGTGAGAGTGTTGTGTAAAACAACCTCTTTGCCAAGATACTTTTCAAAAAAGGTTACGGCTGGAATATTATCTATAGTTTTTACAAGGTTTTGTTCTACATCTGTGATGGTAAACTCTTTACCTATAGGGGTCCAGTTAAGGTTGTATTTATTTGTTGCTATAAGCTTTTTAGAGCTAAACGAGATAGAAACTATCCCTTGTTCGTAAATAGTGTTATCTAAAAATATATATGTTTTTTCAAGTTTAAAGTTATCTCCTGCCAAACCACCTGCTATGATAGCTTCTGGTATTACAGTTTTTATACCATTGAGAAATGCTTCATAGTTAATAGCTTTAAGCCCTTCACTCAGTACAATAAAGGCTTTTGTGTTTTTTGATGCTATCTCTTTTGCTACTCGTTTTCCATGTTTTTCATCGACACTTTTTGCATAGGTTGCTTTTATAGTTGTATGTTTAAAAAGCGAGAGACTAACGACAATATCTTCTTCATACATTTTTGCATGGGTAATTTCACCGGCAGTTGTTGCTCCTATAATAGTTGTATTTGGAAAATCTCGACTGAGTTGTTTGAGGACAGATTTTATTTTTTTAAGATTTGTTGTCCCACAGTAGAGTTGGATAAGGCGTGATTTATATACCTTTTTTGAGCTCTTTTTTTGAGCATCTTTATAAGCGTTTGTGTCGTTGAGTAAAAAAGAGAGATGTTTCATGCTTTAACTTTAAAATGAGATAGTTTTATTGTAAAGTAATTTTACTTATATATGGATAATTTCGTTATAATTCACACACTTACGAAAAGTAAAGAAAAAGGGCATATAAAATGATAAAAAAAGTTTTGCTGAGTCTGTTGTTAACGGGTGTTTTGTCAGCAAAGTATACAAATTGTGAATTTAAAAATGAACGTTATAACGATGTATGTAAAAAAGCTGTTGCTTCTGGTGTGAGTATCGATTATGCAAACCGTTTTTTACTCTCTTATTTTAAAACACAGTTTTTTGATGAGGTGAGTTGGAAGTACTTACAACCAAGTAAAATAAAATACCATAGAGAAAAAGAGAAACAGGCAAATAATGTTCTTGTTTCTTATGTTCCAAAAATGGTTGAAAATCTTAAAAAATATAAATATGCTTATGATAAGGCTGAAAAAAAATATGGAGTTAATCGAGAGATTATTGCAGCGATTTTACTCAAAGAAACAAAATTAGGAAAGATTCATCCTACACATGATGCCTTTATAGTTTTTAACACAATGGTCACACGAACAAAAGCACAAACACCACGAGAAAAATGGCTACTTCGTATGGGGCAAAGTAATATGAGTGCTATTATCAAACATTGTTATGATGCGGGGAAAAAGCCTTATGAATGTAACCTGCCAAGCTCTTATGCAGGAGCTGTTGGTATACCTCAGTTTATGCCTACGAGTTTTCACTACAGTGAAAGCTACAGAGGAAAAACAGCTGATTTAACAAAGATGGAAGATGCTATTTTATCTGTTGCAAAGTTCTTACATGTAAAGGCAGGATTTGATAAACTCATAGACTTTTCAAGGCTTCCTGATGTTGCAAAAGTGGAGCAAGAATGGTATGCATATGAGTATAAATATGACAACGCTTCTTTTGTGTATGAAAAGAGTAAAAGTGGAAAAGTGTATCACTGTTTTACAAAAAATAGACCAGAGTTAGCATATATGAAGAGTTATGTAAAAAAGATTATGCGTTATAACAACTCTTCAAATTATGCTGTGGGTGTTCTTCGTTTAGCATATGAGGCGCATAAAGAGCTTTAGTCCTCTTTTGCCTCTTGTTTGTTTTGGGTGTCTAAAATCATAACAAGTTCAAGACTTCCACTGATATAGTTTCCAAAAAAGTTTATAAATTCTAAATCTTCTTGGGTAAAATCACCATCATTTTTGTTGAGAAGTTGTAAAATACCAATCATCTCTCTTTTAGAGTTGTAGATAGGTACTGTGATGATGTTTCGTGTAACATACCCTGTTTTTTTATCAATAGCAGGAAGAAAACGTGGGTCTTCGTAAGGGTTGTTTACAATTTGAGCCTCAGCTTTTTTATAGGTGTCACCCACAACACCAGATTCTATACCGATAACAATTTTTTCAATACCATCACTTATTTTTGTCCATAAAAGGTCATTTTCAGCATCAACAATAAATAAAGAGCATCGCTCAGCATTTAAAACTTTTTTTGCTTCTTTTGCAATGAGAATTAAAGCACTCTCTAAATCTGTTTGTGCCATGAGTTTTTGACCAAACTCTGCAATTTCATTAAAGTTTTTCATAAAGATCCACCAATTCTAAGAACCCACTTACATAGTGAGCAAAAAATTTCATAAACTTCACATCTTCCTCATCAAAACCACCAGCCTTGTTGATAAGTTCTAAAACACCTATAACAAGTCCTTTAGAATTAAAGATAGGTGCTGTAATAAGGTTATTTGTTTTATACCCCGTATACTTGTCTATAGCTGGTAAAAAATGGGGATGTGAATAAGGGTCATTTGTTACAACAGGCTCTTTTGTTTGTAAAGTATAACCTACAATACCCTGTTTCATATCTATCTCAATTTTTGTGATACCTTCTGAAACTGTTGTCCAAAGACGATGCTCTTTTGCATCATAAATAAAGATAGAACAACGTGTAGCACCAACTATCTCTTTAACATAAGTAGTGATGAGAGGAATCCCCTCTTCAATAGATTTTTTGTTTAGTAACTCTTGTCCAAAGTTTGCAAGCTTAGCATACTTGAAATGTTTGTCTATCATAGTAATCTTCCTTTAGCGCTCAATTATAGTATAGAAAAAATATATTGCATATTAAATTAGTGTACAATTACAAAAAAATGAGAAGGAATTTCTATGCAAAATTTAGTTATATGGCATAATCCACGTTGTTCAAAATCACGTCAGGCATTATCACTTTTAGATGAAAGTGGAGTAGAAAAAGAGGTTGTGAAATACCTTGAAGTATCTCCAACAAAAGAGCAACTCAAAGAGCTTTTGAAAAAACTTGGTTTTGAGAGTGCACGAGAGTTAATGCGAACAAAAGAAGATATTTATAAAGAGTTAAATCTTAAAGAAGAAACAGATGAGCAGAAGCTTATAGAAGCGATGGTACAACATCCTAAACTTATAGAGCGTCCCGTGATTATCAAAGGGGACAAAGCTATCATCGCTCGTCCACCTGAGAGAGTAGAGGAGTTTTTAGCTTAAACTTTAAGCTGCTCTATACTTACTCCGTTATCTTGAAGAAACTTTGAGATGGTTTTGGAGTGAGTATGCTCATACTCTTTTGCAAATACAATCCGTTTTATACCTGAAGCGATAAGGTTTTTACTACATTCACTACATGGCTCAAGTGTTACATAAATGGTAGCACCCTCGATGCTAATCCCTTTTCTTGCTGCCCAAATGATAGCATTCATCTCAGCATGAATCTCATAGGTTTTACTCCATTCATGATGCTCTTTTGTGTACTCATTATTCCAGTAATCACAACAGTTTTCATACCCTGGTGGTGTACCATTATACCCTGTACTTAAGATACGACCATCTTTAACAATGACAGCACCTACTTGTTTGGAAACACATTTTGATGCTGTTGCTATCTCTGTTGCTATATTTATAAAATTTCTATCACTTAACATTTTTACTCTCTTTTTCGTTGGTATCCATAAATTCTAAAAGTTCTATCTCTTTAAGAGGTTTTGCATAGACATAACCTTGTACTACATCACATGAAAGTTCTCGTAAAAGAGCAACTGTTTCTTTGTCCTCAGCACCTTCTGCTATGATTTTATAGTTAAGGGCATGCCCCATATTAATAACAGCTTTGACAATGGAAAAATCATCTTTATCTACTAAAATATCTTTGATAAATTCTCTATCTATTTTAAGTGTTGAGATACGTAGAGATTTTAAGTAGGCAAGTGATGAGTAGCCTGTTCCAAAATCATCGATAGAGAATCGAATACCCATATCTTTGAAAATCTCGATATTTTTAGAAACTCTTTCAAAGTTTTTAATCAAGGTATTTTCTGTGATTTCAAGTTCTAACCATTGAGGGTCAAACTCCATCTCTTCTAAGAGTTCGTGAATAAAGACAGAACATCCTTGACAAGAGAGTTGTCTTGCAGACATATTGACTGCAACATATTCTATATCATAACCACTTTTTTTCCAACTTTTAAAATCTTCACACGCTTTTCTTGTGACCCATTGTCCAAGTTCTACAATGAGATTGGTCTCTTCAGCTATAGGAATGAAGTTGTTTGGCATAATAAGTCCATCACGAGGGTGCATCCATCGAACAAGCGCTTCTACTCCGACGATTTTGTTTGTATGTATATCTACTTGTGGTTGATAGTAGAGTCTAAGTTCATCATTTTCTATAGCGTATTGCAGTTCACTTTTTACCCTTGAGGCGTTGAGTGAGTTTTCTGTCATCTCTTTGGAATAGTATGTAAAACCGTTACGCCCTTTAGCTTTTGTTTTATACATTGCTGTATCTGCAAACTGTAGAAGCTCTTTAGAATCTGTAGAGTCTTCAGGAAAAATAGCGATACCGATACTTACCCCTACTTGGTAGATATGTTCTTTATCTTCAATAGGTTGTGAAAGTGATTCTATAATTCTATGGCAGATAGTATCTATCTCAGAGATGGTGTTAAAACTATTGACAATTACTAAAAATTCATCACCACCAAGACGCGCTAAAATATCATTTTGTCGTAAAGTCTTTTTTAGTCTTTTTGCTATCTCTTTGAGTACAAAGTCACCACTTTCATGTCCATAGCTGTCATTAATAAACTTGAAGTTATCTAAGTCCATAAACAGTACAGCCCCACTTGTTTTGTTACGAGAAGCATGAGCTAAAATATATTCAAGAGAATTAAACACAAAACTTCTGTTTGGTAGGTTTGTAAGGGTGTCATGTGTTGCCCAAAAAAGAAGTTTTTCATCTTGTTTTTTCTTATAGTAACTAATAAGAAGAATAATGAGTGTTGCTAAAAATGAGAAAAGAAGTATAAAAATAACAACCTCTTGTTTGATGGCATAACTCATCGCTTCAAGTTCACTCATATCTATTTTTGTGACCATTATCCATTGTAAATTATTATAAAAAAGAGGTGCTAAAACGGCAAGAGTATCTACGCCTCTATAATCTTTTGTATAAAAAAGTGTTTGGTTGTTTTCTAAGTGAGTTTGTATCTCTTTTGCAAAAATAAAAGGGTGTTCTCTATAGATTTTAGTTAGGTTATTATCTCTTACATGTAAGAGTGTTTTACTTTTGAGATGAGCCTTTGTATCAAGAACAAAATAGTCTAATGTTTTGTAGTAGTGTACATTGTCTTTTTGTAAAACATTTGTAAGCGCATCGATATCTAGTTGTAAAAAAAGAACAATTTCGACATTGTTTTGTCCATTTAAAAGTGGTGATATAGCAAATTGTGCAAATTTTTGTTCACATGTATTATAAGGGATAATGTCACTTAAAATATACTCTTTTGAATCTAAAACTTTTTGAAAAAGCTGGGTAATCTTTTTATTTTCATAAGCAGGGTGGAGAAGATTCTTTTTATAATCGTGAGGGTGTTTTAAAGAGTATATCACTTTACCTTTTGAAGAAACAAGCATAAGGTTATGAAAATTATAGTCATTGACAAAAGATTGAAAATAACTTGTTGATTTGATAGTAGGGGAGATAACATCTATATAGCGAACAGTTGTTTGTAGTGTACGTGTTAAATTTTTGTATCTAAGAGGACGAAAACCTACAAGTTCGATAGCACCTGTACTTCCATACTTTATCTCGACACCTGTTTTATAAAAACCTTTTTGAATCTGTTGTGATGTTTTATTTTGCCCAATAACACCATGTTTAACTACCCTGTTAGAAGCAAGAGCAGTTTGGTTGTTCTCTTTTTTATACACAAGATAACTCTCTGCTGTTTTTCCAAGAGATGTAACATTATGTAAGATAGTATCTATAGGAGTTGTGTCTATTTCAAAAGCTATATATCCATGAGCACTAAGGAGATGTGTAATGATATAGTGGGTGTAGTTGTGTGTTTGTTTGTTATAACCAAAATCTACAAAATGGACATCATCACTACTATGGGAAGTTTTTATTTTTGACCACTCTTTTGCAAATCTGTTTGTAAGGTTTTGTACAGATGTATATTTAAGTGAAGGGTTGTTTGTATAGATAATAGTACCATTTTCATCAATAAGGAAAAGATTTTTTATATGAAGATTATTAATAAGTGTTAGTGTTGTTTGCTGTGTTGTTGCATCAATCGTGTCATGTGTATAACTTGCATGATAGAGTGTGTTAAAAGCATTGTCTTTTGCTATAGAGGTGATGATTTTTTCTAAAGACTTGTAGTAAGAAAGGATATTTTGTGTTTGGAGGTCTTGAATGTTTTGTATATGCTTTTGTGCCTGTTGCTGAAAAAAGTGGATGTTGTTTTTAAGCTCTGTAAGTTCGAACTTAATAGTATCAAAGTAGTCGATAACATCATTTTTTTTGCTGAGGTTGATAGTTTGAAGATTTGTGAGAGCCTCTTGTTGATGTGTGTCTTTTTCATTTTCATACGTAAAGATACCAAATAAAACAAGAGGAATGAGTGCTGCTAGTAAGATGAGCACATAGTACGAAAAAAGGGACTTAAAGTTTTTTATCATTCCTTTGGCAACCTAATGATGTTAATGTCTGTATTATCTTTAAGCCTTGCAAAGTAGTCACTTAAAACAGCTTCTCTTTTTTTTGCCATAAGTGTATTTATAATTTCATTACGAACATCTTCTAAAGGGAGATTTTTTGCTGTTTGGACATTTTTTAGGTAAAAAGTCATAAAACCACCTTTTCCATTTGGAACGACAGGGGTAAAATGGTAAGGCTTTGTTTTTTCTAATAAAGAGGCTAACTCTGGCGAGATTCTGTTATATGGTAGTGTTTGTTCATTACTTCTGATTTGGGGAGAGTAGAACATAGGGTTACTTGCTTTTGTTTGGAGCACTCTTTTATCTCTTGCATCATAGATAATAACATTAAAGGCAATAGGGTGTTGCAGATCATTTTTATGAAGCTCGTAGTACTCTTTTATCTCCTCTTCACTTGGTTCTGAAAGTGAACTCATCGCGATTGCATTATAGAGTTTTTGAGAAAGTAGTTTTTGTTTGATTTTTTCTTTGAGTTGAGTTGAAGTAAGACCATTTGTTTCTCTTACTGCATCGTAAAACTCTCCAACACTTAAATGATTTCTTTGTGCAAGTTGTTTGATATCTTCGTACACCTCACTTGAGCCAACAGTGATTTTTCTTTTTTGTAACTCTATAGCTTCTAGCTTTTGGCGAATAAGCAAGTCTGTTGCTTGTTTGACACTGAGTTTGTCTTGCTTCATCTCTTGCTTTATATCATAGAGTGTGATGATTTTATCTTGAATAACAACAGCAACGCCATCATAAACTTCAGCCTGTAAAAAAGTCGCTATTAAAAGTGAAAAAAATATTTTATACATCTGTATCCATTTGTTTTATATATTGTTATTTTACCAACCTTTAACCAACATTTGCCTAAAATGGCGCAATTATTTACATAAAGGTTTATTACTATGGTTGTTACTCGTTTTGCACCATCTCCGACAGGATACTTACATATAGGTGGTTTAAGAACTGCACTTTTTTCTTACCTTTGGGCTAAAAAAAACAATGGAAAATTTGTTCTTCGTATAGAAGATACAGATAAAGCTAGAAATTCACAAGAGGCTACTCAAGCGATTTTAAAAGCGTTTGATTGGTTAGGGCTTGAGGCTGATGGTGAGATCACTTACCAAAGTCAAAGAGATGCGATTTATAAAAAATATATAGACCAACTTCTTGCAGAGGGTAAGGCATATAAATGTTATATGACAAAAGAGGAACTTGATGCCCTTCGTGAAGAGCAGATGGCAAACAAAGAGCGAACAAAATATGATGGTCGTTACCGTGACTTTGAGGGGACACCTCCTGAGGGTGTTGAGCCTGTTATACGCATCAAAGCACCTCTAAGTGGTGAGATAGTTGTGCAAGATGGTATCAAAGGTGATATCAGTTTTCAAGCTGAAGATATTTTAGATGATTTTATCATTGCAAGAAGTGATGGAAGTCCAACATATAACTTTGTTGTAGCGATTGATGATGCACTTATGGGGATTAATGAGGTGATTCGTGGTGATGACCACCTCTCAAACACGCCTAAGCAAATTGTTGTGTATAAAGCATTAGGGTTTGATATACCTAAGTTTTATCATGTGCCTATGATTCACAATCAACAAGGGAAAAAACTCTCAAAACGAGATGGTGCAACAGATGTGATGGCATATAAAGAGATGGGGTACCTCCCACAGGCACTTTTAAACTTTTTAGTGCGTCTTGGATGGAGTCATGGGGATCAGGAGATTTTCTCTATGGAGGAGATGATAGCACTTTTTGATCCAAAAGATATTAACAAATCAGCGTCTATCTACAATACTGAAAAACTTGATTGGCTCAATGCACACTATATTAAAAACACACCAAACGATACTCTTGCTGAGTTACTTATAGATTTTGATATTGTTCTGACTTCACACGATAAAAAAGAGATTTTACTCGATGCACTCAAAGAGAGAGCAAAAACACTCAAAGAGTTGGCAGAGTTAGCTCGTGAGATAGTAACAACACCAACAAGCTATGATGAAAAAGCGATAAAAAAAGCACTCAAAGGCAATGCTCTTGAGGTACTTCAAGAGTTCGCTACACAACTTAGTAATGCTCAAGAGTTACACCTTCCAAGTGACTACCATCACATTATGGAAGCTGTTATAGAAAAAATGGAAGTGGGCTTTGGGAAGATAGGGCAACCTCTTCGTGTAGCACTTTTAGGTAAGCTTGGTGGACCAAGTCTTGATGTTGTTATGGCTGTTATTGGTAAAGAGGAAACACTGCTTCGTGTTGAGAATCTTTTAAAGAGAGATGCGTAGGCATCTTCTCTTATACCTTACACATGTAAGAAGATTTTAGTAATGAAATCTACATTGAGCGACGATGATGAAATCATCAAGAATTTTATAAACAAGTCTATGCTCAGAAGTTATGCGTCTTGAGTAGTATCCACTAAAATTCTCTTTGAGTTTTTCAGGTTTTCCAAGCCCCTCTTTTGCATGGGGATTGCGTTGAATATCTTTGATAAGTTGGTTTATTCTTTTGAGTATCTGCTTATCATTTTGTTGCCAAAATAGATAATCTTCCCACCCTTTTGAAGCAAAACCAACTAGCATTCATCTATCTCTTTTTTCATAAAAGTTAAGTTTTCTATCTCATCAACAGCATCAAGAAGTCTATCTCGATTGTTTTTCGAAGACAAAAGGTAAAGTGTTTCTTTCATAGAGTTGTACTCCTCTTGAGAGATAAGTACAGCAGACTGTTTGTTTTTAGTGGTGATGATAAACTCTTCAAAATTTTGACAAACATCATCTATAAGAGATTTCAGATTGTTTCTTGCATGTGAGTATAAAACTGCTTGCATCATTTTCCTTTGACAATATCTTGTCATTATTATAACATAAAATACTATACTTTTTTTAAACTCTTTATTTGTGTATAATGTCATAAAAAAGGCTCTACAATTATAGACAAAACACAATCGCTTCAAAAACAATTTCAACTCTTTTATAAAGAACAATCCCCTAAAACTATGCAAGATGCTGTAGAAAAATTTGCCATCTTTGGTGGTGTTGGTTGGGGTAAAATGGACACTTCAAAACCTAACTATGAGCTTATAGAGGAACTTATTCTTCAAGATTACAGTTATATTCGAAACGATATCAACGAACTGACATCGGGTTTACCTTTATACCATGCTATTTTAACGGCTGTTGCTTTAAGTGATGGCAAACTGCACGCTGTTTACAAAAGAGCAAATGTTGAGAGCGAAGTGGGTGACAAAGCCGTGGAAGATTTAGTCCAAAGAGGGATTATCAAAGTTGTAAAATCACCAAAAACTTTTACTTCATGGAGTGAGCGAGAAACGATAGATAATCGTCTTTACTTTACAACACCGTTTTTGCGTTTTTGGTTTGGTTTTGTTTCCCCTTTATTTAAAGGGATTAAAGAGGGTGAATTTAAAGAGGTGCAAGAGAGATGGCAAAATAGAGAGCGAGAATTTATCGCACATACATTTACAACACTTGCACAAGAACTCTTACATGTAAAGCCTTATTTTGACAGAGATGTGGAGATAGATTTTTACAAAAAGAGTAAAGAGGGTACACTCATTGGTGTTTCAAAATATACAGACACAAAAATCAAAAAGAGTGAACTTAGTCGTTTAAAAGAGTTGAGTGACAAAGCTGGTATAGATGCTACACACTTTGTCATCGTAGCAAAAAAAGGGTTTTCAAGTGAGCTTAAAGCTCTCAAATCTCCAGAGTTACAGTTACTAACTCTTAAAAATTTCAAAGCACTTCTTTAAGATTTTTTGAGGAATCTTTCTAAAATCTTTTCATAACTGATAGGTTTTGAAAAGAGATACCCTTGCCCAATGTCACATTGCACATTTGCAAGGAAATCTTCTTGTTCTTTTGTTTCAATGCCTTCTGCTACTATGCTATATCCAAGTGCTTTTGAAAGTGCAATGATAGCTTCAATAATCACATTATCAGAACTTCCATCTGCGATATCATCTACAAATGATTTGTCAATTTTTATCGTATTTGCAGGAAGCTGTTTAAGATAAGACATAGATGAGTATCCTGTTCCAAAGTCGTCAATAGAGATTTTAAACCCATGGTCACGTAGTTTTTGAAGCATCTCTATATTTGCCTGTGTATTTTCCATAATAAAGCGTTCAGTAATTTCAATCTCAATCTGTTCTGGTTGAAGTTGATATTTTTGAACAATAGCAAAAAAGTTTTCAATAAGATACTCTTCTTTAAATTGAATACTTGAAACATTAATAGCTATCTGCTGTAACTCTAATCCATTTTCTAACATTTGTTTAAATGCTTTACACGATTCTTCAAAGATAAAGTATCCAAGTGAAACGATAAGTCCACTATCTTCAGCAACAGGTATAAAAACATCAGGAGCTACAAAACCAAGCTCTTCATTTTCCCATCGAACAAGTGCTTCTAGAGCTATGATTTTTCTTGTTTTTAGGCTGTATTGTGGTTGATAGACCATATATATTTCATTATTTTCAAGTGCATTATGTAGGGCCATATCTATTTTGAGTTTTGCTTGTGTCCTTTTTGAAAGATCAGAAGTATAGTACTCAAAAGTATTTTTACCCATATCTTTTGCAAGATACATAGCACTATCAGCATGTTTTATAAGGGTACTTGCATCTTCTCCATTTTCAGGATAGAGAGAGATACCTACACTTGCTGTTGTTATAAGGTGATGATTTCTTATATGCATAGGTTCTTTAAGTGTATCTACAATAGTTCTTGCAATATTGTCTGTTTCTTCTTTTGAACTTATATTTTCTAAAATAACAACAAATTCATCTCCACCCCATCTAGAGATAAAGGTATTATCATCAAGAGAATTTTTAAGACGTTGTGCAACTATATTGAGTACTTCATCACCTATATCATGTCCAAGGGTATCGTTAATAACTTTGAATCTATCAAGGTCGATAAATAAAAGGGCAAGAGGATTAAGTTCTTTTTTAGAAACAAGAAGTGTATGTGCAAGATACTCTTCAAAACTCACACGATTATATAAACCAGTAAGTGGATCATGATATGCCAAGTAATCTGCTTTTGCTTGTGATTGTTCAAGCTCTTTAAGGTCTGTTTGGATGGCAATGTAGTTGATAGTATTGCCATGTTCATCTGTAACCTTTTTAATTGTTTCCCAAATTGGCATAAATTCGCCATTTTTGGTTTTGTTAATGATTTTACCTTTCCAAAAGCCATTCTCTAAAATCTCTCGCCACATCTTAATGTAGAATGTAGCATCTTGTAAGCCTGAATGTAAAATATTGAGATTTGTGTTAATGACATCATCAAGTGTATACCCGTAAATTTTTGTAAAGGCTTCGTTAACTGAAAGTACTTTTCCTTGTGCATCTGCAATGATGATAGCTTCTTCTGTATTTTGAAATACACTTGCTGCTTGAGCAAGTTTTTTGTTTTGTTCTATATAGTGTGTAATATCAAGTTTTATTGCAAGAAAGCTTGAGAGTTTATTGTTTAAGAAGATAGGAACAATAGAGGCTTTTTCATAATAAAGAGAACCATCTTTTCTTTTGTTGATAAGTTCTCCTTCCCATTTCTCACCACTATCAAGTTTTTCATTCATCTTTTGATAATAAAGTTCATCTTGTAAACCAGATTTTAAGATACGAGGATTTTTCCCTAAAGCTTCTTCTCTTGTATAGCCTGTTACTTTTTCAAAAATATCATTTACATAAGTAATATTTCTTTGAGCATCTGTGATAACAACACTATTATCACTATGTTGTACTGCATATTTAAAAGCATAAAGTTCACGCTCTCTTGAAAGAGAATGGATATGCCCATAGATAAGGATCCCAAGAATAATAAGAGTGGATATAAAAAAGAGTATGGTGATGAGTTCTTGGACATAGAAATTTTTTCTGTATTGATTATCAAGTGTTTCGTTAAGTTCTAAAAGATGTGTATAAAGAGAAGAATTTATAATCTCTGTTGCAACTTCTTTAAGAGAACGTATAGTTTCTAGCATCACTTTTGATTGTCTATAAAAGTTTTTAACAAACATATGATTTGTTTGCTTCGCTATTTTTTTAACTTCTGCAAGTTTAGAGAGAACATAGGTTTTGTCTATATAGTCACTTGAAGCATAACGTAGAAGATAAAAAAGTGCTTCATTGAGTATACTTTTTGTATGAAAATCGACAGTTGTGTCTTCTGCTATTGTTCGTTGTAAATCAAAAAGAAAATGGGAACCACTGATTAAAGAGGCATTGAGAGATTTAAAGTATTCAATATTATCTCTTTTTCTTTGAAACTCTTGTTCGATTTTTTGTATGGTTGTTTCTATTGTATTGTTTGTAGTGTTTTTAGTGTCGATTGTGGCAGCAAGTTTTTGAAATGTATCTTCAAAAGTATTTAAAAGAGAGTTAATACCATCATAGTTATTAAACTGATTTCGTGTTAAAGCAAAGTCATTGACCTCTTTATCAATAAGTTGCATCTTTATAAGTTTTTCATGGTTTTGGCTATAGTTACGAATACTTTGTTCTACAGAATAAAGGTAGAAAAATAAAGAGATGACAAGGAGAATAAAAGAGGAAAGTAAAAGTGTTGTTTTGTCTAAAAATATATTGGTTTGTTTCATAATTAAGGCTCTATATTTCGAGGGAGTTCGCCATTGAGAGACTCTAAAAAGAGTACTATTTTGTCAATCTCCTCTTGTGTGATTTTTCTTCCAAGTTGATATTTTGCCATAAGCAAAACAGCTTCTCTTAAACTGTATGTACGACCATCATGAAAGTAGGGAGCTGTTTTGGCAATATTTCGCAGAGAGGGTACTTTAAAGTAGTATTTATCTCGTTGGTTATGTGTAACATTATAGCGACCAAGATTAGGTGTTTTTGGATTTTCGTAGATACCAAATTTGTTATAAAGATTACCACCTATATTAACACCATTATGACAAGCGATACACCCTTTTGACTTAAAGAGTTCATACCCCTCTTTTTGTTTTTGTGAAATGGCTTCTTCATCCCCTTTTAAGTATCTGTCAAAAGGGGAATTAGGTGTAATGAGGGTTTTTTCATATTCTGCAATAGCATCAGTAATGTTTTCTTTTGTAATCCCATCAGGATAGATAGAGTAAAATTCTGTCTTATATGAGGTTTTTTGTAAACGTGGTATAAGTTCTTGAAAATTAAATCCCATCTCTTTTGGGTTTTCTACAGGTCCACCGGCTTGATCTTGAAGGGAAGCAGCACGACCATCCCAAAATTGTCGAAAGTTAAAGACTGCATTATAAACTGTAGGTGCGTTGATAGGACCTTTTTGTCCATAAATACCAAAAGAGGTTGGAAGATTATCATCCCCTCCATCATTGAGCATATGGCATGATGCACAGTTGATGGTATTGTCTTTTGAAAGTGTTGTATCAAAGAAAAGCTTTTTTCCAAGTGCTACTTTTTTTGCATCAGTTTGTACTTTTAGTGGAATGGGAGTTATAGGCTCCACAGCACTTAAAATAGTGACACTTATACTAACACTTAATAATATTTGTTTAAACATGGAAAAATTCTACTATAAATAACTTAGTCTAGATTGAATTGTTTTAAATCTTATTTTGCTTCCATCATTTTTAAGTCAAAGAAGTGTAAACTATATTTTATTGAACTATATGGGAGAGTGAACAAAAATGGAAAATGTAGAAACGATAGATAGTGTATGTACTTACTGTGGTGTTGGATGTGATATAGCAGCAGAGGTAGATACCAAAACTAACACAATTCAAAAAGTGTTTGCTCATCCTGATGGTGTGGTTTCTCAAGGAAAACTTTGTATTAAAGGGAAGTATGGATTTGATTTTGTAGATGCAGAAGATAGATTACGAACTCCTCGTATACGAAAAAGTTTTTTAGAAAAAAATCCTACTATTAAAGAAGCTATTGTCAACTCTTTAAGTGATTTTGATGCGACATGGTATGAGTGTGACCTTGAGGCAGCTACAACAGCTTGTGCCATGAAACTCCAAGAGATTCAAAAAAACTATGGTGAAAAATCTGTCGCTTCTATAGGTGGTGCAAGAACTTCGTGTGAGTCTTCTTACCTTTTTCAAAAGTTTACTCGTCATACACTCAACTCTCCCCATGTAGATAACTGTGCACGGGTATGTCACTCTCCATCATTAAAAGGTATGCGTGCAACTATCGGTGAGGGGGCTGCTACGAACCCTTATAATGATATTTATAATGCTGAGTTTATGATAGTGATAGGCTCTAACACAACAGAAGCACACCCTATCATTGCAAATAGAATGCTTGATGTTGCACGAGAGCATGATAATCTTGCAGTTTTTGATGTCAGAGAGATAAAACTTCATCGCTTTGCAAAGTATAAGGCAATCATGCCTCATGAAGCTAATCTTCTTATCTTAAATATGCTTGCGTATGTGATTATAGATGAAGAGCTTTATGATGAGCATTTTATTGAGGACAGAACAAAAGGTTTTGCAGAGTTTAAAGAGAAAATCTTAAATGATCCGTATGCAAATCCTGATTATTTTAAGACGATAGAGGGGTATGAGTATCTTGCTAAACTTGTTCGTAAAGTTGCTCGTGAATATGCCTTGAAAAAGTCTATGATATTTTGGGGTCTTGGTATTACAGAACATCTTGATGGCTCGTATGCTGTTATGGCAATTACTCATCTTGCACTTATGACAGGGAACATTGGAAAAAGTGGAACAGGGCTTATGCCACTTCGTGGACAAAACAATGTGCAAGGGGCTTGTGATATGGGGATGTTGCCATACTATGACCCAGATTATCAAGAGCCAAAAGAGGTGGGGCTTATGACGCCTCAACTGATAGATGAGATGTTAGAGGGACGCTTAAAAGCTGTGCTTAATATGGGGGAGGATATTACCCATATCCATCCAAATATCAACAAAACGGCAAAAGCGTTTGAGGAGTTAGAGCTTCTTTTTGTGCAAGAGTTATTTATGACAGATATTGCAAAGCGTGCTGACATTGTTGTAGGTGTCAAATCAGCGTATGAGAAAACAGGTGTGTATGTCAATGCTATGCGTCGTTTACACCTCTCTCAACCTCTTGTCAAGTCAGATTTACCAGATGACTGGGAAGTGTTACAGATGTTAGATAACAAAATGGGTGGTAATGCTTCGTATGCAAGTTCAAAAGAGGTATGGCAAGAGGTACAAAGAGTAGCGTATCGCCGTTTTAGTGGTGCTGATTATCATAGACTTGAAAAACACAGAAAAAGAGGGCTTCAATGGCCTGTGCATACAGAAGATACGCCGATACTGCATCAACTTGATTTTAGAACAGATGATGGGTATGGTCGTTTTGTGTACCATCAGTATAAACTCAGAGGGATGATTGAGGAGATTGTTAACAAATCACTCAAAGGGTATCACCTTACAACAGGAAGAACACTTGCACATTATAATAATGCTGCGCAAACAAACAAAAGTGAAAAACTCAATGGCAGATATGAGGAAGATATCCTTTTGGTAAGTGAAGAAGATGCTCAAGATTTTACAACTAACAGAGTGATTTTAAAAAGTGAATATGGGCAAACAACACCACTAAAAGTAAAAATTACAGATAAGATCCAACCAAAAACACTCTTTACAACATTTCATCATGCTTCAAGCAATATCAACGCTCTTTTTGGGGATGCACGAGATGAGTTGATACTTACAGCAGCATTTAAAAGTATAAAGGTTGAGGTTGTTGCTTGTGAGTAAACTTGATGAGAAAAAAGAGTTTATTGGATTGTTAAAATCTTATTTAAATGTCATAGTAGCTTTTATTTTGGCTCTTGGAGCAGGGGTTTCAAAACTTTATTTAAGTCATGAAATCAATTTACTTTTTTGGATAGGTGTCTTTTTTATTGTTGGTGCTGTTATAGCATTTGTTCTTGTTGCAAAAAGAACACATATTGAGATTAAAAAATTAAGAGATATAAAGGATTGATAATGGATGCTGGAACAATAGGAATTTTAATAGCATCATTAAGTGTTGCTATTGGTATGGGATATGGAACATATCAAATTTTAAGTATAGATACTGAATAATCTGTATGAGTAGAGCAAAAGGAAACAAGGCAGAAGAGCTTACATGTAAGCATCTTCAGTCACTTGATTTCTTTGTGCTTGAACGCAATTACTACTCCCGTTTCGGGGAGATAGACATCATAGCCACCTTTGAAGGTGTGCTTCATTTTATAGAGGTGAAAAGTGGTGAAGATTATGAACTCGCCATCCAAAATATCACCCCTGCCAAACTCTCAAAAATCATTAAAACAGCAAATATCTATATGAAAAAAACCTCTTATGAGGGAGATTTTAGTTTTGATGCTGCCATTGTCACACCCCAAGGGGTGGAGATGGTTGAAAATATTACTTTATAACTTTTCTTGCATTGATAGGTTGGACAGGACGGTTATTTCCCTCTATCACATTGGTAAATTGTTTGAGTTGCTCTTTAGAGATTGTTTGGTAGCTTTTAAGTACCATCCACTTAACACCTTCACTACATGGTGGTGTTGTCAAAGAACCACTAAAGTAATAGTAAGCTTTCTCTTTTGGTAAGAGTGTATCAATAGTCGCACTATCTAAAGTGATAGGTGCTTTTTTCCCTGCTTGGTGAGGCATAGCATCAAAGATTTTTTGCAGTGCTGTATTTGCTTCTCCTAACTCAAATAAGACGGAGATAACTGCAATCTCTTTGTTTTTATTTAGGTGAACAAAGTGTGCTTCAAGTGGAAAGCTTCGTCCTTCTATCTCATTTTCACTTGGTGAATGGAAATGGAATTGTTTAAGTACAAAATGTTTTCCATCAATGTTTATACTACTGTGGCTATCGACATTTACCTGAATCGCGTGTCCATTGTTGACAACATCTGTAGCATCAGCATGGTAGTTAAAAGTGATAGGGTTTAAGTCATTTGTTGTTACACTGATATCATCTGTAATATTAATAGGTGATTGAGATTTTCCTATACCACACATCTTAAATTTTTCATCTAACTCACCCCAATATTGTGGTGCAATATGCCCTGTATATCCCCAGTGTGTCGTGTGATGGTTTGTTTCATGAGGTGTTTGGTTAGCTACTAAAAGTGAAATAGCTAACGATGAGAAAAAGAGTGCTTTTTTCATAAATTTCCTTTTTTTGGAAAGATGATACCATAAGAGGTAGTTTTTTCGCCAAAAAAAGAGTTTGAAAAAATAGAATGTTTATTTATATGAAAAATTGTAACATTAGTACATTTGTGCTTCATCAAGAAGTGTAAAAAAACCAGCAGGTTCTAAAATACCAAAACTTTCAAAAACAATACTACCGTTTTCATCTAAAAAATAGTGTCGAGGTACACCAAATTTTTGAAATTTTTTTGGAATTGTGTGCCTATCTCTTGAGAGATAAATAGTTACATATTCTTTTTTTAATCGTTGTATGACATCTTTTTTAGAGAGTGTTTTTTCTTTAAACATTGTGCAAAAATGACATTTGTCAGCCCCTATAAAAAGATAGATAGGTTTATGCTCTTTTTGTGCAAGAGCAAGCCCTTTTTTATAGCTGTGTATCCAAGAATCTGTTTCATATCCAAAGAGGAATGATGTTACAAGTATGCTTAAAAGTAAAGTTTTCATAAGCATATTATAATGGATTAGATTTAAGATGATATAATTTTTTAAATATATACTATGAGGACAATGAGATGCAAGAAGCAAAAATATTTTTTGGCTCAAATGAAGCTACAAAAGAGAATGTGAGTGAGAGAAAATCTCCTTATAATGGTGAAGTGGTATCAACAGCACCTGTCTGTGATGCTGATGATGCTCAAAAAGCATTGCAAATTGCACAAGATGCTGCTAAGTTTGCAAAAAAGTCTCCTTTGTCACAGCGTTGTGCATGGCTTCTTGATGTTGCACAGAAGCTACGAGAGAACAAAGAAGATATAGCAAAAACTATTACAGATGAGGTTGGAAAACCTATCACATTTGCCCGTATAGAAGTTGAGCGTTGTATTGAGACTATTACACTCTCAGCTGAAACGATGCGTACAATGGGTGGAGAAACGATTAATACTGATGCAATGCCTAGTGGGAAAAAAACAATGGCATTTTTTCGCCGTGAGCCTGTTGGGGTTGTTGTTGCGATTACACCGTTTAACTTTCCTCTTAATCTTGTAGCCCATAAACTAGGACCTGCTTTGGTTGCTGGAAATGCAGTGGTGCTTAAACCAACGCCAGAAGCTCCTCTTACAGCATATAAATTTGCAAAACTCTTCATTGAAAGTGAGTATGCTATACCTGATGCACTGAGTGTTGTGTATGGTGATGCTGAAGTGGGAAGTGCGCTTATCACTTCTGATATTCCTCGTGTTATCTCTTTTACAGGAAGTGTTCCTGTTGGTAATATCATCACAAAAAATGCAGGGATTAAAAAAGTGGGACTAGAGCTTGGTGGTAATGCTGCGACATTTATAGAAAAATCAGCAGATTTGGCACTAGCAGCAACGAAGTGTGCTTTGGGTGCATTTGTAAACTCTGGTCAAGTGTGTATAAGTCTTCAGCGTATTTATGTGGAAGCAGATATCTATGATGAGTTTGCAGAATTAATGGCTCATGCTACAAAAAAACTCAAAGTTGGAAGCCCGTATGATGATGAAACATTTATGGGACCTCTTATAGATGATGAAGCGTGTGTTCGTGCTATGAGTTGGGTAGATTCGGCTATAAAAGAGGGTGCTATTCCACTTTTAGTACCTCAAATAGAGGGAAGAATTTTCCATCCGTGTGTTATGGCAAATGTACGAGATGATATGGCCATTGTTTGTGAAGAGGTATTTGCTCCTATCGTTTCTTTGGTGAAAGTAGATAGTTTTGATGATGCAGTGGAGCGAATGAATGACTCTCCGTATGGGTTACAGTTTTCAGTCTTTACGAATGACTTAAGTTTGATGAATCGTGCTGTTGATGAGCTTGATGCTGGTGGTATTGTGATAAATGATATGCCAACACTTCGTTTTGACATTCAACCTTATGGTGGTGTGAAACTCTCAGGTGTGGGAAGAGAAGGTCCTAAGTTTGCTATAGAAGAGATGACGGAGATTAAAAGCGTTGTTATCTGCTAAGAAAAAGGTGATTATCTCTGCGTGTATTTTAGGACAGTACTGTCGTTATGATGGTAAAACAAAAGAGCTACCCAATGTAGCAAAGGCGTATGAGGGGTATGAGATTATCCCTTTTTGTCCTGAAGCACCTGTTTTTGGAACACCTCGAGAACGCATTAATGTAGTAGAGCTTGATGGTGAGCATCGTATCATCACCGATAGTGGTGTTGATGTAACTCAAAAACTTCGCCAAGAGATAGAGTCTTTTTTACAAAAACATCCCCATACCGATGCCATAGTTTTAAAAGCAAAGTCCCCCTCATGTGGTTATAAAACAACACCTGTTTTAGATAAAAATAACAATATTATCGCTTATAAAAACGGTATAGGTGCTACGATGTTAGAGCAGTTTTACAAGGGTGTAGAGATTCTGGATGAGTCGGCATTTTAACTCTTTTGTGGTGTAATTTTTGTATCAAAGCGTGATTGCCTTGTGTATGTAAGTTCTCGGGCATGAGCCTTACAATTATAAAGCCCAAGTAGTATGAAGCTACTTGGGCTTTTTTTTTGGTTTTATGGGGTGAGAGTACCTGTCAACTATTTTACCTTAGAGTAAATCATCTTCTAAACGCTCAAAAGCTTGAGTAATATCTTTTTTGGTAAGTTTATGTGTTAAATCTTTATAGTAGCTATAGAGATAAGTTCTTTTTTTATAAACATCAAGACGAATATAGCCTGATGGAAAGTTCGAAAGTGCTTTTTTATCAGCATTGTAGTGGGAGTTACATGTAATGCCACCTTTGCGAGAAACTTGAAGCTCATAAGGGCATTGGTCTGAAAAAGGATAAAGCTTTGTAAGTGTATTTGTTATCTGTGCATCTGGTGGGAAGACAACAAGTTTTAAACAAGGTAATGTATCTTCTTGTTTTTGATACTGAACAACTGTAGCATCATCGCTACAGCTACTCAAAACTAGACCTAAAAGTAGGATATAAAAAGTGTACATGTAAGGTTTATTGTTTGTCATACTTTGTAAGTTTGTTATAACGAATCATACTTGCTAACTCTTTTCCATACTCAGCACCTCTTTCTGAATACTTGTCAAGATATTTTACAAGTACATAAGGATCATTAGTTTCCATTTTATGTTTTCGAAACTCTTGAAATGCTTTTCCTGTTGCTAATACTTTATAGTAATCACGAATAGAATCTTCAATAGAAGCATATTTTTTAACATAGATAGTAGTGTTACCCCTTTTCTTGCCTGCTGCTACACGAGGTTCATTTTTATTAAATGACCAAACACCAAAAATATTGTTAGCTTCTTGCATAAAACGAGAAGTTCCCCACGCACTTTCCATCGCTGATTGTGCAAGAGCAATACTTCGCGGATGTGGTTTCATTCTCATAAGTAAATCTTGAGGATTTTTTGCACTGTAAATTTTCATAAGTTTTTGAATCTTTGGATTTTTAGGATCTTTTTCTATCATCTCTTTTGTTGCTTTATATTGATGTTCTAGTTCTTTATATACTTTGTTTACAGCTGGAACTAAGAGGGCGAAGAAGCGTTTTTTCTTTTCTTTGACACTCATATGCTTTGGAATGACAGAGGCACTGTAATGTGATGTGCTTTTTCCTTCATTTGTCGTAGCCATAAGTGTTGAGATTATTGCGAGAGTTAAAAACGGTATCATTATTGTTTTTTTCAATTTTATATCCTTATAATTAAAATAAGTACCAATTTTAATAGTATTTTTTATAATGAAGATAAAGTTTTCTCATTATAAAATTCTTTCAGTAAAAATTTAGCATAATAATAAAAAAAGCGTCTTGACATACTGAACATATGTGCGTTATAATTCGCCAAAAAAAAGAGTTCTATGGCACACAAACAACACCCAAATCAAGTAGCAACAATCTCCTTGGCACACCTTGCACACGATACCTATTCAGCATTTTTAGCTCCCATTTTACCTTTACTTATAGAAAAACTTGGTATGAGTTTG
>Ga0256828_1000298_pt1 | contig 34302 bp, 46 predicted proteins | sample CV88metaG_FD_185993 | JGI IMG/M metagenome (GOLD analysis project Ga0256828, IMG submission 185993) | Hydrothermal vent microbial communities from East Pacific Rise, Pacific Ocean - CV88 | ecosystem: Environmental > Aquatic > Marine > Hydrothermal vents | place: Pacific Ocean: East Pacific Rise...
TTGGTTGAGTTGGTTGAGTTGGTTGTGTTGGTTGTGTTGGTTGAGTTGGTTGTGTTGGTTGAGCCATATTACCCATATTACCCATAGTTGGTGTTGCTGAATCACCAACTGAACCACCTTGCTCAGCATTTTCATTTTCATTTTCATTATATGGTTTTGTAATTACTTTAGAACCACTTTGAATTAATAAAGTTTCTAGTGGCGATCCAGCTATACATCTTGCTAAACCAGTAGATCTTGAATTTAATAAGTCATTATATGATTTATAATGCCCATCTGAAATAAATTCAGTTAAATCAATACATTCTTCATTTACTACTCTATCAGCTTCTTCCTGAGTTTCAAATGCTGCACTAGGTGTTTCAATAGTTGTATCATCATAATTAACAAACCCTGCAACTTTTTTAGTTGTTAAAACAATATTTGCTCCTTCCATCGGATCAAAAAGTTGGATAGGTTTTTTACCAATTTTAATTTGTGCTTCTGTTGGCTCTAATGCTGCTTGAAACTTTTCAAAAAGTTTCACACCATATTTCCAATAAAACACCTTTCCATTATTTTCAGGATTTTCTGGATCATTAACAACTAAGATATTAGAAATGAATCTAGTAGATCTAGTAATATCCTTTTGCATTTTTTTGGCTTCATCTGTTCCGATATTTCCTAATTCATACCAAATATCCGATGCTGGACATGGTTTTTTAATAGATGTTGGTGAAGCATGAATATACCAACGATATTTATTTGTTGGTTTATGAAACATTCTAATTGAGTGTTCGTAAATTCTCACAATTGGAGGGGTATTCCCACCCTTACCAGGCATTAAACGAATTACTGCTAATCCGTTATCTTCTGAATCTCTTTGTAATTTCCATTCTCTTGCATCATCATATGAATTTGCGTTTCCTCTATCTGTAATTCCTGCTTGTAGTCCTGATTTTAATGAATTCCAATCGTATGCCATATTTATTTCCTTATTTTCGTTTATTTTTATTTTTTACAATTTTAAATATATTTAAATGTATTTACGTTATTTACGTTATTTACGTCTCATAAGAGACACCTCGGTTTTAAAAAGATGTCCTCCCGCTTTAGATTAATGATTTAGTCACAGCCACAATAATTTTAACTGGTTGCTCTTCTGCAACCCATAATGAAATGAAATTTCCTGTTTCATTATTTTTAATAACTTTAACCTTAAAATTATATGATGGCAATTTAGAAATATTACTCATTTCTAATTGAATTTTGATTGGTTCGCTAACATTGCTAACATCTAACATATTAGTAGAAGCATTCATATAATTCCCTGATGCATCAACATCACAAATAATTGCACTAATATTTGATGCATTAGATTCAAATACTAATGAATTAACTTTAGCTAATGTTGAAATCTTTTTAAATCTATCAATGTCATCCTTTGATAATTCAAATTCTGCAATAGGTTGTGCACCATCAATTCTATCTAATACCTTACTTGGAATATCAAATAATTCCATAGTATCTAAATCTGTAGTTTGATATTTTTGATTAGATCCAGCACTCTTAATATCCACAATACCATTATTAATCTGAATATCAGCATTGCTATAAAAATCTAATAAACCTAAGAATTCTGACATATAATATAAACCAAATTCATCAAATTCATTTTCACCCAATGCTTCTAAGTCTACAAATGCAACTAAAGATTTATCTAACTGCAGAACCGAAGTTAATGGATACCTAATAATAGCGGAATTACCAATCCCACCTAAACTTTTTAAAACTGATCTCGTATTTTCATTTAACATTAACACTCCTTATTTTTGTGTTTGTAATTTTATCTTTGAATTTTATCTTTGAATTTTTATTTCTGATTTCTGATTTATTATAATAGGTTTGACACCTATTATTTTATAATCTAGTTGATGTGAAGCATCACATCAGTTAGAATAGCTTCCGCTTGTTCTTTTGCAATTCTTTTAGATCCCCATGTATCGATTCCTTTTAATTTTAAATCATCAGAAAATTTAGTAATATATAATTTTTTGATAGTATCTAAATTAATTTCTTCAGATAAAGATTTAAATGGATTTTCTGCACCCTCTAATAAGTTTTGTGCATATGACTCAATTGAGTTTCTGTAATCGTTAATTAACGTTGGTGATATAGTTTTAGACATTTTTGATCCTTTAATTTTTTATATAATATATTATAGGCTATTTTTAATTAAAATAACCTTACCTTTTAAATAAATATGAAATTCTTTACTAAGAATTTTTTTCATTTAATTTTGTTAATGAAATTTCTTTCATATCTTTTATTTCTTTCATTAGGTCTCTAATTGTGTATTTTTTAGAAATCAAAGCATTTCTAATATCTTGCAAAGAAATATTTTTTTCTATTTCTTCTATTTCTTTTACAATTCTATTTTTGTAATCAGCAAAACCAATGTTATTAACTTCTTCGATAACTTGTTCTGGTGTTTTTACTTGGACAATTTTATAATCTTTATTATTATCATCGAGGTCTGTCATAATAAATCTATCAATTAAAGAATATAATTTATCATCCATTTTAATATTAGGATATCTATTAATCACTTTTGCTAATCCAAGCATTCTATAACCAATCGCCTGCATTAATTGAATATCTTCTAAATTATAATGTAAATTAAATGATCTAATATCAGTGCCTATATTAGATGGATTAACATTTGATTCTAATGAACACCAAAGTTTCCAATTATGTACTGGAGAGTTTTCCCATCTACCATCACTAAATTGACCTTTATATTCTAAATCCCAAAGTGCTTTTTGAATTTCATTTCTAAAATTAATAACCATTCTAAATCCTTTAATCTTTTTATATAATATATTATAAGATTATTTAGATAACATACATCTTAAGAAAACATATATTGTAAGTTTATTCGGTGATTTCTATAAATTCTGGCATTTTTAACATTGATTTAAATTGAACATCGTATGTTACTGTGTTGAATGGTTTTATATCTTTTCCATTAAATCTATATAATAACCCACCATTAGGATTTTCTTCTAAAACCGGGGTGCCATTAATAATTATCACCTCATTATTAAATTTATTTGTAAATGTATATTCACCAGTTGTTTTATCTATTCCACCATAAATAGGTTTTATATTTAGTTTTTTCAATGCTCTTCCTTTATGTATTTTATATATTTCAATAATAGATTTAATGATGTTGCTAATACTATAAATATAAAAAATATTAATCCTATATTAATTATATCACCATTTAAATTTGTAAACATTTCTTTATACATATCACCCCCCTTAGTTATTTTTTATGTTAATTTTTATGTTAATTTATACTAATCTCTTTTTCTTTAATAGGGAATCCAGCTTCAAAATAAAACTCTATTCTCTCATCTGAATGTTTTAACATATAATTTTTATTTTGAATTTTTCCAGTTTTGGTTTTTTTACTAAAATCATCAATAAAATCAAATAATCTCATTTTTTCTTTTGAAATGTGTAAACGAAGACCACGCCCAATAGTTTGCATTACTCTCACATAAGATTTGGTTGAAGCACACAATAAAATATTATGGAGATTTTTTACATTAACACCAGTACTGAGAGTTTGGAATGTTGCTATTAAAATAGCATCTGTATTCTCTTCTAATAATGCTCTAATACTGTTTCTTTTTTCTCCGTCAATTTCACCTTTAATTATGTAAATATGATATTTGCTTAAATTATCAAATTTGTCATTAATTTCATCTTCTGAGTAATATTTTAATAGTGTTTTTTTATCCTTTAATGATAATGGAACCAATGTAAATATTTTCTCTGGGTTTTCATCTTTCATCTTTTTAACACGCATTGGAGTTATTTTTTCCAATACAAAAACATTAGATATATTAAATTTTTCTTGTAAGACTAATTTTAATAAAAAATCACCATGACTGATAGTATTATATAGCATCAAGGTGTTGCCATATTTTTCAGAAACTTGAATGCCTATTTTTGCCATAAAAAGATTGCGTTGATGGTGCTCCTCTAAGTATTTTAATTCTTGAGGGTATTTCATTTTTTTAACGATCTTTTTTTCTTCTTCAGGGTAATTTAAATACCACATTAATACTTCTACTGGTGTTGCTAAACCTCTTTCAATTAAACCTTGTGCATTGACTATATTTTCTGATTTACCTAATGTTGCTGTTAATTGAAATCTATGTTCGTACTCTTTAGGTAAAGTCCCCGTTAAACCAATTTTGTATTTACAATTTTCTGATATTTCTATTAATTTAGTTAAACTTTCTCCAGCAGCTAAATGTGCTTCATCTATTAATACATAATCTAATTGTTTAAATTCTTGAGGATTCATTAATATGGCAGATTGCCATGTAGTAACAGTTATTGGTTTATTTAAATTTTTCTCTTTCCCTGCATATATAATATGAACAATGTTATCAATAAATTCCTGTGGATCATTTTCATTTTTTGCATAATCTATAAAATCCGATCTCATTTGTTCGACTAACCCAACATTAGGTACTATAAGCATACCTTTAAGATTTTTTTGTTCAAACCAGCGCATAATCATATAAATAATTAAAGATTTGCCAGATCCTGTTGCACTTAGCAATATTTTTCTTCCTTGAGTGATTGCTATATAAAACGCTTTAATTTGGTAATCATATGGTTTAAATGAGAGGTTGAGTGATTTAATGAATGGTTTTAAATCTCGAATGTCTACTTTTGGGATTTCTGATAATGGGGTGTATGGTTTACTAACTTCAAATTTGTCCAATACAGATTCTACTAAACCTTTTGGTATTCTCATATTCATTTCTGGGTTAATATCATAAAAATGTTTTTTTCCATCCCAAAAACCGGCTCTGTATGAAGGGGTAAATTGATAATTATCTACAAAACAGCTTAATATATCTATAAGTTGTAGTCTTTTTTGAAGTGCTGATTCTGGTGTTTCATCACTAAAATCTATCACACTATGACTTTCATTTAAATCGTATATAAACATAATCTACCTTTCGTATATTTTCGTATATTTTCGTATATTTTCGTATTTATTTATTTAAACCAATATTATCGATTTTTTTAGGATCGTATAATGGATCTGTATTATTATATTTCAAATTTATAAGAGCTTGTCTTATAGTAGAAATATTTGTTTTATTTTTTAGTGGTGATTGTGGATCTATATATGTTCTTGGATGACCATAGGCATTACTCGAAGGAGCTTTACCATTATTGAAGTCATCTAATGAACTAGACATTAGGTATTTTTCCAAATTTCTTTTCGTATTCAGATTTTTTAACTACCATTATATCTTCAGAATCTCTACCAAAACTTGATTTTGCTTTTGATGCATTAGAAAAGCGTTTCTTTCCTTGAAATCCAGTACCAGTTCTAAATATTCCAGTAGGATCAGTAATATCATAAGCTACGAGATAATCATCTTCATCCTCAACCTTTTCAACCTTTTCAACCTCATCAACCTTTTCTTCTTGCACTGTAGCAGTAGCATCTTTAAGAATACCTTTTCCGGCAAATTTACCTTTACTAAGAAACCCACTATCAATGATATTCTTTTTTGATGTAACATTAGGTATTACACCCAAGTCATCATATGAACCATCAGATTCTGTTTGTTTTACGATATTTTCTACTATTTTTTTTAACATGACCCTACCTATTTTATTATAATCTATTTATAATCTATTTATAATCTATTTATAATCTATTTAATTATTTTTCGATTTCAAAATTTAAGATATCTGCAATATTAAATTGAACATCATCATCGAATTGGTCCATACCATATATGTAAGCATCGCTACCATCTATTTCTATAGATTCAACATCTAAAGAAATCATAACACCTTTATCACCAACTACCATACACTGACCTAATTCATCAGCATTTTTCTTAAGTTCTTTAATATACTTTTCAACATCTTTTGGTAATTTTCCTTCATTCACATCATTTGAATCACCAACTACTTGTTCTACTATTTCTCTTAACATATATTCTCCTTATGTAAATATTCCTGCTTGGAATTTTTTCCACTCAATCATGTTTTTTAAAGTCCATCCCATAGCATCTAAACCTTTAAGAATCATTTCAACTTGATGAAGCATATCATCAATTTCTGCTAATTTCTTTCTGATATCTATATATTCCAGATCTTTTTCTATAAATGATTTTATTTCATTATTATTTAATGTGATTTGAAATTCATTTTTATAATATAAGTATCTCTCGGTCCATTTTGTATCTAGTTCAAAACTATATTTGGTATGTTTTTTTCTTATATGATAATATATGTCCTGATAAAAACCTATCATATATGGTAATTTTTGTAATCTATTATCAATATCAGATTGTTCAAAATTAATAAAATCCTGATATTTTTTCATTAATTCCATTTTAATCCTTTATTGATTCATAGTTAATAATTTAGCTTGTTTAAGTATGCATACCTTTGCTGATAAACTATAACTATCTCTTGCCAATCTTAATAATTCGTTACTTTTATCACTAATTGGTGTTAAATCCCAAGTTCTTAATGGTGAATCTAAACTTATATTTTTTACTATTTCTAATTCAAAGTCTGTGACAAATTGACTATAATATTCTTGGTGAGTACATTTTTCGCTAAGATATTCACTTCTAGTATACATTTTAAAACCTTCAAATCATATTTATTAATATATTATATAGTAATTATGTTTACATAAGACTTAATTTATTAGATTAATCATCATAATATTCATCTTCTAATTCATCATAACATTCTTCGCAAACGAAATCAAAGTCGCTAATTAAGTTAGAATCTTTTGCATTATCAAATAACATCATTTCTTCTAGTGATATATTTTTTTTATTAAATTTAGCAACAATTTCCCTATTTGTTATATTATTAATATTCACCTTAATATAATCTTCAATTATTTTAATTTCTTTAAAACATCTATCACAATTACAGATATTAAAACCATAAATTCCATTTTCAGTAGAGCATGTGTATTCGCTTCCAGATAATTTCTGTCTTAATTCCATTATTTCTTTACTATATAAATTAATCATTTTATTCCTTATTTAAATACATCAATTACTATTCTTGTATTGCTATCATATATATAATCTTCTAATAAATCTTTTAATAAATTAATATTTTCTAATTTATATGAATCATTAAATGAGCGACTATTATAATATTTATCAATAAATAGTTTAAATTCTTTCTTCTTTTTGATTCCAATTTTTCTCATTATAAAGTGAACAGCATTTTTATAATTTTTATTTGCTAGCTCTCTATTAGTTTTATCATATGTTCTAGTTTCTAACACATAACCAATAACATCACCTTTATCACCATCACCATATACCTCTCTTAAACATTTTTCACCACTATATCCAACTTTATGACTCATTTTAAATTTTTCAAAATCTTTTCTGGTATTGTTATATCTTTCGTTTAATATTTTATTTGGTTTATATATTCCATTTTCAAAATCATAATATTTATATGTGTATATATTATCACCTTGTTTTAAAAATGATGATGCTATTGATGTAAAGTTATCAATTTTTTTAAATATAATATTCAATTCATCTTTAGTTATTTTCATTTAATATTTCCTTTAATATTTCAAATTATAGATGAACAATTTTAAAACCATTCATCTATAGTTGTTGCCTTTTCTGTACTATAATTACAAGCATTCATCATTAATTGCATTGGACTAATGAAGAATTTTTCAAACATTTCATCATAATCAATATATCTTTTAATTCCTGTATTTTCAAGCATTTGAGAATCTAAGAATGCTATCACATTTTCATTGGTTGGATTTGGCATCTTTAAAAATAAATATTTGATTTTATCCTTTTCTGTAATTGGTTGAAATCTTTCTAATAAATTATTTTTCTTTAAAATATTGTTATGAACAATACTTGCTCTTGAATTTACTGGGCATGCAATTCTTTTTCCAGATTCATTATATTTATAATATTTTCCATCATATTGATAGTCCAAACTACTAACACCACTAACTCTAGAAATATCTTCTATTGGTTGTTTAATAAATTCGTTTTTTGTGTTTTCGATAAAATCTTGGATATCAGATTCAGAACCATCAAAGAATATATCAAGTACCTTTTTAAGTTCTTTTCTACAAAATGCTGGAGTTGATGATCTAATTGTATCTAATCCAGTAACAGCTATTTTAGGATTTTCAATTCTAATATCACCTTCATCATATATTACTCTCATAGCATATCTTTTTTTATCTGTAAATAATGCTCTCACTGCTATTTTTTCTAGTTTAGCACCAATTACTGAAGGATTTTTTGAATTAAATTTATCTGCAAAAATTTCTGTAAATTCATCAACCCAAGCATCAATTTTTGATTGAGTGAAAACCAATATTATATTCAAGAATTTTTGTTTTTCTTCTAAATTTAAATCATTCCATTCACCAAAATTAAATTTTTCCTTTATTTTATTAATAACATCTTCTATCTTAACATATGCAGAATCCGTATCATTATAAATAATATAATTTTTTTGAATGTTATTTTTTAGATATAAATTTAATCTATTATTGATATAATTTGAAAGGCCTCTAATATAAGTTCTACCACTTCCAGTAATAGATGCTGCAATATCTCTATTGAATAACACAAAATATTTATTACTTAAAGCCCCATAAAGTGAGTTGATAGAAATTTTAAGTGCCATTTGATATGTATTCCAATATGATTTTTTAGATTCAGATAATTTAAATAATTTTTCTAAATTTTCATTATCATAATCACCAAAAGTAAATTTATGAATATCATCTATTTTTAATTCACCATTATCTATTTTTATTGAGATATCTAAATAATTAAGTTTATTGGGAAAATTAATATTTTTCTTTGATCTTTTTTTGATTTCAGAATCTAATTTTGTGTGTAAAACATTATATGTTAACATTTTACCTTTTGCAACCTTTCTTTCATTATAAATATTTAGAACAATTTCTGGCATAATTCCTAATTTAGAATTATCAAAAAATGCATTTGTTCCAAACGATACATTATGTTTTTTACAGATTTTAGATATTTCTTTTAAATCATCAGAATCAAATAAAACATCATCTAAAAATTTGTCCTCATTTTCATCATAATGGTATTGATGTCTTAATTTAAGCAATTCTGGGTGTAGATCATATTCTTCTATATATGTTTCCGCTGACATATTATGTGCAACAATTCCAAGTAGTGGATATTCAGAGTTTACATCAATAGAAGCAATCCACGAATGCAATCCACGTTGTGGTTCTGCAACATATCCACCAACAACACCTTTATCTAAAGTATGTTTTTCATCTTTAGGCATAATTAGATTTTTTTTCATAGCTAAATTTGTAAGAAACATACCCCACGGTTTAACTGTTCCAAAGGTGTCAGACATATTAATACCCATTTTATATGCCAAAATTTTAACTAATTCACACAATTTTAGTTTATCTTCTAAATTCTTTAAAATTAGTGTATCTTTTGCTGCATATGAGGTAAATTTATCAAAATCACCAAAATAAAAATCTTTAATAGTATCATACTCTGAATAATCTATTTTTCCTGAGCCTTCACCTAATTCAACATATGCGATATGATCTAATCCATACTGTGTTTGAGTAACATATGTAAATTCTTTGTAAGCCAACATCATATCTAAAAGTGTAATACCTTCCCAAAGATATTTTACATTTCCCATATAACTATCTTCTTTTACAACATTAATTGGACTTAATCTTCTATAATTTAAATTATTAGTATTTTTTATTCTATTAGTTATATATGGTATATCAAAATTTTCACCATTCCACGTAGAAATCATTGTTGGTTTCATATGCTCAAGTAAAGATAAAAAACCACTTAACATATCATATTCAGATGCAAATTCTTTTATTACAACATCTGGATTTTCTCTTTTGAATTTTTCTGGATCATTCAACGATCTACTTATAAAAACAATATTTTTATTGGTATAATTATCATAAATTTGAATATGAGTTATCGGCCACTCAGCTTTTTCGGGATCCGGAAAACCACCTGAAGTGGCAATAGCCTCTATATCCAAAAACCATATTCTTTGGTTTAAATCTAATTTATTATCAAAATAATTTTCTCTTATAAAAGCATAATGGGGTGATTGTGTTCCATAAACTGATTTGCCAATAGTCTCACAGGTTCTTATATATTCGTTTCTTTCTTTTTCTGTATCGAAAGAAACACGGCGTAAATTAATATTTTGGTCTAGGATGTACTTTAGGTCTGACTCTGTATTGATCTGCTCATATACCTCGTATATTGGATCAATTTTGCGTATGCTACATTCAAGTGTGTTTATATCCCGCTCTCGAAGATAATAATTACCATTGTTTGATTTCCACACCTCTTCATATTGTGTTGTGTTTGACACATCTACCTCCTTGGTTTCAAAATATCAATAATTTTATGAATCAGCCCATAAACATCAGAATCATTAACTTTGAAAACATTTTTATCACCATTTTTATCAACATTTTTATCACTAATTTTATCACTAATTTTATTATTAATTTTATTATTAATTTTATTATTAATATGTTCATCAAATAAAATGTTAATTTTAATATCGTATTGAGAAATTAAATCTTGCAGTTTTTTAATATTTTCATCAGAATACACACCATCTAATGATTGGTCTAAAATTACCTCTTTTAAATCTCTGGTGGTAAATGATAAAATATCATTTTTAATTACTTCATTAAAAATAAAAAGAAAATATTCATTATAATTATTAAATTCATAATTATTATTTAACCGAGGTTTATATAACATTTTAACTCTTTTTATATCATTATTCATATATTATCCTTTATAATTCATCGAATATTGTGAAATTGAATATAATCTTTTATATTCATTTCAATTTCACAATATTCTTTTTTGATTACTATTATACCATTTTCAGTTATATTTTCCAATGTGTCATTATCTATATTTTTCAAATACTGATATAATGAATCAACACTCTTCCAATTTTTCTTCTGACCGTTTTCTACAAATACATCATTTAAATCTAAATATAAATTTTTATTATTTTTAATATAAGCATCAAACCTTTTTTGATTATAAAGATTTGACATCGAACCTTCATCTGGAATAATACCATAAACTCCATTATCAAACTTTTCTTTAATTGATTTAAATAGTTTCATTTTTATCCTTTATAAATATATTATATGATAAAAAGAATTAAATTTACATTAAAATATAAAATATTTATTTTTTAGATTTATTTTTTAATACTAGCATTCCATCTTTTAATATAATTTTATTATTAAGAATTTCTTTTTCACATTTATTTATATTACTCCAATAAAATGATTCAAAATTATAATTCAATTCTTGTGCTGCACCACATTCCTCACATATCCGGTATGCTTCATTATAATCTAAACAGACTTCCCCGAGGAATTTTCTTTCAAATTCCTCATAGATATATTTCCATTTATGTAATATATGTATGTTAAATATATACATTTTTTATCTTATTGCAATAAAAATATATTTATTGTTTTTGTAATTTGGATTGAGATTTTGGTATAATAGGAAAAAATCCATTAACATCTTAATATTATCTATTTTCCAATTATCATCTAATAATGTTAAAACATCCATTTCCATCATTTCATCAGCAGAATAATCACTTTCTTCTGTGGTTGTTAGATTTTCCTTTTGTTGTGGTGTTAATAAAGAATATATATTATTATTCATAAAAATTATAATATGTTTGTTCATAATATGTTTATATTTTTTTATTAATTCATCATCAATATCAGATTTGGAAATATTTATTGCAAATTCTTCATCATTGATAACATCCTGACATATAACGTTATCAAATGGTTTTTTGATTTTTGGTTCTTGTTTTTTTTGGGTTTTTATGTTTTTTTGGTTCATAATTGGATAGCCTGTTCAACAATTTTTCTCATTTCCGGATCTTCAAATTTACCACCCCATTCAAATGATGTAAAACCACCATCGGATGTGTTAGCACCTCTAGTTGCCTCACATGTATGCACAACATTATATAATCCAACAAAAACAGATTTTGTTTGTGCTGATTTTGAAATTCTGTCATAGATGGCATATGTTAAATCTTCTTGCAGCCATCCTCTTTGGCTGAGTTGACGCACAACTCTTGGGAGTTTTGAAATACCAAGAACTATATCCTCTGGGATATATGCAACAACTATTTTTGAATTAGATTTAAGTTTAGAAGAAAATGGTAAAAAGTGATGACTACATACTGCATTTAAATCCATCATTTTAATAATTGGTTTTCCCTGCTCTTTTGTTGTTGCTGGAAAACTTGCCAACCTAACTTCTTTTGCCCATCTACCACCAAGCAATTCTGTATCATCATTGGTATTTGCTCCACACCATACCTTTGATATTCTACCAGGAGTTCCAATATTACCACATTCTAAATCTTCAATAACATTTGGATCATTCATATCTACTTTCATAGCTTTAAATGCTTTGGTAATATAAAATTGTGTAATCAGTCTCATCAGATAATGGACATTATCTGGAATAATCTCTTGATTGGTTGATGTTTGATTAGTTGATGTTTGATTAACTTCAAATACATTTTCATTTATTTTAAAATCTTTTAAATTTAAATAATCTTCAATTGCAAAATTTAATGGGTAATTGCTAAATTTTGCAATATATCTTTCTTCTACATACTTTCTTAATGGAGTTTCATTCATCAGTTCGTATTTAATTTGTTCTTTCATTTATCTTCCTTGCTAATTAGATTTTTATTAGTTATTATATGATAAAAAATCTAAATATAACCTGAATATAATAATATAATTATTAACCTATTTATATCTTTCATCTACAGAATTTAATATTTTTTCTATCACTTCTTCTGGTGGAGTCCAATTAGAGCCTTTTCTTTGTTTTCCGTGCTCATCCACATCTCCAGGTTTTTTAGAATGATTTTTGTTCATTACTGCTGCTCGAGCTAAATTAATTTCATCTTTGGTCATTCCAATTTTTCCTCTTCCACCAACACCAAAAATTTCTATATCAGTTATTAAATCAACATAATCAACTTTACTAAATTTTGGTTTTAGAAATATTTTCATAATAAATCTTGCTGCATCATCATGATTTTTTATTTTTTTATATTCATTTAATACATTTTCATAATTTTTAATTTCACTTTCTGATAATCTTTCCCTTTGTTCAAGTGATGCATTAATACCTTTAATAAAATAATTTAACAAATCCTCCCAAAATATGCTTTCTAAAACTTCACTCATAATATAACCCATATCCTTTTCCAGGTCAAATGATGGTTTATCTTTGATAAAATTTCTTTCCTTATTCCAATTCAATACATCTGTATCAAAATCATAATTATTAATATCAATTTTTAGATTGTTGTTTTCGTTGTTTTCTTTGTTTTCTTTGTTTTCTTTACCCATTTATACTCTCCATAAATTTATCTATTTCTTCAAATAATGTTTTATCTTTATTATTTTTTATATAATAATCAAAGTTAAAATTATTCAACTCTGTTTCAGAATCGTGATTATCATCTTGAATATTTTGGTGTTCGTCTAATATTCTTAAAGTAATAATTCTAAATCCATGAAATTCTAACAATTTTAATGTAGAATATTCAATATTAAATCTAAAATCTGGTATAACAAAATATTCAGTATTTTCTTTAATAATATTTTCTGACATTAAATTTGCCCATACATCATCACCAAACCATTTTTTAATAGCTTCAGTACCAAATCTTTGTAATATTATTCTCATATTTGTTTGTTTTGGTAGATTTGTTTGTTTTGGTAGATTTGTTTGTTTTGGTAGATTTGGTGGGGTTGATGGATCACCAATAGTGATAGGTGTAAGATTGTTTTTTAACTCATTTACATCATTAATTGTAATTTCAAAAATTTCTGAAATCATATCTTTCATTGGATGGGCAAAGGAATACACCTTTGCCCCATAAGTATTTTTAATATATTCCGCGGTATAATCCTTTCCAGATCTTTTATAACCACCTATTAATATTACTGTTTTCATTTTAACCCTTTAACTTTTTAAATTGTTTAGTGTTTAGTGTTTATTGTTTATACACCGGTGCTCCCAAAACCACCTTCACCACGGTCAGTATTTTTTTCATTTTCAAATTCTTCTTCAGATAAGGTTTTAAAATATACCCTCGGAATTTCTTCCAGAATTGCTTGAGCTATTTTACTATATTGTTTTGTTGGTAATTCATCAATATATTGTCTTCTAGCTCTTAATTTGATTACAATTTCACCTCTATAATCACTATCTATAATTCCTGTACTATTTACTAATTCGACCTGATATTTAAAACCTAGTCCAGATCTTGGATAAATTTTTAAAACGTAATTATCTTCAAATGATGTATATAATCCTGTTTTAACAGTTGCTATACAAAAGTCCCCATAAATTTCCCATTTGAAATCTTCTTTAGCTTCTATATCAAATGCTGCACTTCCCGGAGTTCCATATTTTGGTGTTCTTCCGGTTTCTGAATACAATTTAATTACTACATTTTTTCTAAACTCTGCCATCTAAACTCCTCGTTTTGCGTCATGCACTCTAATATGTAATCTATCACTATATCTCATAGAATGTTTTGCAGCAAATTCATATACATCATAAGCATTATCAGCAACCTCTTTAGATGTTTCGCCTTTTGGCATTACATATACAATACCATATGTTGGCACCTGATCTAAAAATTCATATATTTCATCAGCTTCATTTTGCAATGATTCTCTTGATAGCACAAATTTGAAATGACTCTGTTTTGTGTTTTTTAAGTAATTGTTAGCAACTTGTGGTTTCCATCTTTTATTTTTAGGCTCACCTGATGCCGACATTTTTACTGACATACTAAAAATAACATTTCTATAAATCGGATATTTATCAAAATCTATATCAATTGTTGCATTAGTTTCAACTAATATCCTAAAACCTCTTGAATAAAAATATTCAATAGTTTGAATCATAACTTCTTCTTTGTGTTGTAAAAGTGGTTCACCACCAGTAAATATAATAAGTGGTAATTCAGCATTACCACTTCCAAGAACCTCTTCAGGTGGTAAAACTTTTTTAATATCTACAACTAAATCCATATAATTTTCATATTTAGACCATGTATGTTTCCAATGTTTAGCATTTACAGCGTGTATAGAATCACACCCAGTAATAACTGTTTCACCATCTAATGCACTAACTAATGTACACCCAAAACCAGAACAGGTTAAATTACAACCACCTGTTCTAACAAAAATAGAAGGGGTGCCCATTTCTAGACCTTCCCCTTGTACAGCATTTCCAAAAATTTCATCTACAAACAAACTCATATTAAGCCTCCACTCTACAATGTGATTTTGGAGTTTCCCAATATTCCACTGCTTTAACTTTAACGCCACTTAGTGGTTTCATTTTATTAATTACAATTTCTAATATCCACGCTGTCAAATTTTCAGATGTTGGAACAAAATCAACAAAGACTGCACCCTCATATTTTTCAAATATTGCAATCGATTCATTATTTTTAATTAACCCACCATCTTCTAATTCTTCTAAACGTCTTTTAATTTCATTCAAATTTGGAACATAAAAACCTTCATCCATTTTATAAACATATTCTAAATCTTCACACATTGGAAATTCTGATGCAAAAAGAGGATCTTCAACATCCATAATAAATTTATGATCTAATGTATCATCTAAAAAATTCTTAAACCATCCCAACATTTTAAAATCTACTACCATACCATTTTCTTTAATATTAGTATTATTATTAGTAGCTTCTAAAAATATTTTAACGGTTCCTTGATGTCCGTGCATGTGTCTACAAGCAAGGCAATTATTGCCATTTTCAGTAAAATTTGTATCTAATCTTTGATTATGGACTCTATGTCCATAACAGAAGTCGAATTGTTTATCTATAACGTATGTCATTATTTTTCTCCATTTGCATTTAGTGGTTGTGTTTGTTGCGAAGATTCTAAGTCCAATTTCGCTTGTCTTTGATTAATATCTGCTGGATTGTAATCACTTAAACCAAATATCCAAGAATTTAAATCATTCCAATCTTTTTTAGTAAAACCTTCATATCTTGCTTTCTGTTCTTGTTTAATCCTAATCTGTTTATTAAAACATTTCATATCAACTGAAGCAAATGCATCAACATGACTTTTCCCACCAGCTTTTTTTGCTTTTTCATCACCTTTATCTCTAATGTCAGCAAAGATCTCCGGAACAATTTCATCATTTAATTCATCATTTAATTCATCATTTAATTCATCATTTAATTCATCATTTAATTCTATGTTTTCTACATTTTCTTTGTTTTCTATGTTTTCTATGTTTTCTATGTTTTCTACATTTTCTTTGTTTTCTATGTTTTCTATGTTTTCTATGTTTTCCATTTTTTCCATTTTTTCTTTCCTTTTTTGGGTTTATAGTTAGGTGTTTAAATACCACATTTGATTAATTGGAATTACAGTTTTAAACTAACCAAAATAAAAAGGTTTATTTATATTTTCAAATTCACCACAAGGGGTAATTTCTTTATAATCTATATCTAATAAATATAAAACACCACTTTCTATTTTTTCCATATCAGGCATCTTTGCTGATGAAATATCAGTCCCATTAACGAATAATGGTGAAGCAGAATTTCTAAATATTTTTAAAAATACACCCTCGTATAATAATGCGCAGGCAAACGAACCATCGATATCCTTTAATGATTCTGATAAATCTAAATCAGAATTAGAATTAGATGTTTCATTGTGTTTTATTTTATCAACCATTAATTTAGTATCAAATCCATTATTATTTGGTTGTTTTTCCATCCATTTTGTTTTGATGACACCATTATGCCATAAATAAAAATCTTCATTTTTTGCTGGGTGAATTCTATCCACATCATTAACTTGACCACCAGTTGGTGATTGAACATGACACAACCAATATAAATCATAATCGGCATATTCATTAGATAATTCTAAAAATAAATCTTTAGGAAATTCACCAAAACCTTTATTAGTAACATCTATATAATTATTTTTATCAATTCCGGTTATAGACCAACTAAAATTCCCTCTATATGAATTTGCATCAACTAATTTTAAAATGGTTTTAGGGTCAAATGAACCTATAATAGCACACATATATTCTCCTTTTATTTATATATTATATAGTAATTATACTTACATATGTATTAAAATTTGATTATTTAACCAAATATTTAACCAAATAAAAATTATGTATTTAAACCAAATACATAATTGCCACAATCATATATTTTTCTATAACCTTCATCATATGGTTCAAATTGAATTTTATGTTTTTGAAAATTCATTCTAGATATTAATTTTTGCTCATCTAATTTAAAAAAGTAAAAATTTGGTTGGGTTGTATTAATTAATTCAAAACCTAATTTTTTATAAAGATTGCCATCAGACCATCTTCTATTAGCATAACTAATAATGCTACCTTTATAATTTCTAGTAAAATATTTCAATAATTTACTAGCACCACCCTGAACTGTAATATTTTTGATGGTACAAAATCTTATTAATTCATAATTATAATTTTTGTTGAATCTTGGTTTGCTAAACCCCATAACACTAATTAATTCATTATTATAGAATAAACCAATACGAATGGAACTATGTATTCCGCCTTGCAAATGATTATCTTGACAAAAATTATAATATTCTTTGGATGTAATCTCACTAATTTGGCATTTTCTTGCAGCAATTTTAGTAGTTTTGTGTAATTTAGATAATAGAACAGATTTCCATATATCTTTAGTATGTTCATTTAACCATTCATTTTCAAATATTTGAAAAATTAGACCACACCGATTTGTTTTTTCCAATAAATGGTATTTTCTTCTGCTCTCATCAGATGTGTTATCAAACACATCTTTTCCAAAACTGTGCCACAATAATCCATTATACTCTATCTGAATATTTTCTGAATATATGTCTATTTCATAACCATCTTTTATAAAATTTTCTTGCACAGTATTGTCATATTGTTTTATAAAATTGAATATTTCGTGTTGAGTTTTTCCAAACCTTCTTTTAAGTGGAGCATCGATGTTGTATTCTTTTCTGATATATTGTGATGTTGTTTCACCTATATTAAAATATATCATAAATGAATAATTATCGAATAAACCATCATTTATAAAATTTTCAATTATATATTCTTTATTAAGATTATTTTTATTTTTTATGTGTTGGTTTGTATTATTGGTGCTACCATACTTTTTTTCATTAGTTTGTTTTCTTTTATTATAAATAGCATCTTTTTCATCTTTCGATTTATTTTTAAGAACATTCGAAATATTTTCTTTAGATGAATCTAATTTGTTAAAATTAGTAACACCATATTTATCCAATGATGTTTTTTCCCTTTTTTGCTGAGCTTCTTTTAATGTTGAATAATTAGTAACACCATATTTATCCAATGATGTTTTTTCCCTTTTTTGTTGTGCTTCTTTTAATTCTTGTTCAGTGAGTTTTCTGTTTTTCTTATATTTGTTAGCACATGATGCACTACACCATTTATTATATCCAGAACCAAAACTTATAAAGTTTAATGATTTTCCACACAAACAATTAGGTTTAATTATATCATAATAAAGGAGATAAAATTCTTCTGATGTTATATTATTTTTTTTTAAATATGATGGTTTTATTCTTCCATTTTTATCAAAAGCTTTTGTATACATATTATCTCCTTTATTGTTTTATTGGAATTGTTTAAAACCCGCTTCCCAATCTATTTTATTTTTATATTCAATACCATCTTTAATTCCTGCTTTCATAAAATGCTGAATTCTATCGCTACAACCTGGGCATGTCCCACAAGCTTTACCATCTTTATCTGGTCCATTATAACAAGTCCATGTATCAGCATAATCAATACCAATTTCTGTTCCCCAAATAACTTCTTCCTCTTTTGAAAAAGGAATAAATGGTGCTTTAATTTCAATTTTATGTTTTCTATTTAAATCAGCAACAGCATTCAATCTTTCCACAAATTCTGGAGTAGTATCCCAATACTGGTAGACATCTTGTCCCTGTGCTCCATAAAAAATATACTCGGCGTTATTTGCTTCAGCAAATGTAAATCCTAAGCTTAATAATAATTGATTCCTAAAAGGAACATATGTTGGACATTGTGGATCTCCCAATGTATCTTCAATATGTGGAACATCTAAACCATCATGTGCTAATGAACAAACATCCTTAACTATTTCTCCAAAAAATGAAATATCTATAATTCTATGTTTTACATTAAATTTTTCACAAATCTTTTGTGCACATTGAATTTCATAATCCAATCTTTGACCATAATTATATGTTAAAGCAAATACATTATCCGCGCCATATTTTTTTACTAAAAGTCCTGTTAGTGTAGAACTGTCGAGCCCACCACTTAAAATAGAAACTACTTTTTTCCCATCACCTAATTCTGGTAATGTTTCTAAAAATTCATTGGTTGTTAACATTGTAATCCTTTTGTTTTGTTATTTTGATTTATTATAAGATAAGATATCTGAAATATTACTGAAATATTACTGAAATATTACTGAAATATTACTGAATGGCTTTAGAGCCATTCATCAATTCCAGGCATTTTTAGTGCTTTAGCATCAGCTTCTGTTTCAACCACTGGTTTATTATCCAATCCAGATGATTGTATTTGTTCAATCCATGCATCTAACTGCTCATGTGTTTTACACTTTTCTAAATGTTTCATATATCTAGTATCTGATGGTCCGAGATTAATTACTTGATCAAATGGAACCTTATCATATACAACAGTGTTAATTACTTTAACAATATTTCTTAAATCAAATAAAGCATATGCAATAATATGTGTGTACCACATACATTTTTCAAATTCGGTTCTTTCTTTATTTGTTTTTGACATAAAATCTTTATCATATATTCCATTTTTCATATAATCTTCATAAGTTGGAAATATATCTTTTAAATCATCTTTAAAATATGAATAAATCGATCTATAAATTTTATCAACATCTTTTGAAAATGCCTTTCCGGTCTTATATGTTTTCATTCTTCCATTTGGTTCTATCATTCTAATAGATCCATAATGATATGATTTAGAAATAGATGCAGAATCTATTGTTAAAACATCAATATCTAATAAATTATTTTCAGCCATTAAAAGGATTCCAAGAATTTTACTTAATGAACCAACTCCAAGAAGGTGAATACCTTGTTTGAAAAGCTTTTGTAAATTTTTATTTTTTACTTTCATCGTTGAGTGCATTAATATTGCAGGAGCAAAAATATTTGAAGTATTAATACCTCCAAGAGCTACACCACGCATAGATTTTTCAAACCCTTCAGGTAAACCAGAAAATAAACCTTGACAATATAAATCTGTAGTTTCTGTATCAGCACCTTGAATAATAGGAATTGCTTTACATTTGGTTCCAGTTTCTTTATAAATTTCGTATTGCTCCAGGAGGTTTTTTCCAGCAAGTCTTCCATAAGGTTCACACAAATCTTTTACTATTACAGAACCACCAATACCAAATGCACCTTCATTAATTTTAACTGCAGGAATTTCATCAAACGAAAATCCATAATCAGCATATTTAGCCTGATTATAAAACACCTTTGTTTTTTCTTCATCCATTCTATCTTTTGCTGCAAATCCAGCCTTGGTTGTTACCATCTGTAACCCACCAGAATCAGCATATGTTGTTTTACCTAAATCTCTGGTATGTGGTCCAATATCTGCCTCTGTAAATGAATTATACAAAAATGATACACCTATATTAGGTTTAAATTCATCCTCGACACGCTGAATCATATTTTGAATCACCGGCCAAAATGTATCGTGGTGCTCTTTTTGATATATTGTCTTCATGCGCAAATAATTTATAAACGCAGATGCTACATATTCTATTCTCATTAAATAATCCTATAAGAATTATACACACTTTAACTAAGTATAAGTATAAGTATAAGTATAATAATTTATTTTAAAAGATAATTATATGATAACACAACTTAAAAACAACTTAAAAGGAATGAATCAATGAATGAATCAATGAAATCTAATGCTAAAGTCATATTAAATTATATTCTGACTAAGAATGGTGCTATTTATGGGAGAAATTTTAAAAAATTAATGCCACAGCAAAAATTAGATTTATATAGATATTTGATAACTCCATCTTATAATAATTATAAGGCTGATATAGATAATAAAAATGATAATAAAAATGATAATAAAAATGATAATAAAAATGATAATAAAAATGATAATGAAAATTATGATGAAAATTATGATGAAAATTATGATGAAAATTATGATATTAATATTTTATATTATTTCTATATTAATAAACATTCTAAAATTAATTTCAAATGCTCAAATGATAAATGTAATAAAACAACTAAATTTTTTGGGATCAAAAAAGGATTCAATAAATACTGTAGCCTAAAATGCTCAAATTCCGATGAAAAGGTAAAACAACTTAAAGAAGAAGCATCCATTAAAAAGTTTGGAGTGTCTAACCCAATGAAAGACACATCAATCAAATCTAAGGCTAGAAAAACATTAATATCTAAATATGATGGGGTTGATGAGTGGATTGATGATATGTCAGCAAAGGTTAAAACAACCAAAAAATCAAAATCAAAAGATGAATACTCTGTAATAACTGATAAGGTTAAAGCAACCAAAAAAGAAAGATACAACGATGAAAATTATAATAATATAGAAAAAGCTAAAGAAACACAATTTAAAAAATATAATAAGTGGTTTTTACAAACCATTGAAACACCTAATAATAATAAACATATTAAAAATAAAAAAGATATTAATAAGGAATTTATTTTAAAATTATATAATAAAACAAAATCTGTGTATGCTGTTGCTGAATATTTCGGGGTGGTACATTCTACTGCTTTAAAGTATTTACATAATTTTGGAATTGAATTATTGTATAATCCATCCGAGCAAGAAAAGGTTATATCTGAATTATATCCAGAGTTTGAAACACACAATAGAAGTCTTATACAACTAGAGCTAGATTTTGTAAACCACGAACATAAAGTAGCTATAGAATTTGATGGTTTGTACTGGCATAGTTCAAAATTCAAAGAGAAAAATTATCACCTTAATAAAACACAATTATGTGAAAGTAAAGGTTATAAATTATTTCATATATTCGAGAATGAATGGAAACATAAAAAACATATATGGCAAAGCATAATTAATCACTCTATTAATAAAAGTAAAAGAATACCAGGAAGAAAGTGTCAAATAAGAGAAATAACATCTAATGAATCTAAATTATTTTTAGATTATAATCATCTTCAGGGAAATATTAATGCGAGTATTCGAATAGGTCTATTTTATAATGATGAATTAGTATTTGTATCCACTTTTGGGAAACCAAGATTTAAAGGAAATGTATCAGAAGATTATGAGTTATATAGAATGTGCAACAAGGTTAATTTAATAATTCAAGGTGGTGCACAAAAAACATTGAAATACTTTGAAAGAAAGTACAAACCTAAATCTTTAATTAGTTTTGCAAACAGAAGAATATCGTCTATCAATAATAACTATGAGGTTAATGGTTTTAAACTAGAAAAAATCACCCCTCCAAGCTATTGGGTAATTCAAGGAGAAAAATTATTACATAGGGTTTATACACAAAGACATAAACTAACGAACATTAATAAAGATGAAACAGCATTTGAATATATGGATAGAATGGGTATTTTGAGAATATATGATTGTGGGAATTTTAAATATAAGAAAGTATATAATTTAAAGTAATTTTAAACTATGTATTAACCAAAGTAAAGGTTTGTCTTTACTTTGGTATTGATTACATTTTAAAAACTATATAACGAAGTTATGGTAAATAAATTTAATAATTTATTAATTCAATATAACATTTTTTAATTTTCTGTTTTCCTCAGCATAATCAATTATGAAATCAGAAAAATAATTTTTATCAATTATTTTGTCAAATTTTTTGACTTCATTTAATACCAACATCACATCTATATTATCTGGAGAGTTTTTCGATGAATTATAATTTTCGTAAAACTCTCCTTTTAATTGTTTATCAGAATTTAATTTTTCTATAATTTCATTAGTTTCTTGTCTAAAATGAATGAGCTCATTATCTAACTCACTTTTTATACTTTCTATATTTCTTTCCTTTCTTTGAAACATCTCAGTTAATGTTTCAAAGTGTTTAACTAAATTATCAATTATATTTTTATTCATTTGCATTGATTACTCCTGTTTTTGAAACTCCATACGTATATAAATCTATTAAATTTTTATTATCTAATTTTTTACATATATCTAAACTACTTTCAAATAATGCAAAAATAAAATTCATAAAAACATTCGTTTGATATTTTTTATCATATTCATTAGCAATATTATACATACGATCTACCATTTCTTTATTAAGATCCGTTGTCATAAATTTTGTTAACATCATATTTTTTATTGCTTCAATTTTTTCATTAGTATCCAATTTTTCAATTTCTGGAGGAAATTCAATGCCTTCTGGAAAATTACCATCTAAGATTTTGAGTGTTGATTCACACTCATCATAAATTGCAGGAATTTCATCTTTCAATGATTTTTCTATTTCCATAAAATCTCCACCTTCAGTTACATTTTTATCAATTTCTATAAAAGAATTAATTATTTGATCAAACATTGTTGCTCCTTGTTTATTAATTTATTTTTAATTACCATTTTAATGATTTTCTCATCGTTCCAATATTCATCTTCAACCAGGCTAATATACCCATACACATACCTATAAAAACTAAAACCCCACCTACAAAATTTCCACTCTGAAAAGCAATTACAACCCAAGCAATGTCAGCAACAAAATATATGAATACTGAATAAAATATTTGTCCAGTATATACAAAGAAACTTGCTATAATAAGAAGTATTCCACCAACAAATGCTATTTGACCATTATATATTAAAATTGCAGCAAATGGGCTTAAAAATAAAAGCCCATAAAATATATGCCGAAGTTGTAAATTTTCTAAAAAATATAATAAATATGAAAATTTAAAAATTTTATTTAATAATGATTTAGATGAATTTATATTTTTTTCAGATTCATTTAATATGTCTTTAAATTCATCAATCGGAACATCAATCGGAACATCAATCGGAATACCAGAATTTATATCGGAAGTATTTATAGAAGTATTTATAAAATTATTCATTGTAAGCCTTACAATTATTATTTTCTTTATCTTCGTATAAAGAATTTTTAATATTTATTAAAATTTGTATTTCTTTTAATAATTTTTTTATTTTATTTTCATATAAATCAACATCTTCTAAATAAGATAAACAATGATTAATATTAGCAGTTAATAAATAGGAAATTTTTTCATAATTTGATAAATCAATAACTTTATATAATCCCCAAATATTACCCCACCACACAAACATCCCAGTATTTATATCCATAAATACTGGTCCGATTTCACTAAGTTCAAAATACATCATTTGATATGATTTATCTATGTTAAATAATGAATCCTCTATATTATATAAATTAGGATTGTTCTCTATTTCAATTTGTGTCGTATTGAATTCATTTGCTATCATATCAATTCCTGGAATTTTTATAACAGTCCCTATAGGGTAATCTACAATTTTTTCTATATTTATTAATTTTTGATTAAAGTTCATACCCCAAACCCTCTAATTCTTTAACCAATATATCACGTTCAATTAAATTTTTTTCTAGTTTTTTTCTAATATCTTGAATTTTATTATAAATTACATCATATGTCCAAATTGGTTCATCCCATTTTACTACAAAACCACCATTATCTAGATGAGTTTTATATATAGACATGACATCATATTCCTTTAAACCTTTGTGTGTTAGATCTAAATTATACATATCTAATGTTTCAGAAAAATTAGATTTTTTTTCTGTATCTACCACAATATTGCCATAGTTTGTGTTAAATAATACAACACATCTAGTTTCATTTCTTAGTACTAACCCAAAGCCAGTTTTTAATTTATCCATTAACATTTATATTCCTTTTGTTTAATTTATTAAATTGTTTAATTTTATTAAATTGTTTAAATTTCCCAGGGGAAAACTACCCATTTTCCGTATTGTTCTCTTAAGTATTCTACATCATTATTTTTTCCTTTATTACCAAATATTGTTTGAAATCTAAAATTACACTTTGGATATAAATCAATAAGAAATTCTTTTATAACATTCATTGTTTTTCCAGAATCAACTATATCATCAATAACTAAAACATCAACTTCTTTATCCTGTGGCAACAAATTCAACAAAAATTTTGGTTTTTTATCATTTCCATCTCTAGTTTGAAATTGTATAATACTTAATGGAATATTATCAATATTTGATAAGTGAGTTCCAATAACTAAGGACCCTCTATAAATACTAATAATATGCTTATAATTAAAATCCATATGTGTTATCTGTTCTATATCTGAATTATGATCATTCCAATCATAATATAATTTTCCACCAAATTCGTGCATGTGTATCCTTAAATTAAAATCACTAATTTATCACTCGGTCTTGTAATTGCCACATAAATTAGTCTATATAATGATTCTCTATTATGACCATAATCAAACCCAACAAGCTCTCTTAAATCAAAATAAATACTATGTACTGTTGTGCCTTGCATCTTGTGGACAGTTCCAGCAAATGCGTATTTTACATTGGCATATTTCCCCTTTAAATCATAATATTTTTTCCACAATTTTCTTTTTTCTTTATAATCTTGTGTTTGTATTGCCAAAGATTTATATTCATCTAAGTAAAAATTAAAATTGTTCATAGAACCTTCATCAATGATTTTAAATTTAGATGGTTTGGTTGATTTAACATCCCAATACCAACTCATGATTTTATTATCATATTTTAATTCAATATCTTTGATAGTAATTATATCACCATTTAGATGAATACATACATCATCTTCATATAAATTATCTTGAAAAATTAATTTTTCTCCAACAATATAATTACCTATATTTTCACCATAAACTTTATTTCTAATCATTTTATTGTATGAATCTACTGAATTATTAGTAAACGCAGTTACCATTTTTATTTTATCATCAGAATAATATTCACTCAAAAATTCATCTTTTGATGCAAATATTTTAACATCATCTGTAGATTCTCTTCCAAATAAATCACTAAGTGGTTTGAATTGCTTGTTTTTGATACTATCTCTAAAATATGTTGCTTCTTTAATAATTTCAGAATCAGCAACTTGTCTTTGTATATCAGTTAATTCATATGACCATTTAATGTCCGTAATTTTATTAGGTTCACCATCAACTGGTTCTAACTGATAAAAATCACCAACAAATAAAACAGCTTTAACTCTTCTTCCAATTATTAATTTTATATTATTAAACATTTCCTCAGATATCATTGATGATTCATCTAATACTAGTATATCATATTTTTTAGTATCTTTTTTGAAATTATCTGCAACAAATGTTTGATTTCCTGTAGCATAATCTATTTGTAATTTTAAATTTAAAAAGCTATGGATTGTGCTAAAATTTAATTTTAAATCATCAGCACCGCACGATATAACCTTATCTGTTAAAACACCCAAACTTTGGTGTGTAGGTGTTGTAATTGCTATTTTATATTTATTTTGAAGACTTTTAATAATTTCAGCTAATAAAAATGTTTTTCCAGTACCAGCTGCACCAGATATGCTTACTACCGAATGTTCCCACCCGAATTCAAAAGTAGCAGGATCTAAAATATAATTTATATTTCTTATTACATTTTCAAAAATTTCTAATTGTTGTTTTTCTAACATTATTTTCCTTTTAAATTATTTTCCTTTTAAATTATTTCCATTTATATTCTTTTATTGTATTTTTTGGTTTAAAAATACCATTTAATTTATTTTGGTAATTTTGTGCTTTTTTATTTATATATTCTAAACATATGTTTTCTATTTGAGAAAAACTAAATGAATATTCATATTTAGAATTATTAAAATTATTAAAATGATCAAATGCCTTACTTGACCATATATCAGATATTTTTTCCACCATTATAATTTGTCTTTTTATTCTAAAAAAATTTTTAAAAGTCCACCATAGACCATAGCGCCTAATATAATGTTTATATAATTTATGTAATTTATACAATTTATATCCTTGCAATTTATATCCTTATAATTTATATCCTTATAATTTATATCTTTACTTTTCTTAAAAGTGAATTATATATTTTCTTTATATAACATATTATATAATAATAAAGATAACATACACCTTAAATTAAATCATAAGTTCACAAAATATAAATTAATTAAAATTTAAAGTATTTTGTGCTGTTGGTGCGGTTCTATTTGATAACGAGGTGTTAATAGCTTGAGCTAATTCTGGTACACCTATTTGAGTTTGGGCATTAGAATTTACATTATTAATATTAGGTGAATCATCTTCCATATCGATAAATCTAGACATACTAAAATCTACATCAACTAAATGTGATGTTAGCGAACCAGTATTTCTATTTTTTAAAAATTTGATAAGTGCTTGATTCATTTCTCGTAGTTGCCCATTTGAAAGAATTGCCATAACTGTATCTGCTGTTTGGATTACACCAAGAGAATCGGCAATAGAATCGAGACCAGCATCTAAATTATCATAACTACCTCTATTTAACTGAGCTGCGCTCACCATAACTTTATCTTCTTTTTTTCCAAAACCATGTAATTCTTCAGCAATTGCTTTAAAATATGCATATGAGCCACCACTCTGTGCTAATGTTACTCTAGATGATGCCATCAATCCAATATAATCTATAACTATTATTTCTGGAATAAAATTTTTCTCATTTTCTAAATCAGCGAGCAAACTTCTTAATTTAATGGTATTAAATGTCCCAGCAGGATATTCCTTGATTACTATTCCACCAGGCATATCATTTATTTTTTCAATTTTATTTATATATTCATCTTTATTTACATTAGCAAAATCATTTGAATTAATACCAAGTAAATTTGCATCTATTCTTTTTGCAATTTCAAATTCAGTCATCTCTAATGAAACAAATAAAACATTTTTTCCTCTTAATCTAACATTACTCGCAATAGAAACTAATAATGCTGATTTACCACCATGTGATGGAGCAACGGCTATGTTTAATGTTTTACTTCTTAAACCACTACCTAGAGCTCTATCTACACTAGGAATTCCAATAGGCAATCCTATCATTTTTTGAGTATAATAATCAAATCTATCCTCAGCTGATGTATTATATACCAAACCAACATCAGAATCAAATGAAATACTAAGTGCGTCTTCTACCATTCCTATAACTTGCTCGAATGGTTCATCCGCTGAAATTATATCTGCTGATTTAAAAATAGCTTCGCTTAATTCTATTTTTTGAATATAACGTTCTGTTTCATCTAAAAGAAATTCTTTATTTTGAACTGGTTGATCAGTCATTATTTGTTTATATCTACTAATTACTTTAGTTACCAAAGATTCTGGTAATTTTGATGAATTTTTAATAAACAAACCAAGCTCTTTAATATTTGGTTTTATATCATATTTGCTGATATATTTTTGAATAGAGTTAAATATTTCTGTGTTTTCTATATTAGTAAAATGAATTGGTTTAAGGGAGCTATACACCTTTCCAAAATATTCATCATCTGTTAATAAATTTTTTAAAATTACATTTTCCATTATGATCCTTTTGTTATGATGTATTATATGTAAAAATAAATTAAATTTAACTTAAATTAAAATTAAAATTAATAAATTGCTTGATTATTGCAGACATAAAATAGGTAGTAAATAAGAATGATGTATAAGATCAACCTTAAGTTATTGAACTATAAATATAATGGTGTATACAGGAAATAAAATAACGTATACACCTATAAATTTTTATTTATTATTTGTGTTTATTAATGATATCTGTGATATTTTGAATTATTTCAAAAATATCATCTTTTGGTGCAGATGGATCAATAGTTATTCCAAAGGCGTATGGGTGACCGCCAGCACTAATTAAAAATTTATATGTTGAGATGTATTTTAAAATTTCATCCTTTATAATTTCGGAATTTTTAACATTTTCTGAAATTCTAATACTTATATTATTTTTACTTATATAAGGAAGAATGTAAAAATCAAATGTTGGAAAATCAATCTGAAAAAATGTTTTATATAAATCACTAAATGCAATCAAAATATTATTTTCTGAATCTTTAATGAATAAATTTTTCTTTTTCATTTGGATATACATATTATTTTTCTTTTTAATTACATCATCATACATTTTATCAAAAAATACCGGAATAATATAATTATTGTTGATTAAATTGAATTTAAAACCATTCATTTTTATTTCCCAAAAAATTGTGTTTAATTTCCATCCAATTTTAAATAATTCCGAATCCTTTCTCCATACATCAAATGCATCAATCCACATCACTAATTTTTTTAAATTATCGTATGTATTTTTATCGGATTGGTTTTTAACATCTGTATTATTGGTATAAATAGAATTATCAATTGAATTAATATAATCAAGACAATGTTTTGTCGCACTATATTCTACACTATGTACAACTTGAACATTTTCTAAAGTTTGAATTTTATTTAAAATTTTTCCTAATTTCCCCTCATATGGGTGATGATCTATGTAAATAAATTTGGTGTGAGGATGATGCAATGTTAATTTAATTAACTCTTTAAAACAATTTTCATCGAAACTTAAATCAGTTATAAATACAGATTTAGTATTATGTGTAATCATTTCATCTATAATATGAAGATTTGATATTATATCATTATAACTTGTGTGTATAGTTGACTCAATATAAAATTTATATTGCATTACGATGGAGCAACCAGCTCCATCCATATCGTTGTGACTTAATTGAATATATTCATTCATTTATTACCTTTCATTAGAAGTTTATATTTTTATTTATATTTTTATTTATAATTCGGTTTTTGGTTTAGTTTTTTGGTTTAGTTTTGGAGGTTCTACCCTCTGAAAATTTACTTTTAATTCTTTCTATTTCATAATCTGGCATCATTTCATAATATATAGTTGCTTGTTCTATACTACATTTATAATATTCGCTGATTGCATCTATAGATTCATTTGTTTTCCCTTTTTTCTTAGAAGGAAATGGTATATACATTTTTGGCGTGACAAATCTAACAAAATCATATTGTTTATTGTTAGGAATATCTTTTGTTGTAAATAACAAAGCTAAATCTAATAATTGTTCATGATTTGACAAAATTTGACCAAATAAAAATTCAGATATTTTTTCCTTTTCTGCTAATGTTGGATTAAATTTTTTATCTAATGAACTGTACATAACCTGAAAATCTGAATAGCGAGGTTTTGGTTTTGTGTAGACAAAACCTTCCTTTTCCTTTGTTTTTGGAGCACCCCATTCTTCTAACATATTATTCCTTTACTGATTCTGATTTATGATTAGATCCCATAACTGTAAAATTTGTAACCGGTTTTGGTGATTCATTTTCTTCAGAAGTATTTTTATTTAGTGGTTGGTTTTCCGTTTGGTTTTCCAACTCTTTTTCTACACTATCCTTAAGAGGTGTTTCCTCATTTTTTTCTTCAGGGTGTTCCTCATTCCATTTTTCCATTAATGCTAGAATATTTTTATTTGATTCGTCACCATATAATTTAATATAATAATCTAATGAATCATTTAAATTTTGATTATATGCATTATAAATATCTTGAAGTTTTTCCATATATTTCTTTTGACTATCTGTTAAATTTCCCTTTGTTTGTTGGTGAACAACATTTGCAGCTTCCATTGCTTGATTACCGAGAACTTGGTTGCTGAACGCACCAAAAAGCAAATCTACCTTATTGTTAGATTTTTGAACTTCATTTAAAATCTTATTAAGTAATTCAATTTGTGTTGTTTGTGTTGTTTGTGTTGTTTGTGTTGTAGCCATTTTTATATCCTTGTTTGTTTTAATTTTTATTTATGGTTTTCAATAATTTGTAAAATATCTTCAACCGCATTATTTACATCAACAATCATATATGGTATATTTCTATCATCTAATAATTGCATAATTTCTTTATCTTTTTTTAAAGATTCACTTAATGTTTGACTTCTTCCATAATTTTGAAATAATAAATTATCATCCCTTTTAAGAAAAATATTAATATTATTATATGATTTATACATAGTTGTTATTAACTCATCAAAAATCAATTTAGGTAAATGCTCATCTTCCTTTAAATATGATAACCCCATAATAAATGGGCTATCGTGTATAACATATTCTACCTTGTTTTCCAATCTTTTCAATCTGTGATGTTGTTCAGCCAATATGAATAATTGATCATTTAGTTTTGAATAGTCATCTGAATATGTTAATTCCTTAGCGTATTCAGTAATATATTCTACTATATAATTGGTTTGTTTCATCATATAAAACAAACCAGCACATGTAGTGCTCTTACCAGTTCCTGGACCACCAAATATTTGAATGTTAATCATAATTAACACCACATAATTTACATAGTTTTTTATATAATTTTTTCATAAAATTCCTTTTAATTTATATATTATATGTAAAATTTGCTTACATTTACATTAAATCATTTATTAAACCCTTATTTTGGTGTTGGCATAGTTTCATATGTACTTTTCATTAACCTCTTATCAAATTCTTCTTTAGTTATTTTTTCCTCAAACCACGAATATCTAAAATTAGAACGATCCCATCCATCAGGATCCAATACCACAATTTTAGCCTGAGATGCCCATTCTGCTGAAGTTAATTTATCATCGGTTTTTTTACACATTTCTTCCTTTAAAATATTAATTCTATTTTTTATAAAATTATTATATTTTATTTTATTTCTTTCATTTGCTTTCTCTGAAAATTTAAAAACAAAATCATCTGCTATCTCAGCACCAATAATTATATTGTTTTCTTCATCTCTTGCTAATGCCAAACCAAGAGGATGTAAAACATCCTGGTTTATTTTATGTATTAATCCCCATTCGGATAATTTATTAGGTGTTGCTATCAAAATTCAAAATCCTCATCAACTATTTCAGAATGCTGAAATGTATATTTCTTTTCAAAATATAAACGAATATCGGTATTTTTCATAACCGGCCCCCAAAATTCTTTTGAATTTTCCCAAATTTCTCTTTCTCTCCATTTTTTATCGTTTTCGACACAAGGTCTTGTATAATAACCCATAGAAGGTTTATCTATATACCCACCTTCTAGTGCATCATCCAAAATACCATACGATGGATGAATACCACCATCATACTTAATAAGATATCTTAGTTTAGTATTTTCCTTACAGAATCTTGATTTTTTAGTAACAGCCAAAATTTTTGCCCCAGTTACTTCTGTGCTAGATTCAGTATCCTTTGCCTTTGCTTTAGATGTGCCCATTACAATACTAGAACATGCAAAATACAATCCTTTACCACCAGGAATTTCTAATGGGTTGTACATATCAAGGCTATTATGCGATATCAACCCATTTCCTAAAATATAATTATGACTAGGTGTTTCGATATCATATACTGTCTCTAACCCCTTAAACTTTATTGATTTAACTTTCATTTAACTCTCCAATTTTGATTTTTGTTATTTTCCAACCACTTATTTTATGGTTTTCCGATACATTTAATTTCTTATCAGCATTTAGCTCTTTAGTTTTGTTTAAAGAGCTAATGTGAATATGTAAGAGGTTATTCGTCTTCTACTGACGAATACATTTCTTCCCATATTTCCACCGGTTTTCCATCATAAGAAATTATATCCATACCTGGAGATAACTCAGTAAAAGTAACCCAAATATTTTTACCTTTATGGTTTATTAAAAATTTATGGTCCTCGGAAAACTCAAGCTTAATCCCATTTTCCATCTCAACTTGATAAACTGGTGTGTTATCATATCGGAAAGTTTTAGTTACTGGTTCCATACCGTTTGTTGTTTGCACCATATCACCTGGAAGAATATCAGCTAAAGGTTTTTCACCTTCTTCAGTTTTAACTGTCATTAACTTAGTACCACAAGCATAAACTTGATTAATTACAAATACTGTAATACCTATTCCAGTTAATAATCTTGCTAATGTATTTTTCTTTTGTGCAATTGTCATATCTTTTACATCTTTTCCTGCTTCTGCATCGGTAACTGTTTTAGATGTGACTAATCCTCCCCAAGAATCAACAATTAATAAAACCTTAGAACGCTCTTCTGCTGTGAACTCTTTAGTCAATGACATAATTTGTGTTTGAACATCCTCCAATCTATTAGACTGAATAACCAATAATCTATCCCTATCGATTCCAACAGAATCACTAAATTCATAATCGAATGCCATTTCTGTATCTATATAAATAACAATAAATTCATCATCCATCTTTTGTGCATTTTTTGCAATTTTTAATCCAATAAAGGAGTTATGATGAATAATACCATAATCATCTATGTAGTGATGTGGGCTTTCAATGCTAATATCATAAAGTTCATCTTCTCCAGCATCTTCAACACTAGATACATAAGCAGATCCGGAAATAGTATCTATATTTAAACCAGTGGAATCTTCAGCATATACATTATTTCCATTACTTATAAAAATATGTTTTGGTGAAACATATTTACTAACTTCTTTATTATCAGGTAAAACAATATTTACCTTTACATATTTTTGTTTTGGTTTTTTAACAATATGTTGTATTGTTGTATATGTACCATCTGGTTTTATAGCATAGTAACTACCATCACCATCAAAATCAACTATTTCCTTTGTTTGTTCCTCATCGACTTTATTATCAAAATCTAAATATCTAAAAAAATCTTTATATGTTATATCTATTGTTTTCATTAATTTTCCTTAAAATTTCTTTTATTATATTATTATATTATTTATATTATATTATTATATTATATTATTATATTATTATATTATATTATTATTTGTTTTCTGAAAGAAATTTCATAATTTCATCATATTTATGATCGGACACAGCTAATTTAAACTTTTGGTCCCCTCTCGAACACTTTCCTAAACTAGAA
>Ga0256828_1000299_pt1 | contig 34279 bp, 36 predicted proteins | sample CV88metaG_FD_185993 | JGI IMG/M metagenome (GOLD analysis project Ga0256828, IMG submission 185993) | Hydrothermal vent microbial communities from East Pacific Rise, Pacific Ocean - CV88 | ecosystem: Environmental > Aquatic > Marine > Hydrothermal vents | place: Pacific Ocean: East Pacific Rise...
TAATTGTATAATCATAATCAAGCATTCTTTGGATAGCTGTTTTGTTGTTGTTCCAAAAAATAGCCTGTGTATCTCTAGTAAATAATTTTCCCATCTCTTCTCCTTACTTCTCTTCTAGTGCCATACGCACGATGTCTGTTACGTGAGTTTCTGGTCCATATACATGAATCTCTAAACCAAGTCTATCTGCTGCTTCTTTGATGTCTTTAAGACCTTTTTCATAGTTTGGTCCACCACGACGAACGTAGATTTTAACACCAACCTCTTTCATTTTGTCTGCATAGTTTTCAAATGCTTGAATGATACCTGTAAATGTTTTTGCAACATCAGTAAAGTTTGCAATAGCACCACCGATAATTAAGATCTTATCACGACCTTTTGGATCTTTTTCTCTTGTCATAAGGTCAAGAAGTGTTTCAGCGTAGAATTTCGTCTCACCAGTTGTTGGACCACCTGAGTACTCACCATAGTTAGCAAGATCTTCAATACCTGCGAAATCAGCGATAGTATCAGCATATACAACTGAAGCACCACCACCGGCAACCATTGTCCAAATTCTAGCTTCTGGTTTAAGAAGTGTAAGTTTCAGTGAAGCACCAGTTTTTGAATCTGCCTCTTCGATAGCTTCAACTTCTGGAGATTTAGCTTCCATACCAAATGCAGTAGGATACTCAACATCACCCCACTCTTCTACCATCATAAAACCTGCTGTATCATCAAGCTTAGCAACCATATCTAAAAGCTCAATTTTGTTTCCTTGCATTACAAATGGGTTGATTTCAAGGTAAGCGAAGTTAAGTTCACGGTATGCTTTAAAGAAACCAATTGCAAATTTTGCGAAATTTTCTTTATCTTCTTCTTTTACATCTGCAGGAACATTTGCTTTGATTTTTTCAGCGATCTCTTCTTCAGTTGCAGTAATTGGGAATGCTACTTCAATAACTTTTTCGTCCCAACCCTCTTCAACTTCCATACCACCTTCAGCTGACATATAAAGAACATCTTCATCACCAACACAAGTAGCAGAGATATAGTACTCTTCACTTTGATCATGTGGAGTAAATGGCTCAACAACGAAATGTGTTAGTCTATCAACTTTTGGCTCACCTGTTGGTGTGTCACCATCAAATGAAAAATATACTGATTGATCTTCTTTTGCTTTTTCATCGATCCAAGCCGCTGCTTTTTCTAAAGAAACATCACCTGGTTTTTGATCTTTAAAAAGAACAAGTCCATTCTTACCACGTTTACCAAATAACATATCTGGTTTTGCAACAAGTGGCTTCTCTTTTAACCACGGTTTCTCTTTTGCAGCTTCAAGCAGTTCAGCACCTGATGCTACTAAAACTGTTTCGTATGCATAACTGAAATCTGGAAAATATTTATCCCAGTGTTTTGCTAAAATTGACTTTGCGTCGTATTCTCGTATCGCTTTTTGAGCCATAGAAACTCCCTATTTTGATATTTAGGGATTATTTTAGCATAAACTCATTTAATAACTATCTTTGCTTTTACTTAACTCGTAAAAATGGGCTATTTACTGTTTAATTTAGTAACAGTAGCTTTATATAAAATTTTATTTTTGTAACGTATGGTTACATCTGCCTCTTTTTTACTCTTGAGAGAGAGGCTTCTGAGTTGATTTTGTTCACATTTTCCAACAGAATAAAATCGCAATCTCTCTTGCATCTTATGATCTGTCTTAACACATTCAATACCCTTATTTTTCAACTTCTCTGCCAATGCTTTTGCTACATGCATATTGTATGCAAAATTCTTCTTTGGATTGTCAAGTACCAAATAGAGCTCTTTATTGAAAAAGACCACCAAAGTATTTAAGATTAAAAAGACAAATGCTAAAACAAACATAGCCCTATATCCTTTTCTATGCTCTTTTAAACGTACTCTATAGGAACTGACAAAGGTCTGTGCCGCAAGAGGTAGAGCAATAATAAGATAGGGTGCAAAATGTTCTATATCTATTCTCTGTCTAAAAGAGACCAAAAGAGAGAAAATAAGTGCTGTTGAGGCTATATACCAGAGTTTGTCCTTTTTATCTGACAAGTAACGTCGATAGAGAACATAAAAGATATAGACAAATATAATAGGGTTAAAAATAGCGCTGTAAACCCCAATTGTATCAAGAAAATGTCCTCGAGGAAAACCATATATATCAAATCCATAAAGATATGAGGAGAGGAAAAAAAGCCCAATATTGTAAGCGAATTCTCTTCTTTTTTTCTGAAACAGATAATAAAGTGCAAGTCCTAGAAACAGATAAACAAATCCAACATCAATCAACGCATAGACAAACAGAAGTAAATTGGTAAAGATAGGGGAAGTCTTTTGATCTAGATAGAGGTAGAGCAAAAGACCAAAAATAATAAAACCTGCAGAGTTTACCATAATGGCAGAGCTGACAACACCAGGAAGTAGAACAAAGGTAAGCACAAGCCAGATTCTGTTTCTCTCAGATGTCAAGTAATTTTTAGAAATTGCATAGATAAGCAGTGCACTTGCAATGTGCATAGCAATAAAGACAAAACGCAATCCAAAATCATTATGTCCAAAAACAGAGAGAGAAAGCTTAACTAGAAGTTGTAAAAAAGAGAAGTTACCATAAAGAAGTGCAGCTTCATTAGAAGCTATAGAGATATGTGAGGTCTCAAAAAAAAGGATGCAGGCATCTATTCCCAAAATAAGAAATAAGATGAGTTTGTATCTCATAATTTTAAGAAGTTTCCTATCATTTCATGCCCATACTCACTCATAATCGACTCAGGGTGAAACTGCACACCGTAAATATCTTTATCTTTTATCTTAAGTGCCATAATCTCTTCGTCATCAGTAGAGAATGCAGCTGCTTCTATATCTTCAGGAAGTCTTTTTTTATCAACTATCAATGAGTGATAACGCGTCGCAGTAAACTCCTGTGGCAAATCTTTAAAAATTGCAAAGTCACTTGTTGTTTGCTTCATTACCGAGGTTTTACCATGCATCATATTTTTGGCACGAACGACATTCCCACCAAAGACCTGAGCAATGCTTTGATGTCCTAAACAGATACCAAAAATAGGCACTTTATCTTGAAAATGACGAATCACATCAAGCGTAATTCCCGCTTCATCAGGTGAAGCCGGGCCAGGAGAGATAATGATCTTCTCAGGGTGCAGTGCTTCAATCTCCTCCACACTCATCTCATCATTACGGATGATCTTTAAATCAGCACCAAGCTCACGGCAGTATTGAACAATATTGTAAGTAAAACTATCATAATTATCTATCATTAAAATCATTAAATATCCACTCCTTTTCAAGCCCTACTTCAAAGACTTTTATCAAACTTTATAAATTGTTATTCTTGCAGTCCACGCATAAGTCTGCTAATTATCACAGTATTATATCAAAAATTACTCTTACTAATTTTAAGAATAGTAGAAGTGTTATTAGTACAAGAACCCAAACAACCAAAGAGGAATCTTATTTCCACTTCCTATTTCTATATCATCAGCTACTACAAAACTATTTTGTATATCTTTTATTTGTTTATACTTTTTACTTTTTCCACCAACTTCTAAGATAAATTTATCATCTACTAAAAAATCTCCTTTTTTAGCAACTTCAATACTGTGTCGATTTTGAAGCATACAAGCTACAAACACTTCTCTTTGCGTACCAACATTACTGTTTGAACAATAAGCAAAGTGAAGGTTAGTATTATTGAGATAAATTTTATCTGGCTTTGTGAGTATGTTATCACCTTTCGTTTTAGGCTTGAGTGTTGTAAATATTTTTGCACGATTCAAATACTCTAAAAATCTATAGAGCCCTTTGTAGTTACCTTTCATATCCATTTTTCCTAAAAGCTCTTTTATATTTGGAGTATAAGGATGGGATTCACACAAAAGCCTTACAAGTTTTTTCAAGCTTTGAACACTGTCGTACTCTATTGGAAATATGGATGGTATATCTACTTCTATAACAGTATTAATGGTTTGATGAAGTTTGATAAGATAATCATCTTTATCTTCAAAATAGAATGGATAATATCCGCTCTTTAGATACTCTCGAAAAAGCAATGTTAAATTAAACTTTTCTAATAACCCATAAGCTATATCTATATGATTTGATATAATATCTTCAAATGTGAAGTGAGGAAGTGTTATATTTTTACTTAACTCTATAAACTCTCTAAAGCTCAGTCCATCTACAGTATATATGATTGCTCTTCTACTAAGATCGGCTTTTGCATTGTCAAGTTGCAAAGCACTACTACCACTAAATATAACTCTAAGATCAAGAATATCATATATCTTTTTTAGTTCTAGCTCAAAATTTTTATATTTATGAATTTCGTCTATTATGAGAACTTCACCCTCCTCCTTGTAAAAAGCATTTGCTACTTCAAAAAGAGAGGGTATTGTAATTGCATCTGCACTAATATAAAGTTTTTTGCTAAAAGGCAGATCCAACTCTTTTAAATATTGTATAAGATACGTTGTTTTTCCTACACCTCTTGCACCTATTATCCCTACAAGTTTTTTATCAAGATTTAAAGTTTTATGAAAATACCTTTTGTATGTGAAGTTGTTTTTTTTAAAGATAGTTCTTTGATAATCTCTTAATTCATCTAGCATAGGCAATCCTTATTTTTTAATTATAGCTAAATTAGACTTAGAACACTAATTATTAGTATAAAAACTATACTTTAAACTTTAATATTTTTTCAATATAAAAAGTATTTATAGTTGAAAATTGCACTTGATTGAGAATGAGTTCTACCTCATTACAAGATTAAGCACACAAAGCTTCACTCTCCAAATTTTCACCACTTCCAAGAAGTACTGCTATCCATTTTGTTTTTTCATTTGCTGCAAAGACTATTTTTGCCATTATGGTTAGAGGAATGGAGAGAAGCATACCTACTATTCCAAGTAGCCATCCCCAAAAAATCAGTGATAAAAAGACAACAAGTGTAGAGAGTCCCAAACCTCTACCCATCACTTTTGGTTCTATAACAGAGCCAATCGTGATGTTGATGACAACATAAAAGAGTGCAACTATCAACGAACTGACACCTCCAAACTGAACAAGAGTGATAAGCACGGCAGGTACTGCTGCAATAATGGAGCCGATATTTGGAATAAAGTTAAACAAAAAGGCTAAAACTCCCCATAAAAAGGCATAATCTGTTCCCATAAAAGAGAGAAATATCCAGACAACAAAACCCGTCAAAAGAGAGATGAGCGCTTTAATGACCATATAACTTTTTATCTGCGTGAAGATTTGATTGATATGCTCCATAGTCTGCGCGTCACTATCTGCATAACGTATTTTAGCTATAAAGTGTTTCGACTCCAAAAGCATAAATACAACGGTCAATATCACAACAAAACCATTGGTAAATATAGAACCCAAACTCTCTATAAGTGAAGTAAAAAATCGCATTAACTCTTTTGAGTTGACAAGAGAGGAGATCTCTTTTACAGGGATCTCTATGCCAAAATTTGCTCCAAATTGAGAGAGGGCCTGATAATAGGCAGTTAATTTAAGAGAATATGTGTCTATATTTGCACTAAAATCATGGACAGAATTTCCAATGAGCTTTGCAATAAGAGCCAAAAAGAGGAGAAAAACTCCCATAACAATGGTTATGGAGAGCATATCGGCAATACCTTTTGATTTGAAAAAACTATATGTAGGAGAGAGGATAATAGCAATAAAAAGCGATAATAAAAATGGAACTATAATCGTTGCAGCGAACTTTACACCGGCAAGAACAATAACAACACTTGCCATAACAATAAAAAAATACCCTAATCGTCGCTCTTGCATTTTGAACCTTTTATGTTTGTATCTCTTTTTGATTTGTAAGTTGCTGTAGATAGTTAGAGATATTTATAAGTGAAAAAGTGACTAAAAATATCATCAGTCCCGGAAAGAAACTGACCCACCATGCAATCTCTACAACATCTTTACCACCACTTAAAATCGTTCCCCAACTCATCTGCGGTGCGACAATACCAAGTCCTAAAAAACTAAGACCAGACTCTGCAAGTATAGCACCACCTACTCCAAAAGTAAAACTTACAAAGAAAATAGGCGCTAATATAGGGGCATAATACTTCAGAAGAATTTTACTCTTTTTTACTTTTGCGATATTGAGTATTTTTATATAGGGCTGCGAGGTGATCTTAAAACTCTCAGATCGAATAAGCCGCGCTGTTGTCATCCACCCTGTTATGGAGATGATGACAATTAAAACCCATGTTGAAGCATTGACATAAGAGACAAGTGCTAAGAGTAAAAAGAAGGTAGGAAAGGTTAAAAAGAGATCTACCATTACAATAAAGGCCTTATCAACCCCGCCTCTAAAATAGCCCGCAATCGAGCCAAGAAGAAGTCCTATAAATGATGCTATCAAAGCACTCCCGACACCAATAGTCAAGGAAACCTTTCCTCCCTCTATAAGACGGGCTAAAATATCACGTCCAAGTCTATCTGTACCTAATAGGTGTGCAGAAGATGGTGCCACTAAAATAGCGTGACTATCTAACGTATAAGGGCTTACCGTATAAAAAAGAGAGCCAAAAAAAGCAAAAAAGAAGATACCAAGAAGTAAAGTGATACTGACTTTTGGTAGCACTTTACTGTTTTAATCCAAGAAGAGTCTGCATCATCTGATCAACTGTTGTAATAACTTTTGCAGCAGCACCATAAGAAGTTTGGTACTTAATAAGATTAGTCATCTCTTCATCAATACTAACTTTTGATACAGAATTATATTCAAGTTCTGCTGCATTAAATTGCGCTGTTACTGTATCATTATGAGAAATAGCTGTATTTGTAGAGATACCTACATAAGTAGCACTTAGATCATACATACCATAAATTGTAGTATCATATTCTTCTTTACCAACATTAAATGTATAAGATTCAAATTGTTGCTGAATCATATCCAATGCAACTCGGTTATCTCCAGCTGATGAAGAGTAACCTGCATTTATCTTGGTAGGATTATCTTTGTACTCTTGTTTTAAATGAATATCTCTGGCATTGTTTCCTTCGAAAAAATTTCCAAGACCTAAAGCTCCGGCAAAATTCGTTCCTGAAGCAAAATCATTATTTTTTAAATTATCAGAAATAGCGAATGAATATCCCTTAGATTTTTTGCCATCTTTCAAAGAGAGTTGAAGTAAATTCTGTCCATCGGCAGAGGGTTGAAAATTATACTCTATGAAATCATCAATATCATTATTTGCATTATTATCACTGTTATCATCTTTATTGAGTTCAATCTGTTCTTGAATTGAATTTCCAGTAGGATTTGAAGACTTAGACAATGTAGTGGTCTCATCAATATCTATAGCTCGTCTAGCTACTTCATTACCATCTATATCATATACAATTACATCAAAAGAGCCCTTGTGTATATTTAAATCTGAATTTAAAAGAGGAAGATCATCACTTATATTAAGATCATTGGAAATCATCTCAGTAGTAGCTGATTTAGCATATAAATTATTTGTAGACTCAATTAAACCTTTAGCAAAAGCATCTAAATCATTCGCTACTTGCTGAATAATACCATCACTAGGCATACCACTTGTTGTATCTAACGTTCCACCACGTAGTTTTAATTCAGCACCAATTCTCCCACCATCAATAGTCTCTTCAAGTGGTACTAGCACACCATCCTGACGTTCATATGAAACACTATAAAAACCATAAGAATTTTTATCATTTGTAACTTTTAAAGGGTGATATGTACTACCATCTACAATATTAAAACCATTTACACTTAAGGTATAACTTCCACTACTCATATTGGAGTTACTATCCACCTGAATGTTTGATTCTAATTGCCCATGCGTAACTGTTGAACCTATTAAACGAGAAAGACTTTTTTCAATAATATTACGATGATCTCTAAGATCATTTGCAGTATAAGCCCCTCCTGCTTCAGCCACTTCTATAGACTTATTTATATTAGCTAGTTGTGCTGCTAAATCATTTACTTCATTAATATCAACAGCCAACTGAGAGTTTACCTGTTGTTGTAAATCTAAAACATTTGATTGAGTATGCATAATGTGCTGTGTAAGTGTTTGCGTTTGTTCAGACAAAGCAACTTTTATTGCATCATTATCAGGGTTGTCTGCAAAAGTTTGCCATGCATTATAATAAGAAGAGAGATCAGCTTTAATTCCTACACCATCTATATCAGGAAAATACGTGGAAAGCTCCTCTAATTTTTGTCTCTCATAATCACTAGACTCTTTTTCGGAAGATGCTTTTGAGTAACGTGTAAAAATAAAATTGTCAAAAACTCTACTAATATCTTGTACTTCAGTTCCATTTCCAACATCTCCTGGTGCAGTATGTAACGGAGTAGCCGCAGATGTAATAACACGTTGCCTTGTATATCCTTTTACTTCTGCATTTGATATATTATGTCCCGTAGTATCTATACCAACTTGAGAAGCACTCAATCCACTGTATCCGATATTTAATGTATTAAAAAGTGTTGCCATTCCTATACCCTTACCTCTAAAATATTAGAGTTAGTTGATGCTACTTTTTGATAACCCTGCATTTCTGTTGGTATAATTTGTTCTAAAAATTGATTATATAAATTACTCACAACTAAAACAAGTTTTGCATACTTTTTATTGACTGCGTGAAGTGCTGAAAGTTCAAGCTTTAAATCTTCAAGAAGTAGATGTTGTTCTTCATTTAAAAGCTTTGGTAGTTCACTGTTTGGATTTGATCGAACAAGATTGGAGATTTCATAATCTATCATCGCTTTTTTTGTTTCAAAAGCTTTGAGTTTCTCTTCTTTGAGAGATATTCTGTCAAATTGAGGATCATGCTGTGCTTCTTTTATATCTTCTATATCTAATTCCGTTATCTTGATTAAATCTCGTAAATCTTCTAAAGCATTTTGTAAGTGACGTGTAAGCATCGCAAACCCCCATAATATCTCTTAGATAAATCTAAAGTAACTCATCTGCCATTTTTTGTGAAAGTGCAGATAAATCAACTTTATATTCACCAGAATCAATCGACTCTTTAAGTCTCTCTATTCTATTCTCACTTCCATTTTTTGAGGAAGTCAACTTCGCGTTTGGTTTTATCTCTTTATTTTCATTCATATTGTTGGCATAAACACTGCCTGCAACTGAACTATTTACTCCAGAAATCATCTTCTTATCCTTCTATCACTGTATTAAAATTTTTCTATACAGCCATATCGGCAAAATTATGATCTTTTTAAATAATCATATAACATTTGTGAAAAACCAAAACTCCCTGCACTTGCACGAGAAAGTTCATCTCTGTACATAGATTTGTATATCTTCTCCCCAGGATCATTTTGCGCTGAGAAAAGATCATTATCATCTTTCATTGCATTATCCATCATCATCTTAATGATAACTGCTTCAAAAGAGTCCGTCTGCTTTCTTAATGCAGCATCTTCAACTTTTGTATCTATTTTAGGAATATCCCTGTTTTGTGTAACGATTTGCGATTGTGCACTTAAAGCGTTTAAACCATAATCCATTATATAACCTTTAACTCTGCAGATATACTTCCCGCACTCTTCATCGCTTCTAGTATAGAGATAATCTCTTTTGGTGTAGCACCAAGCTTTTGCAATGAACGGACAAGATTTGCTACCGTTGTAGTCCCTTTTTTCATATAGATCTCATCTTCATTCAGACCAATAACCAAGTTTTTATCAACACTCATTGAGCCTTCTGGTTTTGCCGGCTCATCTGATGATACTATTTTTATGGTAATATCGCCTTGCGTGAGGACAATAGGATTTACCTCTATATCTACACCAGCAACGATAGTTCCAGTTTTTTCATTAATAATGATCTTCTTTTTAGCAGTATAGTTCATATCTATATTTTGCACTTCTGCTAAAAATTCAATCATAGAACGATTTTTAGGACACTGTAACTTTATACTGCGAGAGTCCATAGCAACTGCGACTTGTGTGTTGTAGTAGGCATTGATCGCTTTTTGAACAGCTACTGCATTTTCAAAATCTGACTCTTTAAGTGAGAGTGTCGCATAGTGCTGGTGAAAAAGATCTATATTTATCTCACGCTCAATAAGACCACCGCTAAAAACAATTCCAACGGTAGGATGTGACTCTGCACCAGCTCCTCTTTGATTTAACCCACCAATACTGACAGGACCTTGCGCAAGTGCATAAATCTTCCCATCAACCCCTTTAAGCGGTGTCATAAGCAGTGTTCCACCCTCTAAAGATTTTGCATCTCCTATAGAGGAGACGGTCACATCAAACTTATCCCCTTGTCTTGAAAATGGTTTCATCGTCGCAGTCACTACAACAGCTGCAACATTTTTAGATTTAATGTCAATTGCATTCATATTAACATTCATAGCTTTGAGCATATTTGCGATAGATTGAAGGGTAAATTTTGAAGTAGTACCATCACCGGTCTTTTTTAGACCAACGACTAAAGAGTAACCAATGAGCTGATTCTCCCGTACTCCGACGATACTTGAGACATCATTAATCTTCGTTGCGTGAAGTGATGATAAAAAAAGTAGTAAAACTAAAAGATATTTCATTCTCTAAATCCTTGCATTATGCAAGAAAATAGCAATTTTTATTCCATATCTAAATTTACAAAGTATGCAAGGGTTGTATTTCCAAATTTTTTTGATTTTTTTAGAGTAAAAGAGCCTAGTTTTTCTGGAAGTTCAAGCCCAGTCATATGTTCAATAATTATCATCTCGACATTCTCAACAGGTAATGAGGAAATAAGTTGCATAGTCTTATCATAGATATCTTCCATCCCCTCACGTATGCTAAAAGGAGGGTCAACATAGAAGTAGGCTTTTGTTTTGGCTTTTTTGAGTCGTGATACAACTTCACCAATATTTGAAAAACTGTCACCGGCAAAAACTTCACACGAAGAAGGATCAGTCTGTGCAATGTTCTCTTTGAGTGTCTTGAGCGCTGCTCGGTCCTGCTCCATAAAGTATATCTTCTTTGCACCACGGCTCAGTGCCTCAAGCCCAATAGAGCCACTACCAGAGAAGACCTCAACAAAGGTCGCATCAACGATGTCAAACTGCAAAGTATTAAAAAAAGACTCTAAAACGATCGCTTTTGAACTTCGTGTTGTCGATTTAGAGGGGAGTTTCAGTTTTTTCCCTCTGTATTTTCCGGCAATTATTGTCTTACTCAACTGCTTACTATTTTTCATAAAATGCTTTTACCGCCCGTAATATATTTTGTTGGTACTCTTGCGTGAGCAGTTCAATGCGTTTTTCTAAAATAGAAAAATCCATAGACTCCTCATCTTCAAGATAGTTTTTGTGAATCTCTTCATCTTCTGATTTTCCATACAGAGCTTCATACTTCTTCTCAAGAGCCAAGATAAGCTGTGACTTTGAAAAAGGTTTTCTCAAATCTGCATCGCTATCACTTGAGACATAAAAACAGCGTTCATCTCCCAAACAGACCTCATCTCGGACAATAATATCACACTTCTTTGAAGCACTCAAATAGTTCGATAAAAACAACTCTAACGATTTTTGTAACAATGGAGACTGACATTCAACAGCAACACGCATCTTTATCCTTTACAATAGTACTCTATCGAGTAACGTAGATCATCATCCAAATTTTCCAAAGAGAGAAGCCACTCCAGATAAGCTCTGTCACTCATGGCTATCTCTTCAATGTATCTTCCGACATATTTTCCAAAAGAGAACTTCTCAAGCAAAACAGACTCAAAACTCATTTCATACATCTGCTCTTGAGACAACTCCTCTTTGAGGTAATCAAAAAGCAACTTTATTATCACTGCATCACTTAAGGCATGATGTGCAATCAAAGCATCTTTAATTCCACACTCCTTTTGAAGAGCCTGCTCATTTTTATAGAGTCTGAGTTCATATCGCAAAAACTCCAGCGTAAAGATCTCACACTCTAAAATATGATGTTTGACAACTCTTTGTGTATCTATAATTTTACCATGCCATTTTAAACCGATACGCTCCAAGTGTCCCAAAACAAAATTTGCATTATGTAACACCAAGCTGTTTTCAGCTCTGTTATGCTCCTCTAAAAAGGCATAGAGCTCACTCTCACGCAAGCTGGGTTTATTTGCTATCATCTCATTGGTAATGTTGTGTATAGAAGAGGCAAGTGCCGGTATCTTTTTCCCCTCATTTACCACTTCATAAAGAGCGCTCACGCAAGCCTCATCTTCAAAAGCCACTAAACCTACAGAACAGATCTTATCTTCTACCTCATACCCTGTTGTCTCAATATCTAAAAATATCAACACTTCACTATCCTAATGTTTTTACAGCGATTTGACAAAAATATAAAGGAGAGATAACCCGCTATAAAAATAAAAAAGTATAAAACATAGATATTAAACCAACTAAAGAGCGACTCATAGGGGGTAAAGAGGTAGGTTATACCAAGTGCAAGAACCATCAAGCTCCCCACTAGCCAGATCAAAAGCATAAACCATTTTCGCCACACTTTGACCAAATCTCCATAACCGACAACTTCAATATACTCCCCACCCTGCTCTTTTTGACACCCTTTTAGCTTCAACATATAACCTGCGTGAGGATGGTTAAAAAGGTACTTCACACTTCTAAAGAGTGCTAAAAGAAGCGCTATATTTAACAAGATAGCAAACCAGAACTTCCAGACATCCAACAGTGCTTGGAGTATCTTTGCATCCAAAGAGGGTAAGCCTTGCATAATATAGATAAAAAAGGTTACAAGAAGTGCCAGAAGTGTTGCTGAAAAAAGTGTACAAAGAAGAACACGAAGTGCCCAAAAGAGCCACAAAGAGCGATAGAACCTAGACATCTTTTTTTGTAAAACTTCCAAGCATTGCATGGTAATGCTCAAGATTGATAAAACTCTTCTCAAAACGGTAGCGAATTACAAACTCCACAACCTTATCTTTGAGTTCACTATCAACACTTTCAACTCTTCCAAAATAGGCCAAAGAGACATTTTTACTCTTTATTGCTGCATTTTTATCATACGATATTGCCAAAATCTGCAGATACTTTCCCTCTTTAATAGCGCCCAAACTATCATCTTGAAGCGAAACGCCAGAGAGGTTAATAGCTTTAAAATCAAAGAGATCATTAAAATCATCTACTTTTTGATGAATGCCCAACTCTTTGTAAAGCTCTTCTAATCGCTTTATATTCTCTTTTCTTGCTAGCTCATACGATGATATTTTATTTGTTAATTTTTTTAGCCTCTCAAGTGCTGAACTCATAATAGTTTTAACTTTCCTTTATCAAGAGCTTTAGTTAATCGTAGTATATCAAATTTAAGATATAATAACGCAATTTATTTAGAGAATTAAAAGATAAAGAGAAATATGGACTACTTAAAAATAAAAGGCAAATCTGCCCTCAATGGAACAATAAAAATTTCAGGTGCAAAAAATGCATCTCTACCTCTGATTGCGATGACAATACTCGCAAAGAACAGTGTTGTTATTAAAAATCTGCCTGCTGTTGCAGATATAAAAACACTCCTTAAGCTTCTTACAAATCTAGGAGCTTCTTGTGAATTTCATGAAGATAGAGTAGTCGTTGATACATCTACTATCAATGAGACAAAAGCGACCTATGATATTGTCAAGACCATGCGTGCTTCTATTTTAGTACTTGGACCGATATTGACACGTTTTGGACATTGTGAAGTCTCTCTTCCTGGTGGATGTGCCATCGGTCAACGCCCAATCGATCTGCACCTCAAAGCACTTGAACAGATGGGAGCTGAGATCACCATTAAAGCCGGTTATATTCAGGCAAAAGCACCGCAAGGTCTTCAAGGATGTGAGATCATCTTCGATAAGATCACCGTCACAGGAACTGCGAACATTGTTATGGCAGCAGCCCTTGCAAAAGGTGAGACAACCATCATCAATGCAGCTCGTGAACCAGAAGTTGTACAACTCTGTGAAGTGCTTAATGCGAGTGGTGTTAAAATAGATGGCATAGGTACAGCAGTTCTCAAAATAACAGGAACAGATGGAAAACTTTTAGAGATTGATGAGTTTAGTGTTATTCCAGATAGAATTGAAGCCGGTACATACCTTTGTGCAGGCGCTATCACTGGAGCAAAAATCACACTTACAAATGTTGAACCTGAACACTTAGGTGCTGTTATTGCAAAATTTGAGGAGATGGGATTTAAACTTGACATCACGCAAGATACAATTACCATCCATCCGACACAAGAGATAAAACCGGTTAGAATCATCACGCAAGAGTATCCTGCCTTTCCTACAGATATGCAAGCACAGTTTATGGCTCTTGCTACACAGGCAAATGGTGTTTCCATCATAGAAGAGCGTCTTTTTGAAAACAGATTTATGCACGTGAGCGAACTACAACGTATGGGAGCAGATATTTCTCTCAATGGTCACACAGCTACAATTAATGGGAAAAGTGATTTAAGTGCCACTGATGTTATGGCAACAGACTTACGAGCTTCAAGTGCTCTTGTTTTGGCTGCACTTGTTGCACAAGGCGAGACAAACATTCATCGTATCTATCATCTTGATCGTGGATATGACTCTTTGGAGAAAAAGCTTAAAAATGTCGGTGTAGAGGTTACACGACTCAAAGAGGGACTCTAGTCCCCCTCAAAAATAATCATCTCATAAATACTCTTCTTTGTCACGAGCGCTTTATCTGGTGATACAGAACGAGCATTTTTCGCAACTTCGACTTCGTGTCGAAGCTCTGCAATCTCACGCTCCATAGAATCAACATTCTCTTTTAAACGTAAGATAATATCAACACCTGCAAGATTAACACCCAACTCACGAGTCAGGCGAAGAATAAGCTTAATTCTATCTATATCTCTTTGTGAGTAGAGTCGGATTCTCCCGTTTGAGCGTGAAGGAGTTATAAGGTTTTCTCTTTCATATTGACGCAAAGTCTGTGGATGAATATCTAATATTTTTGAAACTATACTGATTAAATATACTGGTTCATCATAATGGTGCATAAAAAACTCCTTTTCTTCTATTTTTTATTCTTAAATTTTCTTTGGTAGTTTTTCTTTCATCAACTCTACTAAATCATCATCTAGATCTTCTACTTTAGGGTTTATAATATTTGCTTTTAAGTAGAGATCACCTCTTTGTTTTGTTTTACGATTCATCACACCCATCTCTTTTACACGGAAACGCTGTCCGTTTTTCGTATTTGCCGGAATTTTGAGTTTTATCTCTTTCTCAAGTGTTTGAACAGCGACTTTTTCTCCAAAGAGTGCCGCATAGAGAGGAACATCAATCGTTTTAACAAGATCATCCCCCTCTCTCTCATACTCTGGCGATGGAGCAACGGTAATTTTTAAGAAGAGATCTCCTGATTTACCATTTTGTGCATGACCTTTTCCTCGTACACGTAGCTTCTCACCACTCTTAACCCCTGCAGGAATCTTAATATCAAAGCGATCCCCATTGATAGATACAGAGTGTGTACCACCAAGAACAGCAACACTAAACGGAATCGTAACATTGGCTTCAATATCGAGGTTTGGCTCTTGTTGAAAGCCTCCTCCGCTAAAACCACCAAAGCCGCCATCAAAACCACCTGATGAGTAACTTTGACGTCCGCCACTGCTAAATCCGCCAAAACCACCGCCTCCGGAGAACATTTGACGCAGAATCTCATCTAGATCTACATTGCCGCCCTGTGCACGTGAAAAGTCATGAAAGTCCTGACCACCGAACATTGAGTCACCAAACTGATCATACTGTGCTTTTTTCTCTTTGTCGCTGAGTATCTCATAAGCAGCATTTATCTCTTTAAACTTCTCTTCACAATCAGACTCTTTACAGATATCTGGGTGATATTTTCTCGCTAATTTTCTATATGCTTTTTTAATCTCTGATTCACTTGCGTTTTCTGAAACTTCTAATGTTTTATATAATGATTTTGCCATTTTGTAATCCTTACTAATAGTTGTTAAATTTTTTAATTAGTGGAATTATATCATAAGAGTTGAGTCTATGTCAATCAAGGAGAGTTTATAAGAAGAGCCTAAACCCTTCTTATAATAAAGTGTTAGTGTAAAAAGTGTCTTACATTTGAGAAGTAGAGACTCATACCAAACTCATTGGCAGCCTCAATAATCTCCTCATCACGAATAGAACCACCAGGCTCAATAACATTTTTAATACCCGCTGCAGCTGCAGCGTCAATAGAGTCACGGAATGGAAAGAATGCTTCACTTGCAAGTGCAGCACCTGTTACATCAAGACCCATCTCTTTTGCTTTTTTGAGTGCACACTGCGCAGCATCAACACGGCTTGTCATACCCATACCAACAGCTACCATTGCCGCATCTTTTACATAAACAACACAGTTAGATTTTGTAAGAGAAGCTACTTTGTAAGCGATCTCAAGATCTTTCATCTCCTCTGGAGTTGCTGCTTTTTTACTCATTAATTTTGCATTTTTAACTTCATCATCATTGACTTTATCTGCATCTTGGAAAACAAATCCGCCATCAATGTGTTTGAAATCTTTTTTATCATTTGCAAGAATAAGCTTATCACTTCCCATCTCAAAAAGCTTGATACGCTTCTTCGCAGCAAATACCTCTTGTGCTTCTTCAGTTATGCGACCTGCGATGACTACCTCTAAGAAGATCTCATTCATCTTCTCAGCAAGCTCTTTTGTCACTACACCATTAACCGCTACAACACCACCAAATGCAGAAACAGGATCACACTTGAGTGCTTCTATATAAGCATCAAGAAGATTATCACGAATTGCAAAACCACACGGATTTCCATGTTTTGAGATACAAACAGCATTATCATCACCAAATGCAGAAGCGATTTTAACTGCACCGTTTAAATCATTGAGGTTATTGAAGCTCGCTTCACCTTTAAGTGTCTTAAAGTTGTTTGTAAAGTGCTTGTCAAACTCATAGAGCGCACCTTTTTGGTGTGGATTTTCGCCATAGCGAGTATCCATTACCTTCTCACCTACGATAAACTGCTTCTCACCAAAGCCCTCATTAAAACGCTCGTTCATATAGTTAGCTATCATAGAGTCATACGCAGCAGTATGCTCAAACGCTTTTACCATATAACCACGACGAAACTCTTTTGTGTTTTTTTCATTCTCAATTGCATCGATTACCTCTGCATAATCTTCAACATTTGTAACAATAATGACTGAGTCAAAGTTTTTCGCAGCTGAGCGAACCATTGCAGGACCACCGATGTCGATGTTTTCAATAATCTCATCAAAATCATCAGTCTTCTCGATTGTCGCTTTAAATGGGTAAAGATTTACACATACCAAGTCAATCGCCTCAACACCAAGCTCTTTTGCCTGATCTAAGTGAGACTGCTTATCACGACGATGTAAAATACCACCATGAACATAAGGGTTTAAAGTCTTAACACGCCCTTCAAAACACTCAGGAAACTTTGTCACTTCATCGATCTCTATCGCCTCTACACCACTCTCACGCAAGAGTTTGTATGTTCCACCTGTTGAGATGATCTCATAATTGTTTTTTACTAATGATTTACAAAAATCAACTACACCACTTTTATCACTAACACTGACTAATGCTCTTTTTTTCATTTGAAGCCTTGATTTAAAATATTAAACGAATTTTATCTAAATTGAGTTTAGAAGATGGTAAACTTAAAAAAACTCTTTTGGAGATAGTATGAAAAATATCGCGATTCTCTGTTCAGGTGGTGATGTATCTGGGATGAATCCCGCACTCAAACACTTTGTTGAGTACTCTTTGCAAAACGGTTTAACACCCTACTTCATCTATGATGGCTATAAAGGGCTTATCGACAATAAGATAAAAAAAGCCTCCTATTGTGATGTAAGTTCAATTATAAATAAGGGTGGGACCAAAATAGGCTCCGCACGCAGCAAACGTTTTATGCAAAAAGAGTATAGAGCCATTGCCAAAAAAAATCTTGAGGCGCTTGAGATTGAGATGCTTGTACTCTTAGGGGGAGATGGCTCTTTTCGGGGAATGGATATTTTTTATAAAGAGCATGGCATAAAATTTTGTGGGATACCCGCTACTATAGATAATGATATAGCAGGAACACAATACTCACTTGGTGTTGACACCTCTTTAAATATCATACGAAATGCTATTGATGCCATTCGTGATACCGCCTCCTCTTTTCATCGTGCCTTTGTTATAGAGACGATGGGACGAGAGTGTGGTTATCTTGCACTTGTCTCAGCACTCACTTCAGGAGCAGAGCTCTGTCTTATTCCAGAATTAACGTACAATTTAGAGGATTACGAACAGCGCTTTAAAGAAGAGATAAAAGATGGAAGAGACTACTTTTTAACCATCATTGCCGAAGGTGCACATAATACTCCAGATGAGATAGCAAAATGGTTTGAAGAGAAGATTGGCATAGAGTCTAGAGTCTCAACACTTGGATATATCCAAAGAGGCGGTAATCCTACCGTGTATGACCGACTTATGGCCTATAAATTTGTCTCTCACGCAATAGATGGGCTTCTTGAGGGAAAAGAAGAATCGATCATCTGTTTCAATGATGGTGGATTTCAATACAAAAGTATAAACGAAGTCGTCTCACAACCATATCAGCTCGATAGAGAACTTCTAGCACACCTTAAAGATATACAAAATGTATAAGTTAAGCTATTACGTCCCACCCGAAGCAAAAAAGAAGACAAAAGATGCACTTTTTGCTATTGGAGCAGGAAAATTTAACAATTATGAAAGATGCTCTTTTGAAATTTTAGGTCAAGGACAATTCAGAGCCATAAAAAATGCGAAGCCATATATTGGTGAAAAAAACAAAACTACCTATCTAAAAGAGTATAAAATAGAGATGATCTGTTGTGATGGGCTTATAAAAAAGGCTGTGGAGGTTTTAAAAGAAGCGCACCCCTATGAAGAGGTGGCTTATGAGGTTGTAAAGCTAGAAGATTTCTAGAAGTCACCCTCAGCAGCACGAGATGGAATCTCTCTCATTGCTTTATCAACTTGTGTTGCAAGTTTAAGCATCTCTGGAGGAAGTGGGTATCCACCATGAATAGCTAAAGTAAGATCCATAGTAATGAGGTATCTATCTCCATTACCATACTCAACCAACATAATTCTACATGGCATAAATCCACCGAAATATCTTGAGTGATTTAAGAATTTTTTTGCAATATAGAGACTACAGAGTGAAACATTTTCAACAAATTTCACTTGATCTGGTTTTGCATCAGGGATATTGAACATTTTAGTGTCCCCAACTACTCTCATATTGTACTCTTCAGCAAGAGCTTTTATTGACTCTACAACATCTTCATTTGAGACATCTTCATTAACTTTATACTCATTCATCATAGCACGTGCCGGATCACCATGCTCAACGACTGATGTAAACATATCATCGTATGCTTTCATTGCACCATCATCTAACTTATGTTGTCCTGTTACAGCTGTCCAACCCATATGCATCGTTGAACATCCGTTTGCAAAAAATGCAAAACTCACAGCTAAGAGTGCAGTAAATAAACTTTTTCTCATTTAATTTCCTTTTTATCTAAATTCTGTGAGATTATACAATGATTAATATAAAACTAAATTGATTTTTAAAATTAGTTTTTTCTATATAAACTATAGCTTTTTTTTATACTAAAAAAAGCTTTCTCAATAGATGATTAAAAATCACCTATTGCTGCACGTTCTGGAATTTTATCCATTGCTTCTTGAACTTTTGTTGCTAATTTTAACATCTCTTCATCCAATGGAAATCCACCATGAATAGCTAAAGTAAGATCCATAGTAATGAGGTATCTATCTCCATTACCATACTCAACCAACATAATTCTACATGGCATAAATCCACCGAAATATCTTGAGTGATTTAAGAATTTTTTTGCAATATAGAGACTACAGAGTGAAACATTTTCAACAAATTTCACTTGATCTGGTTTTGCATCAGGGATATTGAACATTTTAGTGTCCCCAACTACTCTCATATTGTACTCTTCAGCAAGAGCTTTTATTGACTCTACAACATCTTCATTTGAGACATCTTCATCAATCTTATACTCTTTCATCATTGCCTTTGCAGGATCACCATCTTTAAGAACTTTTTCAAACATATCCATAAAAGCAGGCATCGCACCACTATCAAGTTTTGCCATTTTTGGACTCATAGTCATATAGGCACCTATCATTACAATTAAGACTAAAGCACCTATGAGTGCTAGTATATTTTTTATCACGTTACATTCCTTAGTAAAATTTCAAAATTATACTCTGAAATTTATAAAAACAAAGTTATTAAATAGATTAAATTTTCTTATATATTAAATAAAAAAAACTGATAATTAAGAAGAGGAAGAAAAAAGGAAGATAGAGAGAAAGAGAGCAGATGCTCTCTTGGTGTTATAGATCTTGTTCTATCACACGTTTAAATGTATTGTAGTAGTTGTCTTGAAGTTTTTGCATACTCATCTCTACATTATTAACTTTAATGCTATCACCACCAACAACACCTATTTTTTCACAAGCAAGCCCATTAAGCATCGCTTCAAAAGCCTCTGCATTTTCTGGTTTTACTTCAATGATAGCACGACTCATAGATTCTGCGAAGATATCTCTCTCATCCTCTACACTCATACTGACATCACAACCAAGTCCGCTTGTAGCTGCCATTTTTGCAAGAGCAATCGCTACACCACCACTACTTGCATCTTTTGCACACTCAAGAAGATGTTTTTTATTTGCTTCGATAACTAAATCCCAAAGAGCCAACTCTTTTGCGTAGTCAATTTTAGGAAGTTCTCCAGCAACAACACCACACATCTCTTTCATATAGAGTGATCCACCAAATTCACTTTTACTCTCACCTACAAGATAGAGATGATTTCCCTCTTCTTGAAAGTTTGACATCAAGACATTCTCTTGATCATCATTAACACCAACAGTTGCAATAGAAGGTGTAGGAAAAACTGAAACACCGTTCGTTTCATTGTAAAGAGATACATTTCCACCAATAACCGGAGTAGTAAGTTCTGCACAAGCCTCTTTAATACCTAAACACCCCTCACCAAACTGCCACATTACTTCTGGATTTTCAGGATTACCATAGTTAAGACAATCTGTAATAGCCAATGGACGTGCTCCACTCATAGCAACATTACGCCCAGACTCAATAACAGCTGCAGCTGCACCGCCACGAGGGTCAATGTAACAGTAACGAACATTACAATCCGCACTCATAGCAAGTGCTTTACCATTCTCTTTTACACGAATAACAGAGGCATCAAGCTCTCCACCTTTTTTAACCGTGTTTGTCTGTACCATAGAATCATATTGTGTATATACCCATGATTTATCGACAACTTCCATAGATTTAGTCAATGTCTCAAAAGCCTCTTGATTTTCAACTTTTGGAAAATCATTAATCGTTGTCTCTTTAATAAGGTCAAGGTATTGTGGGCGTTTCATAGGACGATTTAGCTCAGGTGCTTCTTCACTTACAGGGTCAACAGGAACCTCAGCAACTTTCTCACCATGCCAGAAAAGTTCCATATTTCCAGTCGCTGTAACTTCACCAATAACAGCAGCATCAAGATCCCATTTTTCAAAGATTTTAATGATCTCTGCTTCACTTCCCTTTTTAGCACATAGAAGCATACGCTCTTGAGACTCTGAAAGCATAAAGTCATACGGTGTCATATTCTCTTCACGAGCAGGAACTTTATCGAGGTGCATAATCATTCCACTTCCTGAACGTCCCGCCATCTCAAAAGATGAAGAGGTAAGACCCGCTGCACCCATATCTTGAATACCAATAACATAATCAGTTTTGAAAAGCTCTAAACAAGCTTCTAGTAGAAGTTTCTCAGTAAAAGGATCACCCACTTGAACAGTTGGACGAAGTGATTTTGACTCCTCTGTAAAAGAGTCTGAACTCATTACAGCACCACCAAGACCATCACGACCAGTTTTAGCACCAACATATAGTACAGGATTTCCTATACCTTCTGCTTTTCCATAGAAGATCTCATCACTTTTTGCAAGACCGAGTGTAAATGCGTTTACAAGAATATTTCCATTGTAGCACTCATCAAAACTTGTCTCACCACCAATAGTAGGAACACCCATACAGTTACCATAACCACCGATTCCCTCTGTAACACCACGAACCAAGAAACGTTGATGTTTTGAGATATCATCCTTATTAAGGATATTTCCAAAACGTAATGCATTGAGGTTTGCTACCGGACGTGCACCCATAGTAAAGACATCACGCATAATTCCACCTACACCAGTGGCAGCTCCTTGATATGGTTCAATAAAAGAGGGGTGGTTGTGACTCTCCATCTTAAATACTGCTGCCATACCGTCACCGATATCAATAACACCAGCATTTTCACCCGGTCCTTGAATAACCCATGGTGCTGATGTAGGGAAACCTTTTAAGTGAATCTTAGAAGATTTGTATGAACAGTGTTCACTCCACATAGCAGAGAAGATCCCAAGTTCTACAAGATTAGGTTCACGTCCTAAAATCTCTTTTATATGTTTGTAATCCTCTTGTGATAACTTATGGTTAGCTAACTGTGTATCTATATCTGGTAATTGACTCATCTGGTGTTGTCCTAAAAAATTGGTTTTTAAAAACGGATTATATCTAAATGTGGGTAAAAATTATTTTAATGAAATGCATAATCGCATTTTGAACGAATATTTTTCTTTAAAGTATAGATATTTTTATACTCTATTGCCTCTATTTCATACTCTTTAAAACCAGTTGGTAGTTTGATCTTAAACTCATCTCCAACACTTTTTCCAAGCATTGCACGGGCAAGTGGTGAGTGTACAGAGATGAGTCCATTTTCAGGTTCACTCTCTAAAACACCACAAATTGTAAATTTTTTCTCTTCATCTGTATCTAAATCTACTAAAGTAACACTACTTCCAAAAGATACACGTTTATGATCATGTAAAGAGGGGTCAATAACTTGTGCGTTTTGTATCATCTTATTAAGATAAAAAAGTCTCTTATCTATAAAACGAAGTTTCTCTTTAGCTGCCTGATAGTCAGCATTTTCACTTCTATCTCCTAATGCTGCAGCCACAAGTTTCTCATGCGCCACTTTAGGTTTTTCAACTTCTAAAAGATATTTGAACTCCTCAACCAAAGAGTCATACCCCTCTAAACTCATTGGCTCACGCAAGAAAGATCCTTAATGTTGAAAACCTAAAATGTAGTATGTCTTTTGATTTGCCAATTTTTCAATCTCTACTTTAAATTTTTCACTAAAATGTTTTATTTTTTCATGTGCCTCTTCTGCCAACTCTTTTGTTGGAGAATCTACTTTTATTTTTAAATGATTTGTAGAGTTTGAAAGCGCTACATAGGCATTGTTTACTTTAAGATGCTCATTTAAGTCTAAAATATGTTTTTCTATCTTTTCATACCCCGGAGTATTAGCTTGTATATCTGCTAACTGTTTTTTTAATCTCTCATTTGGCACATACCCCAACTGTGTTAAAACTGCTTCTGCATCCATCGATCTTTTCCTTTTTTTTACTTTATTTTATTAGTCTTAAAAATAATATCAGTTTTTTGTAAATATTCAGTATGAATTTATCTATTGATACTATAATTATATTCATACTAAGATGTGTATACACAACTATCATAATAAAAGCGAGCTAAAATGACTGAAGAAATACTTAAAAAAATCAAACAACTTCCGCCTCTTCCGGAATCTGCAATGCAGATTGAAGCGGTATATCAAGATCCAGACTCTACTTTTAACGATATGGTAAAGATTTTAGAGAAAGATCCTCTCTTAACTGCAGATATTTTAAAAGCTGCAAACTCTCCTCTTTATGGTTTTTCACGTGAGATTAATGCAATCTCTCAAGCTGTAGGCCTTTTTGGAATGGGAACAGTGCGTGGATTTGCACTTGCTTCTATTGTTAAGAAGAGTTTTAAACTTGATTTGGCACCGTATGGCATCACAAATGCAATGTTCTCTGAACTCTCTAAAAAACAACACGCACTGATGACATCATGGTGTCTTCGCAAAGAGAACAAACTCTTAGGCGTTCTCTCTCCTGCTGCGTTTCTTGTTGAGATCGGTAAAGTTTTAATTGCACAACAAGTTATTGCTGATGGTAAGCAAGAGGAGTTCCGTGATGCACTTTTAGAGCTTCAAGATGTTGAAGCTGCAGAGAGAGAAGTTGTCGGTGCTGATACTCCAGAAGTAAGTGCAACAATTTTTGCTCAATGGAAATTTGAAGAGGGTCTTGTTGATGTTATTAGAAACTGCCAGAACCCTGATAATGCAGAAGAGGAAGATAAACGTGCTGCACAAATTTTAAATGTTGTTCGAGTCACTGTACCAATTAATGGTAAAGTAACAGAAGATAGCGTAAAAAAAGCAAAAGAGCTTATTGAGAAGTATGAACTTGATATGCCAAGCTTTGAGAATGCTATAGAGGCTTTTATATAAATTGCACGAATTAAAATCACTTCTCATTAAACTCACACATGGTGTGAGTGAGCAAGACATCTCACAAGAGGAACTTATCCTCATAAAAGAGTGGCTTGCAAAAAAATATCTTACCTTTAAAAATGCCACCTATAAATTTAACTCTAAATATCGTGCAGGTGTACTTGGTCTTGTTCAAAAAAACACAGCCTACCTGCATGTCATTGGTGAAAACATCAAAGATCTCTACATAGAAGAACTTGGCACTGCAACAGAGGGTGACCTTATCATTGCAAAAAGGATTCTTGGAAAACGAGGATTAGCGAGTGCAAAGATAGCTGAGATTGTAGGAAGAGAAGAGAGCTATGGTGTTGCTTACATTATAGAAAAGTATGGACACAAATCTTTAGTGGACATCAAAACTGACCATCCTGTAGGAGCAGAGCTCACGCAAGAGGAGCTAGCAAAATACAAAATAGGCGATCTCTTTAAGATAGACCATCAGGAGCATAAAGTAGTTGAGAAACTCGGTCATATCGATGATCCAAAAGTTGATGAAAAAATAGTACTGGCTCAATACAACAAACATGATGAGTTTGATGAAGAGGTTCTTAAAATCGCCCGTTCATTCAAACCGGTCAACGCAAGCAAATACCCAAATAGAAAAGATCTGCGTGATCTTCCTTTTTGTACTATTGACCCCGTAACTGCTAAAGATTTTGATGATGCCATCTACTGGGATGATGCAAACGCAACACTCTATGTTGCCATTGCCGATGTCAGCGAATATGTCAAACCTTTTGGTGCACTTGACAATGAGGCGATCTATAGAGGATTTTCTATCTATCTGCCTCACCGCTCCATCCCTATGTTACCACGTGAGTTGAGTGAGACACTCTGCTCTTTGCAACCTCACATTAATCGTCTTGCTTACGTTTTTGAAATCGAACTCGACCGAGAGTCTCTAAAAGTTGTCCGCTCTGATGTCTATGAAGCGATCATTCACTCAGACAGACGTTTTAACTATGAAGAGATCGATGCATTTTTTGACGGAGAGCTAACAGCAAAAAATGATGAAGAGAGCATTATCTTTGACTCTTTGACAAAGTTAAGAGCTATTACAGAGCGATTACGAGAACAACGAATGCAGTTTGGTTTTGAGTTTCACTCTGTAGAGATCTCAATGGAACTTGATGAAGATACAAATCTCATCGCTACAACAGAGTCTCAAGAGACTCCATCACATGGACTCATAGAAGATTGTATGCTACTTGCAAATAAAGAGGCTGCAAAGATGTATGACAGAGGTATCTTTAGAATTCACGAACCGCCAAGTCAAAGCAAACTCCAATCTCTCTACCAAGAGCTCTCTGCTATTGGGATGAACATTGAGATAAAAGGAAGTATCAAAGAGACCATTGAAGCGATTCAGAAGCAGGCACGTGAGATGGGAATAGCAGCAGATGTCGATACGCTCATCATTCGAGCTCAAATGCAGGCACGCTATGCACCTCTAAACTCCGGTCACTTCGGGCTTGGTTTTGAGGAGTATACGCACTTTACCTCACCTATTCGAAGATACTCAGACCTTATTGTCCACAGACTGATTAAGGCGATAAAAAAAGGGGACACAAAAGAGGGTTCTTATGTGCTTCGAAACATTGAAACTCTTGCGATGATGATCAGTGAAAAAGAGCGTGAATCAAGCTCAATAGAAGCGGAATATAAAGCACGCAAATATGCTCGATGGGCAAAAGCAAATCTTGGAAAAGAGTTCAAAGCCCGCATCGTGGCAACTGATCCTGAATTTAAAGCAGACCTGCATGATGAGATTATCGGTGCACGCATTAACATCACAACGGCAACTGATGTTGTCCTTTTTGAAAATGTTATTGTCCGTATTGACAAAGTAGATATTGCACGTGCCAAAATATATGGTGCAGTAGTAGGAAAAGTAGAGAATGTATAAAAACGAATTTGACAACCATATTCGCAACAAAAGCATATCTAACTCTTTTGTCTTTTTTGGAGAGAGTGCTTTTCTTATAGATATGTATACAAAGATGTTAACAAACATAGAAGATGCGAACATTTTAAACTATTATCATGATGAGTATGATTTCAACTCAGCAAAAGCGCATCTTTCACAAGGCTCCCTTTTTGGTGATAGGAACATTCTTATCATCAAGAGTGAAAAAAAAGTCCCTAAAAAAGAGTTAGATACTCTTTTGGAACTTGCAAGCAAAAATCCAGACAATATTTTTGTCTATGCCTACTATGGCAGTGACCACAGAAGCTACAGCAATGCAAAAAGTTTTGCAAAGACAAAAACAATGAGTGTCCGTTTCTTTCATCCAAAAGAGTATGAAGCGCAAAATATTCTCCTCCAAATTGCTCAAGAAAAAGGTGTAAAAATCGATAAATACACACTTTCGCATCTTCTGAAAATTCATAATGGAGATGTAGCACTCGCAGCAAATGAGATAGAAAAATTTCGTGTATTTGACAGAGAGATAACAACAAAAGATATAGACACCCTTGTCTATGGACTCGCAGAGATCAATCTTGACGATTTTATAAAAAAACTTTTAGAGAAAAAAGAGTTCTTAACAGATTTGACACAACTTTTAGAACATGGAGAGGATGAGATACGCATTCTAACAGCCATTACCTCTTATATAACACAACTCTATATGTTCAATATCTACATTCGTGTCAATGGAGCACCTAATGCTATTGAGATTCTAGGCTATCCTGCACCAAAATTTGTCGTTGAACAAAAAGCGGCTCTAGCAATTAAGATAAAACCAGAGACCTACTACAAACTTCATGAACTACTACTCCAAAATGAGTTAAAAATGAAAAGTTCACATATTGATAAGAGTGCTATTCTCTTCTCTACATTGATAAAATTTCAAAAAATACTTTAATGATTATTAACTATAATAGCTAATTATATTTTTTTAAACTTTTTTCTATATAATACGCCCATGAATAATTTTACAAACAGTTTAAGAGCACATAATTTAAAAGCAACGCCACAACGTTTAGAGATAGCCAATACTCTCCATAAACGTGGGCATGTCAATATTGAAGATTTATATGAAATCATGTTGCAAAAATTCAATTCTATCTCTCTTGCAACCATATATAAAAATATCAATATTATGATAGAAAATGCTTTCATACAGGAAGTAAAGATTCCAAATCAAAAATCTGTATATGAATTAACAAAAGCTATCCATTCTCATCTTGTCTGTAGCAAATGTGGTATCGTTGAAGATATTACAGTTGATTTAAGCGAGATTAGTGAATTTGCAGCAGACAAAACAAACTTCAAAATCAACAAAGCAGACCTTGTTTTTTCAGGTCTTTGCAAAAAGTGTCAATAACTCTTCAATATAGCCTCAGCACTCTTAGTGTATAATCGCGTATTAATTTTTTCCAAGAAGGAATACCAATGCGTGGTTATAAGATTTTTGCTGGAACTGCCAGTACCGATTTTGCAAAAGAAGTTTGTAGTATTTTAGATGTTCCATTAGCAAAAGCTGATGTCAAAAAGTTTAGTGACGGTGAGATTTCTGTTCAAATTGCAGAGTCAGTTCGTGGTCGTGATGTATTTATTGTCCAATCAACAGGAGCACCATCAAATGACAATCTGATGGAACTCTTGATCATGACAGATGCACTGAGACGTTCATCTGCACAGAGTATTACAGCCGTTGTTCCTTACTACGGTTATGCACGCCAAGACCGTAAAGCTGCTCCTCGTGTTCCAATTACTGCAAAACTTGTAGCAAATCTTTATGAAACTGCGGGTATTGACAGAGTTGTAACTATTGATCTTCATGCAGGACAAATTCAAGGTTTCTTCGATATTCCTGTAGACAATCTTTATGGTTCTGTAACTTTCGAGCAGTACATCAAAAGTAAAAACCTCAAAAACCCTATTATTGCTTCTCCTGATATTGGTGGTGTAGCTCGTGCTAGATACTTTGCAAAACGAATGGGACTTGATATGGTTATTGTCGATAAACGTCGTGAAAAAGCCAATGAGAGTGAAGTTATGAATATTATCGGTGATGTTGAAAACAAAGATGTCATTATGATAGATGATATGGTAGATACTGCCGGTACAATGGTAAAAGCTGCAACTGCGCTCAAAAACAAAGGTGCAACATCAGTTATGGCATGTGCGACACATGGTGTACTCAGTGGTAAAGCGTATGAGAATTTAGAACACGGTGAACTTGATGAACTTATCATCACAAATACACTAGAATCAAAACCACATAAAAAAATAAAAGTACTCACAGTAGCTCCACTCTTTGCAGAAGTTATTCGTAGAGTCTATCACAACGAGAGTGTTAACTCACTTTTTGCGTAAACCAGAGGAAAAACTTGAAAAACATTAGAAACTTCTCAATCATTGCCCATATAGACCATGGAAAATCTACACTTGCCGATAGAATCATACAAGAGTGTGGTTCTGTAAGTGAAAGAGAGCTAAGCTCTCAAATGATGGACACCATGGACATTGAACAAGAGCGTGGTATTACCATTAAAGCACAATCAGTACGTCTTGATTATGTCAAAGATGGAGAACACTACATACTCAATCTTATTGACACTCCGGGCCACGTTGATTTCTCTTATGAAGTAAGTAAATCTCTTGCATCTTCTGATGGTGCACTCCTCATTGTAGATGCGGCACAAGGTGTTGAGGCACAAACAATCGCCAATGTCTATTTGGCACTTGATAATGACCTTGAGCTTATTCCCGTTATCAATAAAATCGACCTCCCCGCAGCTGATCCTGACAAAGTAGCAGAAGAGATAGAGACCTCTATTGGAATAGATGCAACTGATGCTGTCCTTGTAAGTGCAAAGACCGGTGTTGGTATTCGTGAGCTTATTGATGCTATTGTTGAGAGAGTCCCTGCTCCAGTTGGAGACCCAAAAGCACCTACAAAAGCCATCATTTATGACTCTTGGTTTGACCAATACCTTGGAGCACTTGCACTTGTTCGTGTTTTTGATGGAGAGATCAAAAAAAATCAAGTCATTAAACTTATGAGCAATGGTGAAGAGCATCAGGTACTTGATCTGATGTATCCGCACCCTATTAAAAAGATCAAAACTACTGCTATAAAAAGTGGTGAGATCGGTATAGTAGTACTTGGGCTTAAAGAGGTAAGCGTAGTCAATGTCGGTGACACCATCACTGATGCAAAAAATCCTTGTGCTGAACCTGTCGGTGAATATGAACCGGCAAAGCCTTTTGTCTTTGCAGGTCTTTATCCTATTGACACAGACAAATTCGAAGAGCTGCGTGACGCACTCGACAAACTCAAACTCAATGACTCTGCACTCTCTTATGAGCCAGAGACATCTATTGCTCTAGGTTTTGGTTTTCGTGTCGGTTTTCTTGGCATGCTCCATATGGAAGTGGTTAAAGAGAGACTTGAACGTGAATTTGGGCTGGACCTCATCGCTACTGCACCTTCTGTTGTCTATCACGTCTATCTTACAGATGGTTCAAAAGTAGAAGTACAAAACCCTAGTGAACTTCCAGAGATTCAAAAGATAGATAGAATTGAAGAGCCTTATGTCAAGGCAACTGTCATTACACCAAGCGAATACCTTGGAAACATAATGAACCTTCTCGTCTCAAAACGTGGTATTCAAAACAAAATGACCTACCTTAATGAAGAGAGAGTTATGCTTGAGTATGAGCTCCCTATGAATGAGATTGTTGTAGATTTCTATGATAAACTCAAATCAATCTCAAAAGGGTATGCTTCATTTGATTATGAACCAAGCGAATTTAAAGAGGGTGACCTTGTTAAACTTGATGTAAAAGTTGCAGGCGAAGTTGTCGATGCTCTGAGTATTATTGTTCCAAGAACATCAGCAGTTAGTCGTGGCCGTGCACTTGTTAAAAATATGAAAGAGATCATCCCTCGTCAGCTTTTTGAAGTTGCTGTTCAAGCATCCCTTGGTAATCAAGTCATTGCACGTGAAACAGTAAAATCTATGGGGAAAAATGTAACTGCTAAATGTTATGGTGGAGATATCACCCGTAAACGTAAACTCCTAGAAAAACAAAAAGCGGGTAAAAAACGTATGAAAGCGATCGGAAAAGTACAACTTCCGCAAGAGGCTTTTATGTCTGTTTTAAAAATGGACTAAAAGGCTCTCTTTTGAAATGCCTGTTGTGTGAGAACTACTCCCTCACGCAACATATTTGCAAAAGCTGTCAAGAACAGTTTTTGCATCCCTCTCTCTACAAACGAAAACTTGAAAATGGCATCGAAGTCTTCTCGTTTTACAGATACGAAGATATCAAATCACTTCTCTTTACAAAACATACAGATCTCGGATTTCATATCTACAAACTTTTAGCGCAACTCAGCTTTGCCAAATTTGCCCAGGAGTTTAAATGGAAAAACAAAATTGCCTCCATTGCTATTGATGATAATATTAAAAGTACCTACTCCCATACTGCCCTTTTAAATAGATCTCTAAAAAGTAAAAATATCAAACCGCTCTTTAACAAACTCAGAGCACAAAACCCCCTCTCCTATTCAGGAAAATCACGTGCATTTCGCCAAGCAAATCCAAGAGATTTTAGACTCAAAAAGTTTAAAGAGCATGAAGTGATTTTAGTAGATGATATTGTAACAACAGGAACTACTCTGCGTGAGGCTACCAATAAGCTCACGCAAGAGGACAAAGAGATTCTTTTTTGCCTTACACTTACAGATGTAAGTAACAAATAGTACTTAAAAAAGGCCTTTAAAAAGCTTACTGACATCTTTTCCAAGATGTTTTTTTAACTCTTTTTTCAGAGCTTTTGAAGCCTCTTTTTTCAATATTTTATTTGCATCTACTTTAACTTTTGGTTTATCAATATTACCACTAAGTTTTACAATAAGAGGATTACCATTTGCATTAATCTCAATTACTGACTTAATACGTTTAGTTTTTGAATTTAGATATGTATCTTTTGTTTTAATAGAAGATTTGTTTGATTTAAGATCCATTGATGCCAAGATATTCTCTTTATTTATTTTCGCATTTACATCACCTTTAAATAACTCTTTATAGAGATCAATATGTGCATACTGTTTTGTCAAATCTAAGACTTTATTTTTAGTAAACGTACCCTTTGAAAGAAGCCCTTTAAACGTACCCTTTTGTGCTACTAAATTATAGTCCATTTTTGCATCAATATCTGATTTGAAGATTTTTGGATAGATCAACATATCTAAGATATCAAGAGTATGAAGTTTATTGATATCTGCATGAAAATCATCATTATGCAGTTTTGCATCTACTTTTCCACCTGCTACATTACTATGCATTGTAAAATCTAGATCTTTTGCTTTATTCAGTTCTCCATTTGCGATTATGCTACCTTTAAGATGGCGACCAGTAACAAAATAGAGATTATCAAGATTGTGCACTTTTACTTTATAGTCACTTTTGATTGAGCTATCTTTCATATCGAAATGTGCTTTTTTGACATTTAAATCTGCAAGAGTAGAGACAATATCTGCTTTTGTATCTATATTGTTCTTTTGAAGAACAGAGAAAGTTGTTGCATGAAATTTTGTTTTTGGCATCATAGCTGTAAACTTATAGGCTTTTGTCAAGTATTTACTATCAAGTAGCCCCTTTTTAATACGACTGTTTACGACACCCTGTAGGTTTTTCATATCTGCATTTGTAATATCTACATCAAGATCAAAAAGTGCATCTGCGTAGTGTGGCTGTTTTATCATATAGAGCAGTTTTTGCAGTTTAAGATCTTTTATATTTGCTTTTAAACTTTTTGGTTTAAATGCTTTTAATAATGCCTCAAACGTTGTTTTTGAATCAGCTATGTCACTACGTCCAGAGACGACCATCTTCTCTTTTGAGCCTTTAACTTCTCCACTTAAACGCAATGCTCCACGTATATCTGCATTGGTAATTGGTTTAAGTACAGCTAACTCTTGAACATTAAGACCATACTTAAGTGCTACATGAAGTGGATCTGGTTGTACTTTTCCACTTGATGAAATTTTTGCAAGATTTGATTTTAAGAGATATCTATAATTTATATCATCCCCTTTGAGTTTTGCATCAAGATTCATAGAGAAACGTGTTTTAGGAATTGTAATTTGAAAATCTTTTTTCATTACATGAGAATTCAAAATCCCCTCTTTTGTAAGTAATAAGATCTCTCCATCCAGATGATGTATCCTAATATTTCTAAAATTGACACTTAAATCAACAGCAGCATCTGCATATTTTTTTTCATCAATTATGTGTAGTAAAGATGCCAAATCAAGATTAGAGACATTTGCAATAATAGAAGTTGGATTAAGATCAGAGAGCTCTACCTTATAAGTAGTGTTACTTTTTGCTACATCACTTTTTCCGCTAATTGTCAAAAACTTCATATCTCCAACAACTTTTCCATTACTTAAAAAAGAGTCATTGAGCTTTTTCTTTGTCAATGGCTCTAGTGTAGCTAGCTCACGCAAGCCAATATCATAATTGAGATCCAATGATTGTGAGAAGAGAGAGTAATTTCCTTTTAACGTTATTGTATTATGTGGATTTATCTCAAGTACAATATCCATAGCACTAAGCCCTAAAGAGAACTGCGTGAGGTGACTTGGCAGATGTGTCTGCTTTTGTATCTCCGTCTCTATAAGAGGTTTAACAATACCATTTCCAAAAGATGTAAAGAGAAGTGTATAGATAATACCAACAAAAAAGAGTAACACCCCAAATAACCATCCAATATACTTCATAATAACGCTCCATAATTTTCTTTTCTAATCATACTATATTATATACAATAAATATAACCAAGAGGCAAACTACTATACTTGATATTATTCGACTCAACTTTATTAAACAATAAAATTCAACTAATACTTGACATTGTTACACTCAATTATGTATAATACGTTTATCTTTTTAAAAAAGGAGCTAACAATTATTATGTCTAATGAAAATAATAAAGAGAATGAAAACATTATTGAAAATGATGAGAAGATCTCTGAAGCTGAAGCAGAAGCAGAGGCTGTAGAGAATGAACTCGATCTTTTACAAAATGAATTAAACGAATTAAAAGATAAATATGCACGCGTTCATGCAGATTTTGACAATATCAAAAAAAGATTGGAACGTGAAAAATATACAGCAGTAGAGTATGCAAATGAGAAATTTGCAAAAGATATGATCCCTGTTTTAGATTCACTTCAAATGGCACTTAAATCAGCGGAAGCTGATGCAGCACCAGAGGAGTTGATCGAAAAACTCAAAGAGGGAATTGAGCTGACTTTAAAACAGTTCATAACTGCTTTAGAGAAACATGGAGTTACAATGGTAAGTCACGACGAGCCATTTGATCCAAATATTCACAACGCTGTTCAAAGTGTTGACCATCCTGAAGTTGAAAGCGGACAGATTGTTGAGACTTTCCAAACAGGATATAAGTATAAAGAACGTCCATTGCGTGAGGCAATGGTTGTAGTTGCGAATTAAATTCGTAACAATGCAACTTAGGTTGCAAAAGATATTTTTAAAACCTTGTACAATTACATCGTAATAAAAATAAATAAGTTTTCCGCCTCCAATGGAGGCAAAGACGCCAAGCGTCGTGGGCTTCCTGCCGAAGGAAACCAAGCGTTAGCGTAAGAAGCGGGATTACTCCCGATTCTGTGACCAAAGGGAATGAAAA
>Ga0256828_1000301_pt1 | contig 34022 bp, 58 predicted proteins | sample CV88metaG_FD_185993 | JGI IMG/M metagenome (GOLD analysis project Ga0256828, IMG submission 185993) | Hydrothermal vent microbial communities from East Pacific Rise, Pacific Ocean - CV88 | ecosystem: Environmental > Aquatic > Marine > Hydrothermal vents | place: Pacific Ocean: East Pacific Rise...
ATTTACTACCCTGCTTAACAGTAAATCCTGCCATTTTTAACTCTTTATCAACAGCAGCCCAAACATTTTGCATAGCTTCATCTTGTGCTAATACACTTTGTTCAAATCTTTCACCTGTAAATTTAGCCGACATAATATAACCTGCTGTTCCACCAATTAATACCAATAGTGTTAAAACAATACCAATTGCTACTTTTGCTCCTATACTCATTCTTTAATCCTTTATTTTTTAATTTATAAATTATAACATAAATTAGCTTAATGTATTATTAATCTAAAGATCATTATTCTTTTTAATATATAAAAAACAGAGAGTTTCTAAAATTTATTTAAATTAAAGTAAAACAAAATATAAATAAAGGATATAATAAAGGGAGGTAATATTAATGAGCGAATATAAAGAAGGTATGTTTGGGTATTGGTGGACTGAAATAAAAGGGAATGAAGATATACAAGAACAACATTATAATGGTGGTATTGATTGTACATACAATGCTATTACTTCATTAGAAGGAGCTCCTAAATCTGTTGAAGGAGATTTTGATTGTAGTTCCAATAATCTTACTTCACTAAATGGATCTCCTGAATCTGTTGAAGGAGATTTTGATTGTAGTACTAATAATCTTACTTCATTAGAGGGAGCTCCTAAATCTGTTGGAGGGACTTTTAATTGTAGTTCCAATAATCTTACTTCATTAGAGGGAGCTCCTAAATCTGTTGGAGGGACTTTTAATTGTAGTTCCAATAATCTTACTTCACTAAATGGATCTCCTGAATCTGTTGAAGGAGATTTTGATTGTAGTACTAATAATCTTACTTCATTAGAGGGAGCTCCTAAATTTGTTGGAAGGGATTTTGATTGTAGTTTTAACAGCCTTACTTCATTAGAGGGAGCTCCTAAATCTGTTGGAGGAACTTTTACTTGTAATGCTAATGATCTTACTTCATTAGAGGGAGCGCCTGAATCTATTGGAATAGATTTTATTTGCAGTGCTAATGATCTTACTTCATTAGAGGGAGCGCCTGAATCTGTTGAAGGAACTTTTAATTGCGGTGCTAATGATCTTACTTCACTAAATGGATCTCCTAAATATGTTGGAGGAGATTTTAAATGTGGTGCTAATGATCTTACTTCACTAAATGGATCTCCTGAATATGTTGGAGGAGATTTTACTTGTAGTTTTAACAGCCTTACTTCAATAGAGGGAGCTCCTGAATATGTTGGAGGAGATTTTGATTGTGACAATAATCCAGGTAAATATCTAGAAGAAGAATATAAAATTAGAAAGGAAAATCCAGATATTTCGGATAAGGACTTAATTGTTTTATTATTTAATAAAGTGGGAGATCCAGAAATTCTTCCTGATGATGTTAAAGATATGTTTGTCTTTTGATAAACTACCCAATGGCTAAAGACCATTAGGTTTTCTCAGCGAGGTGTATAAATGGAAATAAAGATGATTAATCTTCACCCATTTCCTCTAGCAACTTATCAATTTCTTTTAATTCATTTTTAAGAGCCTTAAATTCCCTAGCTAATTTTGGAGTTACTTCTTCATCAAATGATATTAAACCTATCTGGGGAAGTAATACATGAGCCCCAGGAATTTGAGCTTGACTAACTAATCTTTTCATTTCTTTAATTATATCATCATCTTCTGGAGTAATTCTATAATCATTTTCAGCACGAATTCTTAATAATTCTGGATCAACATATTTATTATATGGTTGTTTATACTTATCATACTCTCTATCCATTACTACTTTATTTAAGTGTTGATGAGCGAAGTTTACTAATCCTTGTTCTGATTGTTTAAGAGTACTAAAAATATCTTGAAAATATGAAACATTATACTGTGCTAGCATTGATAAAGTATCAAACTTTTTAAGTTTCATCTCTAAATCATATAAAATTTGAGTATCTTGAATTGAGTAATCTAAGAATAAATTAAAAGTATCTCTAAATTTTTTATAAAGAACGAATCTTTCAAAGTCCTCTACTTGGTCACCTAAATCTGATAAAAATTCATCATCTTTAAGTAATGATTCCAAATAATCAGTAATAAGTATTTGACATCTTGTTTCTTTTTCAGGGTCTATCATATTTGGGTCATCTTTAACTTTTTCCCACATATGAGGATAAACTTCTTCAACTAATCCAGAACATAAATCGTAACTACGTTTCATAAGTTTTTTACGAGATTTCTTTGGTGTAATTTCTAAGAATCTTTCTCTATCTTTTCTATCTCCATGATAAAGAGTTTCAAAGTTACCTTCAAATTCTAGTTTTGATGCAACACCTTCTTCTTCTGCTACTGCTGCCAAAGCAAAGGATTCTAATTCTGGTCCATTCTTTTTATATGCAATTAAACAGTCATACCAAATTAAACCGATAGGTCTATGAAGTATTTCATCTTTATCACCGATATTAACTTTTTGCTTTCTTACCTTTGAAAATCGACCCATCTTCTGAGCTGCTGTTTTTTCATTCCATATTTGCTTACATCTTTTAAAAATATAGTCGGTATCAAAAAAATCACCATTCCATGCTCCTAATGCTACAGTATGATATTTTTTATTTAATTCAAAGAAAAAATCTAACATATCAGGTTCATTATCAAAATAGTATATAGTAGAATTACCTCTTTCTTCTGGTGGAGCATCCCAATCCCATTCATCTCTAAGCATTGGAGGAACTACGGCTAATTCAAAGAATTTATTAGGTTTGGCATACCATACAGAAACAGCATTAATTTCTCTTGTTGCTCCTTCTCTCATTTCCATAAATGTTTGTTCTGTTAAAACATCGGTTTCAATATCGTATAAGGCAAGATTCCATTGTGGGGCTTTCTGATTATCCTTTCCATAGTTATCAAGCATACATTTATCCAAAGGTGAAATATCAGATTCATAAGTATTAATATTTAAACCATGATAATATTTTGCTGAGTCTCCACTTTTTAAATCTCTAAAACTATCAGCAATAATTTTTTGGACTTTTGTACCTCTTTGAGAAGTTAAATTTTCAATAGCTTTTTCATCATCAATAGCATCAATATAAAAATAAAGGTAATCTTTTAAATCGTATCTTTTTTCATCTATTTCACCAGTTTCATAATTTTGTTCCCAAACAATAATACCATCTGGGTCAGCTTTTTTACCAGTATATTCAAAATCAATATAATTTGCCAATGTAAAAATCCTTAAATAAGAGTTGTTTTACTCTATTTTACATTTTTTAGAAGAAATTATGATTACTAATATCCATTAAAAACTAACTGGTACCCTGAGAACCATTCTGGTTTTTTAAGAATTATTTCGGGGTGTCTTTCATAAAACGATTTATAGCCTACCGGTATTTCTATATAAGATTTTTGAGTTTCATCCGGTGTATAATGAAATATAAAACAAGGGTAGTAATCATCCATATTTTCTGTCCCAAATTCTAACCAAATATACCCTTTTTCATCTACAAGTTTATACCCCTCTGCTTCATATCTATCCATAGGTTGTAGAGTTACTTTTGCTAATGGCTTCTTATGAAAAAATTTAGCATTCTCCGTTTGCATAACACAAATTGCACCCATTGAACTTCGATAACCATCTTGAGGATCTTCCACAGCTTCAAAAATTAAATCATCTAATTTGAATTGATTCTGATAAACTCCATAAAAATAAAAATCTCTATCTAAAAGATATTCCATAGACTCTTTAGCCATTTTTAAATAATCATAATAATTTGGGTCATTTTCTTTTATCATCATAATATTTTCTCTGGATATTGTTCTATAAATTCTTCTTTTGAGATTAATCCAAAATTATCAATTATATCACCTATATAGATTCCATCGATATTACCATCAAAAAATTCTACAGCAACAAATAAAGATTTTTCACCACCTTTAGGAGGATGATTTTCTAACGCTTTGGCTGGTTTCTGACAGCCCCTATGATTAATTACTATTATATCATCTCTTCTTATACTCATAATATTTTCTCCGGATATTTTTCTATAAATTCTTCTTTTGAGATTTTTCCAAAATTATTAATAATATATTTACAAAAAATCCCATCTTTAGATCTATTATGAAAAAATTGAATATCAACAAATAATGTTTTTTTATCTGGCTTTGGATAATCTTCTAAAACTATTCCTAAAGCACTGCGTTTCAAATAATAGAACTCTATAATCTCACCTTTTTTAAATTTCATAATAATTTCTCCGGATGGTTTATTTTAATATCTTCCATTAATTTATGGATTTCAAATGTTTTAACTTCATCAATCTCACCAAATACTCTGCGTTTCATAAAAAGTGGAATTTGTCCATTTTTTATATTTTCCTCTGCCGCATTTTGACTAAGAATATTTAAACTGTATAATTCCGCTTCAATCTCTGTACGACAAACTACATAAGGTCCTTCTTCAACGTAAGGAGGTTTTAAAGATATAGTTATATTTCCAGTTCTTAAATCCACAACAAATCTTCGTTTTTTTAACATATCTAGTATAGTTACTCTATTCATATTAATAACTCCGGGTACTTATCTTTAAATGTTTCAAAATCCATATTATAATTTTCTACCATATAATCTATTCCAATCATTTCGGTACCACCCGAAAAGAATTTTAAATTTAAAAGGTGTGTTTTAGAGCTATCAAAATCTTCTTCTAAAATACAAAGAACATCATAATAACCCATATAATCAATATTAATAACAGTACCTTTAGGGATAAATGTCATAATATTAACTCCGGATATTTTTCTGAAATAATATCGATAATAGAATCTAATTGTTTATTAGTTGGTGTACATTCAGTATATCGTGCTTTTTTAAGAAAACTCTTTAAATGGAATGCTATGCGTTTATACGCTTCTTCTTCTGAAAGATGAAACATCATTTTTGCTATCTGTAATTGATTGTTATTCTTAGAAAGAATAACTCTAGTCTCTTTATCTTTATCCTTCCAATTTTCAACAATTAAACTAAGCCCATCTTTATTTTTATGAATATAGTGATCTTTAACTTTAACTTTATGCACAGTTAAAGATGGAATATGTGTCCTCCATAAAAATTCTGGCATTATATCATCATTGGTAAATAAAGGTTTTGACATCAAATTATATCCTCTGGGAATTCTTCTGCTATTTTTTTAGCAATAGCATCATATATTTCAAAATTTTCTACTTTTTCTCCACCAAAGAGAGTAAAACCCGTAGATTTATCTCGTCTTAAAATAGCTTGAATATACTTTGCATGATTAATATTCCTACATTCTATAGCATATCCTTGATGAAGCCATTTTTTTATAGTCATTAATGATACTTTTTTATTAAAATCAACCATATTATTGGCTCTAATGCGATAGAACATATTCTTTTCTACAAATTGGCTGTTTTCTTTTGGTTCTATATACTCATAAATCCTATTTGTATTTTTATTAACTACTAGTTTCAACATTCCTTATAATAATAAATACTTTCTTAATTATAAATAAAATAAAAAGGATGTAATATGAAAAATATGATAGGTGAAACTACTAGTTATGATATTTATCACTTCCCAACAAGTGAAGAAAATTTAAATATAAAATTTATTGATAAGTCTACGATAGAATTTGATTATCGTGGTGGAAGATACACCATACAAAATATAGATAATTTACAGTTTAAATTAAAGCCTGTTGAAATAGATACTCTTGGGTTTAAAGGTGTAGAATTTCAAAATATCATTTCAAAATATATGACGATTGATATTACTGATGACAATTTCACAGTTTATCAAGGCAAAACATTAATTATACCTATAGCAAATATAATGGCTAATGATATTGATGTTGTTTCAGGAGGATTAAATCCTTTAAGTCTTAATGGGATTTCTAATATAACTTTAGGTACTGCAATTATTAATGGTTCAAATATAGAATATACAAATACATCAGGAAATCCAGGTGATGTAGCGACAATTACTTATGAAGCTCAAAATCTAAATGGTGATATTACTACGGGAACTATTAATATTTTAATTGAAGAAATACCTGCTATTATTTGTAATCCAGATACATTCGATTTACAACAAGGAGAAACTTTATTATTATCAAAATCGGCACTATCAGATAATGATGTAGATAGTTTAGGACAAACTTTAACAGTTCAAACAGTACTTAATCCAGTTAATGGAACAGTTACTTTAAATGGAGATAATGTTTCATTTACTTCAACAGGAGTTAGTGGATTTCCAGCCGAGTTCGATTATACGGTTACAAATGAAGATGGTTTAACTCAAACGGGAAAAGTTTATATTAATGTAACACCATTACCATTAATTGAAGCTTACTTATTTGAAACTGTATCAGAAGCAGAAGATAAAGTTGCTAATTATACACCACCAACACCTCAAACAATTTTTGATAGTTGGGGGAGATTTGATGGTGCTGATTTTTATGAAGATAAAACAACTGCAACTGGTAATGCCGATGATTGGGAATTATTAAGTGACCCAGAAAGAGTTTCAATGCCAACAAACGTAGGTCCGATTAATGGTTTTGTTTCGCCTAAAACTTATACCAATTATACTTTTGAAGCTACTTTAAATTCAGATAGTACTGATGATGATGCTATTGGTCTAGTTGCTGCATTTATTAATGACAATGGCGTTTATAAAACCTTAGCTGTAATAAGAACACAGGGTGGTACAGCTCTAAGTGAAGGATGGGGTGTAATTTATTACGAAAATGGTTCTGCAAAAACTGCCCTATTTAATATGTCGGTTGGAGGTGTTAATAAAAATTCTGCTTCTGGAGATGAAAAGGGTTGGAATAATAGAAGTTCAAGAGTTAAAATCGAAAGACGGGATAATATAATTACTTGTTATGCTACTGAATGGGATGATTTAGGGAATTATCAATTATATTCAAAATTAGAGATTGATTTAGATTCTGATGATAGATTTGCTGCATTTAAAAATGGTGCTTCATATGGATATTATACATTATCACAACCAAATTCAACTTATTTAGATGTGACCTTTAAAGGTGGTGTTGTAGATGATAAAATTTTTGCTATAGAAAATAATACTGTTTGGGCTTATACAACTGATTGGGCAATTGATAGTAATGCTACTATTCAATCCGAATTAGGATATGTTAGAGATTGTTTTAATCCAGATACAAATAAAACATTTACTATCAAAGGTGATGAAGTTATTCTAAAAGTTTAGATTTAAAAAGGAGAAGATTTGACCTCTTGAGGTTTCTTCTCATTTTGAATTCGATTCATCTCTTTAATTTGCTCATTGAATTTAATAAGCTTACGTCTAAGAAGATTATAATCATTTCTTAATTGTTTATTTCTTTCAATGTATTTTAAGGCTTCATCTTTATCAAAAACCATATACTCAACTGTTGTGCCATTAATCTCTTCAGTTTCTATCCAAGGTGATAATGGAAATGGTTTTGATTCTTTAAAATCTTCAGTAGGAAATGTTGGATAGTACTCAGTTTGAGGAACTAGAATAATAGTTTTTTCAGCACAGCCCGTAAATAAAAAAAGTGTTAATAAAGTTAAATAAATATATTTCATAACTTTACCCTTCAATATTCATACGTTTACCTTTACTTCGACCTTTAACTTCTTGTTTTTCAGCCATAGTAACAGTTATTTCTTTTTCAATATTATCCATCTCTTTAAGAACTTTTTTTCGTTCTTCTTTCAATTCTCTAAGAACTTCAACTTCTGTTGTATGTTCTAATTCTTTTGCCTGAGCCTTAGCTTTAGCAGTTTCTTTTGCAATTTTTACATTTGCTTTGGCAATTTTAGTTTCAACAGTTTTAAGTTTATCTTCTGCCTTATAAGCTTTATATTTCTGAGTTAAAACATACCCACCAACAATTGCTGCACCCACAGCCATTAAAATATTCTTCGTATTGCTGAAGAAACTCATAATCATCGTCCACATAGTGTAACTCCTTTAGTATTTTCTTTATTTATACCAGTTTTTCTACTATTTTAAAATATTTCTTAAATAAAATGCTCTGGATTAGTTTTATAAGTTTCACTCATAATATCTTGTATAGTTATGATTTCTTCTTCTGTTGCTTCAACCTCTATACCTAATGCACCTGAATAGTATGGGAGTATATCTTTTATATAACTAAATATTCTATATCTTTTGGATGTTGTAGTGCCGCATTCATCACATTCTAAAATAATTTCGCTTATTCCATCTTTATCTAGATATATTTCTGTTGTTGATGTCTCACCTATTCTTTGGGTTTTAAAAATATATTTTTTATTTAAATCTATCATCCAAAAGTAATCTCTCATAACGTACCTTAAATAAAATACTCTGGATGTAATTCCATAAATTCTGGAATAAACTCTGTTTTAAATTCTTCTTTTAAAGAAGCTAGTAATTCTCTTTTCTCTTTACCAATATTACGTTCTAGTTCTAAAAGCTCAAAATATTTTTTCATCTTTTCGGCTTTATCAGGTTTACCAGAAAACATTCTTAATGCTTTATCTAAATCAACGTATTGTGTATCACTAGCAGTTTTTTTAACTTTAAAAGCGTCTTCTGTTGCACCATCATTGTTACGTTGATTGAAAATCAAATGCATTTAATAATCCTCATCTTCATCATAATCGGAAGGGCGCATTGAAACTATTGAAGGTCCATAAGGATTGTAATTCAATACAGCATCATAATCTACAAATTCGCCGTCTTCCAAAACTTGTACTGAGAATCCGTGCATTAATTCATTCGATAATAAAAAATCATCTAATGCTTTAGGGTCAATTGGAGTTGGATATTCTATTGATTGAAAACCTAGCATAGTTCTAAGCATTTCAGAATCCAATTCAAAATGATACCCCTCATCATATTTCATCTCAGATGTTTCAACTGCTACTGAAATCAATTCAGAAATCTTTTCTTGTAAAATTTCAGCTTGATCCGTATCCTCAATAAGTTCCAAACCCCATTCATTCAAATTCTTCATAAGTCATTAAATCCTTAAATAGTTAGTTCTGGATATTTATCCATAAAAATCTCAATATTATTATACACTATTTCTGGATCTTTAGCATCTTTAAGAATCTTTAAATTCTCTCTCGGAATGTGTTCATCGTTGATTGCCCTATAATGCTTTTGTAACCTTATGGCTGCTTCTTGTTCATTTAGATGATATGATTTTTTAATTTCATACTCTCCATCACCTTTAAGCTTGAATACAATCATATTACCAAAAATAGGTGAATCTTCTAAACGTAGTACAAGATCACCATTTTTACGTTCCTCTATTGAACCAACATTATATCGATTTATACTAAAGTTGGGGAGATTAGTTACCCAAATATATTCGATTGGTTTATTTTTATCTATCTTAACATATTTTGATGCTCTCATCGATTAATTCCTATATTTTGTTTTAATAATTTTATCAAAAATCTACTTAATTTAAACTAAAAGTTCTGGATAATTTCTTTCCAAAATACTAATAATAAAATTATAAATTTCTTTTGTTCTCATAAAATGTCTCGGAAATGGATATGGTGTCTCATCAACGAAAACAGCTGAAAGACCTAAATCCATAGAAGACTCATCTAGGGTTTCACCCCATAAACCGTATGATTTTTGTAGAGGTACAGCTTTATCACCCCAGTATTCAAATTTCTCTGAAATTAACTCAGGATACTCTTTCTTTAATTCTTCTTGAGCTTTAGAATCAAAAAGAGATTTATCAATATGTCCAAATAATATAACCTCATGAAGTTTATTAGGGAGCATCTTAACAGCTTGTGAAAATTCATTATAATCAATCATACAAAAAACTCCGGATATTCATTATACAGTTTATTATCAAAAATATATTTTTCTATTAGAAGAGCAAACCCATCAATAGTTATATCATGGAGTTCACTCCTAGTAACAAACCATTTACAAACAGCTAAAGGGTTTGCATCATCAAAAATAGCAATAAAATATCTACGAAGATTATGATTTTGTGATGGTATTTTCTTATGCACATATTCAAATTGTTCAGTAACTTTACACATTTTATAATATGATATTGAATCAAGAATCTCTTCTTTCTGATCTTTATCTAATTTTTTATAAAGTGTACTCATACGTTTAAAAAAATTACGTCTAGTCATTACCAACTCCTCTATAAGTAGATTATAAAAAAGAATTACTTAATAATAAATAAAAGAAAACAAAAAAGGATAAATTTATGAAAATTATTTCCAATTTAGATACTTCTGATTCTTTTAAAAATAAAGGAATCTATTTTAATAAAGACTCTAAACAACTACTTATTAATGATAATACTTTTGATTTTAGTAATTCAGATTTTAATTCTGCCGTATCTCAGCAAAATTCTAAGAAAATTTCAAATATTTATGATAATATTGCTATTTCAAATATGATGGTTGAGAAAATAAACAGCGCATTACAAAATTATTCATTTGTGGATGAATTAATAGTTTCAAATACAATTAATAATATTTTAGGTGTTACAGGAACTGATCAAAACACCCAACTTATAAAAATTAAGACTATGAAATTTAAATCTAGTACAAAAGATTTTACATTCAAGATATTATTCTATGATGTGAACGATAATCAAATCAGTTGTCCATCATTTACAGTAGTAAATAGGAATACTACTGATTGGGATAATGTTGTCAACTATACAATTAATGCCGCGTTAGATAATAACCTTAATCCTATTCAAAACACGTATGGTTGGTATGCAGCCATGTCATCTCCACAAAATGAAAATGCATTTATTGAGATTGAATTTTTAGAAGCATTTGATGTGGCTAGAATTGATATTATTACTACTGATGTATATCATACCCATATTTTAGATTTTGATTTTACTGTGAATATTAATGGTTCCGATATTTTAACGTTTAATGCAATGAATGCACAAATATCTAAGCCTCAATCTATCATATCAAGTATTTTTTCCATACCAAATGAATATAATACTGCAAGATATATAAGATTAACAGAGATAACTGGAGACTTTGGAAAACAGTTGAGAGAATTAGAAATTATTGGACTAGATAATACCGATTTAACAAATTCAAAGACCCCTATCGAAGTATCATCGGAGTATGATTCAACCCTTTTAGGCACTAACGTTATTAATGATGATCTTATAGATTTTGGTTGGGCGTCTTTAGAATCAGATACAACGCCTTGGATTATTTTAGATTTAAAACAAGTACAAGTTATAAAGGGTATAAATTTTATAAATGTTGATGATGCTACATGGGCTTCTAAAAAAATAAAAGTTGAATATTCTTATGATAAAATAACTTGGGATGAAATTACAATTTTTGATTTAAGATTAGTAACAGATAAACAATCATTTATTTGTCCTATGGTTAAAGAACCAAAACAACTACCGTTCGATTCAATTATAGAAACCATAACAGCTGGACAAGTTTATGATAGCAATACTAGTGTTATAAGTGCTTTAAATGGGGCTATTAGTTTATGGGATAATACAGTAATACACGGTAAAAATCAGGGAGAAGATTTAGAAATTATTTTATCAGCACCCACCAACTATTACTTTTCAATAGGGGACTTAACTACTATCTTCGCAAATAAATTTACAATTAGTATAAGTGATGACGGTATAAATTGGCGTGAAATTTATTCTTTATTAACACGTAACGAGACTACAATGACTCATAGTATATCAAATTCATCAAAATATATAAAATTACATATTTATAGTGAAAATAATGATGCGGGTGATGGATCTTGGGCAAGATTTGTAGTACCAACAGGAAGTTCAAATTGGTGGGATTTAAATATTATAAATGAAAATAATTTCATCACAAAAACTATAACTGAGTGGTATAATATCTTTGATAATAATTTATATTCCGACACCATTAAAGAAAATATTTTTATTGAAATGAGCGGGATAACTAGTAAGTATTATAGAGTCTCACCACTACAACTATTAGCACCAAATAATATTTTTAATCTTGACTTTAATAATAAAAAAATCAAAGTCGATAATAGTACTGGTAATAGTAGTATTTTATTATTTGATGCCTATGCATACGGTACTATATCAAATATGGATTTAACTGTTTCTGGTTCGACATGGGCTATTTTTTCAAATGTTTTACATTATTTTGGTTCATCTAGTAAGACACTATACTTTGATAATTGTACATTTGATTTTTCTAATTTATCATATAGGGTTTTTAACTATAATAATGGGTCGAATTTTAGATTCAGAAATTGTCAAATTACTTTACCATCAAAAAATCTTTCTGATTATAATAATGTAGGTGATACTTTTTTTGAAAATTGTACTTTTACTTACATAGATACAGGAATTACTGAAATTATTTAAATAAAAAATTCAGGATAAAGAGATACAATTTCTTTATCCTGACTTAATTTCTTTCTTACTATTCCAAAAATAGCTTTAAAAATATTAGTTTTCATAAATCGTATTTGTCTCGAATGTTTTTTAAAAGCTATATTTCCATCTTCTAAAATTTCTCTTAAAACATTTATTCTTTTTGAATCCGACATAGCATAAATGTCTCCATCTTTAAACTTAATTTTTCTTTCTCTTAAATATTGTTCTAAAGATTGAGAGCTAATAAGTCTTAGTAATTCTTGTCTTTGTTTCTGATTTAATAACCTATACAAAGTTTGTATTTTAGCAATATCTTTTAGCATAACTTTAACTCAGCATCTTCTAACATTTTAAAAAAAACTTTTACTGTCATTCTAGTATCTTCATGAGCATAATGCATAAAATGACTATCAAATTTCAATTTATAATGGTTTATAATATCTGTAAGTGATGGGGCTTTATCAAAAATAATTTTTTCAGCCATTTTAGAAGTACAAATAAATTTTGATTTTTCTAACCTAATGCCATTTATTGAAAGCATTTGTCGTTCACTATATGCATTATGCGCAATAATATAATCTATATCTTTTATAGTTGATTTCAACAATGCATTAATACCTTTTCTTGATAAAATATCAAAAGAAACATTATAATCTTTTAGTCTATTATAATGATCATATTTAGATAGACTTTTAACTCGCCTTTTAAAATGTTTACGTTCAAAAATATAGCGTTTTTCAACTAACTTACCATTACTCCATAATTCCCAAGCAATTTCATGATAATTACCCTCTTTAAATTCCGCATCAATGAAAAGTAATTTACCTTTTGAAGCTTCACTAATTTTTTGAAACATAAGTTTAGGGTCATTAATAGAATCTAATATTTCTTTATTTTCATCGGTGTACATAACATCATCAATATTAGCATGAGTATCTAAATAATTAAATAGTTCTTCTTTAATAATTTGAAGATTTGAACCATTACTCTTTACGTTTATGATATTTGATATATGAAAAACTTTATTTTTACGTTGTGATTCTTTCGGGATAACTTTATTATTAGCTAAAAATGTTAAAACCTTTTTAACAGAGTATCCTCTACATTTACATGCTTTTGATACAGAAATATATTCTGGGTCCATTATCAATCCTTATATAAAAGGATTATACAAAACACTCACTTAAATATTTTTTAAAATTATTTGAATTTAACGTTTCCTGAATTGTTTCATAAAAAAACTATCATCTTTTAAATTTTTTTGACGATTTAAAACTCTTATTAGCCTATAAGTACTATGCAGAAAGTAACCAATATAAAGTAATACGAAAAAATAAGTAAATTGGAAGGCTAACCAAAAAATCAATATTACTATAGCACTACAAACAATTTCAATGAAATAAATAATCCACGGTTTAAATGGTCTATACTCTCTACGTTCATACATTAAAACTCACTTATTTTAGTTTTTTCTGTCTTTCAAGAATATCTATTAATTTAATAAATCTTAGGTATCCGACAGCAATCATTACCATTAAGAATAAGTTTCCTAAATTTACAAATAAGTCGACAGAATAGAGAATTTCAAATGCAAGTATCAATTCTGAAATATAAAATATCCAAGGAGCATACTTTCTGTATTGTCTACGCTCATTTTTTATTCTTCTATAAATTGGATTAATGTGCATCTTTTATTCTCTTTTCTTTTTATTTATTTCAACCTCTTAAAAAATATAAGCATACTCTAAATATATTCCTCGTTCACCAAAGTCAACCGATGATCCATAAACACGACCTCTATTATCAAAAATATTTAACAATTTAGCTTCTACTTGATGATGCTTTTTAAGTACTTTCTTATATCCTAAATTTACAATATTATAACCATAATTGTGGTCTGCAATTCTATAATCCGTTTGGTCTTTTTCCGCCATTTCATCATCTGGAACTTTTGGAGCATATAACCATTCTACATATACTGGTTTATATCCAACTTTTGCAACACTATGAAATGGAGTTAATTTTGAAATGTAATCATAATCAGTTTTTCCATCCAAGTATTCAGCATAAAGATAAGTCCAATATCCATCTAAAATACCTTCTTTGAATTTTCTACTGTATTCAGCATGAATCCCTTTTATACGACCATTATCAGCATTTTGATATTGATAAATAGTATCGCCATTGGTATCTACTCTTCCAGTATCCACTTTTATAATCATATCTTTTAAATCTTTATAAAATGCAGACAACTTTAACCCTTTATAAAAATAACCAACTTCATAAGTTATTGCTCTTTCTTGTTTTAAATCTGGATTTGGTTCATTTGTAGATGATCCATCAACAGCAGTAGCAAGATTATCTAATGTAGGAAATTTATAATTTAGATTAGTAGATGCGAATATATAATTTTCTTTTGCTAAATTATACTTTCCATTAATACCTGCAGAGTGATTATCTAAATTTTTAGTTAGATCTCCACTTACATCCATTCTACTATATTTATAATCAATATCCCAATCTAAATCCCCTATTGAATCATAATATTTTGCCCATAATGAAGCTGTATTATATCCATAAGTATTGTCAGTAGTACCTTTTGTATAATCAATATCCTCATAATTTTCTACTAATCCATAAGTAAACCATCCTTCAGTCCACTTTGGTTCATAATATCCAGAAACATTTAATCCATAAATATTATCCGTACTATCTATATCTTTTGATGTTGGAGAATGTCTATCAATTTTTTCTCTAAATTGTTGGAATGATGGAGTAACCTCTAACCAATCTGTTACTTTGACAGAATGTTTAACTAATATATATTGCTGCAGATCATAAACATAATACGAGTCTTGCTGCATTTTATCCGTTCTATCAATATCATCGCTTCTTGAGAAAAGGATTTTGGTAGTACCGTATTCATTATTTTTATGTTCAGCATAAAAACCTTTTTGATTATAAGATGAGTATGGAACTTCTCCGTTAGTATCTCTCACATTTCCATAATCTTTATAAACTGCACCGATAGACCATTCTTTATCATTATAAGTTGCTAGTCCTTTACCACCTGCATTATTTGATTGATATGCTGCACCAACTTTTGTACTATCAATACCCAATGTTCTATCAACCGATCCGCCCAATGAGTTTGATGTAATAGCTGATAAATCAGAATTTAATGTTGCACCTATTACAAATTCATCTGGAATATATGAATAATACTGATTCGGACCATCTCTAAATAGAGAATTTGTAAATCTAATACCATCAACAGTTAAAAGGACTTTATCCCCTTGTAAACCATTAATTATAGGCTGTTTAAATCCTGGAACGGTTTCCTGAATCTGTACTGTGTATTCAACTTCATCTAATTGAGATACTTGTTCTTTTGGAGCTGGAGCAGAATTATTATCTACACTCGACTCTACTGTAATTGGTTCTAATTCATAAGTTTCTGCTAGTGCTAAAGAAGCAACCATGCTTAAAGTAATTATACTCTTAATCATATAAATCCCTTAAAATAATTTTTTGGGTTATTACAACCTAATTAAATTATACAATTTTTAAGGGTGTATTCGTTAATGTCTACAAATTTCTTTATAATTTATTACAGTATTATTCAATGAAATAGGCTTAACTTGTGCAATCGATTTATTCATACCTTTGAGAAGTAATTCATCAGCATGAATTACTTCATTAAATTTAACCACATAATATTTTGTCGAGTAGTGAGTTACTTCTTTATCACTTTCTACTCGTATAAATTTTATCTCTTTCATTTTATACTCCTTGAACTATCTTTTACCTCAATATGATCTACTCGTGAACTACCATATCCTGTATAAACTACTAAATCCACTTTGACATCATTATTCTTAATATCATTATAATCTGATTGTACTTTTGGACAATATTCATAATTAAAATTTGTAGATTTCATACGAATCATATAGATACAATCATCTTTATCAGTTATTAAAAAATCCATCTTTTTAACAGGCTCTATAATTTGTTTAGTACCTTGATATAAATCAGCTATTAAAGAACTGGAAATAAAAACGATACCGAACCCAATAAGTCTAAGCCACATACGTAATCCAAATTTTTTATTCCATTCATCTTTTGCAAACAATCCAATAATTGATGCTGTAAGCATCAATAGTCCAGAAATTAATGCCGCTAAACTTAATAACTGTAAAATAGGTTTTGAAGTACCACCTAAAATATAAGTAAGAAGCATAGAAGTCATAACAATAATAAAAACACCGAAAGTTAAAAATGCTATAAAATTGTTGAGTCCAGGATCTACGGTATCCTTACCACCAAAAAGAAAATCTCTTAATACAAATTCACTTTGCCCATTTCCTTGCTTGATTTTCATGATCTAACCTTTAAATCTTTTTCCCTATCAAACAAATCTAAATCTTCTGCAATTAGCAAATTTCTAAGAAATGGAGTCGGTGCGAAAGTGTCTAAATTTTCATTTATAACAATTATAGGATATGATGAATAATCCTCACCACTATCACTTGCTCTAGCTATAATAGTAGGCATACCATCTTGAGAACAAAAATACATATCAAGATTATTTTTATCTTGGTCTGTATCTTGTCCTAAAAATACACATTTTTCACAATCATGTTTAAATTGGGGAGTAATCATTTCTTTAGTTCCTTTAAATGTTTAACATGTGGGAGAGGTTCTTCTAATTCATGTAATGGACGAATATGTCTAATATCGTTTGAACTGAATCTAGTTTTATCTGTATGGTACCACGCATCAATATAATCTCTTATACCTTCTACATGTTCTGCTTCTACTAGAACTTGATAACCACCAGTAAAAGTTACTATACATTTAAACTTTTCCACTATAAACCTTTCTTTCTGTTTAAATAATTATATTATATTAAACCTTAATTTTCACTTATCTAAGAGGTAAAATTTATTGTATTTTATCATTGATGATAATTCCTCACCATATTTCGCACCCTTTTCTGAATACTTATCTAACTTTTTAACCAATTTATATGGATCATCAGTTTTCATTTTTAAATCTCTAAACTCTTTAAACGCTTTTCCCGTTGCTAATACTTTATAATAATCACGAATGGATTCTTCAATAGAAGCATACTTTTTAACATATATTGTGTTATTGCCTCTTTTTTGAGAAGCCGGCACTCTAGGTTCATTAGGATTAAATGACCAAACACCAAATAAATTGTTTGCAATTCTTGTGAATCTTGATGTTGCCCATGCACTTTCCATTGCAGCTTGAGCAATAGCAATACTTTTTGGATGAGGTTTTAAACGCTTTAATAAATCATCGGTATTTACCGCATGATATTCTTCCATAAGAATACGAATTTTTGTATTATTTGGATGAGTCTTTATAAGGAGTTTGACTTCATTATATTGATTATTCAAATCATTGTAAACTGTATTAATAGCTGGTTCTAATAACTTTCTGAATCTCTGTTTTTTCTCAACAACCGTCATTTTTTTAGGTATTTCTGAGGTAGAAGTTTCAGCATAAACCATTTGCGAAAAAAGTAACACACACATTAAAATATATTTCATCTTATATCCCTTATTTTTATATGTTTAATAACTGATTAAATCAATTATTTCTTCTTCTTTATCCATTTTACAATAGTCACTTAACTTGTCTGTACCATAAGCATGACTACCATTCACTCCACAAGATTTAACGAATCCATGCAATTCTAAAATACCTTTAAACTCGTCATCAAAAGAAACACCTGTAAAATACCCATCAGACTCTAACAATGTATAAAATAAATCTTCATAATCCGAAGGTATTTTTTCTCTTGGAATTTTCTTCAATTTTTTAAATTCACTTATAGAAATTTTAAATATATCCTTGAAAATATCTTCCACAGAGGAATTTAATAATTTATTGGTTTTATTACAAAATTCATAATGATCTATGAAATCTGCTTTTTCACTATTATCAATAACCAAATATTCATTTTGTATTAATAAATGACCTATTTCATCGTTATGATAAACAATAACTTTAGAGTCTGTTTCTTTAATTGATATTATGATTCTAATAGCGTTAGTACCTATTTTTGATACATTTAAATCGCTCATAATTAATCCTTTTTTCTTAATTATATCACAGATATTATTAAATCTAAATAAAAGATTCTGGATATTTATCAATCCATCGTTTTAAGGTCAATACCGTTTCTGTATATCTAATACATAACTCAGTTAATTCCATATCAAAAATAACCTGCGTTGTACCAAATGAGGCTATATAATTTCTATATAATTTATTTACCTTTTCCGGTGTGTATTTCATACCATCAACAGCATGCTGAAGATAATATTGCGAAAATCCATCATACACTATTTTTTTTGCGGATAATGGCAATCTTCGATAAACTTCAATAGGACTTATCATTACTCATTATCCATGAATCTTGCGAACATCATACCTATAAACAATACCGTTGCTCCAAGAGCAATTAATGTCACAAGTCCAATAGCTAATGTTGCTACACCGTAAACAAATGAAACCATACCAACATTTATATTAGTTAGATTACCTAGATGTAAAGTTAGAAGAGTAAATAAATATGTCGAAATAGCCGTTATAGTAGCAAAAGTTAATAAGGCTAAAATTATTTTAGAGAGTTCTGAGAGTTCTTTATTTTTGAGAGTCATAAGATTCCTTTTTATATTTTTTAAATTATATAAAAAGTAATCTTAATTTTTAATTAATCGAATTTAAAAGTTAATCGTATCATTATGTATAAAAATATAGCAATGAATAATCGTAAAATACTATATAAACGCTCTTTATGTAATTCTTTAATTTCTTTATTAATACGACCAATAACCGATTGTGTTAATTTATCAATATCGGTCATTATTTTTCTTTTAGTTGTTAAATACAAAGGTGAATGAATAATGCTTATTGCTTCATCTTGTTTACCCTCTGCTGTAAAATTAAAAGCTTTTTGTTCTAAATGAATTAATGCATTAGATATGTCTTCAGAATTATAAAAATAAAGCTTTTCTTCTTTAGTAAATGGCAATCGTTCTAATCTATCTCTTAATGATTCCGCTGGTTGAATAGGGTGAAACTTTTTTTGGTCTTCTGGAGTTAAAAACCAATAGGCATCATTTAGATTTTTAGGTCTAGGAGCTTCACCTGCCCTTATTTTAGCAACTAAATTAAACTTATCTTTATATTTCTCGTCCTTTGTACTTACATAACTAAGTGCGAATTTTGTTAAATCTTCAGAACTGTCTTGTAACTGATAAACCAGTTTTATCATTTCTATCTTTTCTCTTGTAAGTTTATCAGCTTTAACACTATCTTGGTAAACATTATATGCAAAATATGATATTGTACTAATTAAAAGAATTTCAAGTATAACAAATGGTCTAATTTTTATTGCTGGAAGTTTCATGTTGAACTCCTATTTTTTCTTTATTTATAACATTTTTCTAAAACTTTGATGCTTCAGAAAAAGCTATATCATCTACCAATTCATTTTCTGGATGACCATTATGAGCTTTAACCCACTCAAATTCTAAATCTAAGCCGTCACTTACGGCTAAATACTGCTTCCATAAGTCTTGATTGGCTACTGGTTTTTTTGCAGCATTTTTCCAACCTTTTTTAATCCAACCATCCATCCACTCAGTAATACCCTTTATACAATAGTTACTATCAGAATAAATTTTGATTTTTGGAGATTGATTATCAACAACTTCAAATTCCTCTAAGGCTCTAATAATAGCGGTCAATTCCATTTTGTTATTAGTGGTTTCTGGGTCACCACCTCGTAAAATTTCCTGTTCACCTGTTTCCATATTTTTAATAAGAATACCCCAACCTCCAGGACCTGGATTCCCTTTACAACTACCATCTGTGTATATTTCATATCTCATTTTTATTCCTTTTTAATCGTAATCTATACAATCATCATATGTATCAGATTTACTTTTATAGTTATTTGAATAACTATTAAATCTCTTAAATCCCCACAATTTCATTGAAGATGTAATAATAAGCCCTACTAAAGCTCCAACTATCCAACCAATTAAAATATGTACATCGATATACCATGCTATAATAGCTCCGATTATAGCTAATCCATACCAAATTATTGTTATATTCATTTACTTAATTCCTTTTTTAAAGAAGTTATAATTTTCTCCTGTTTTTGTAATGTTATATAAATTGCATATACCACACATTCAGGTGAACTAAATAATGATGATTCAGGAATATGCTCTAATAAATTATCTGAAAAATCATCTCGAATAGTTGCAATCATATCAGTTAAGTCATCAGTTTCACCAAATACTTTTTCAAATTCACTCATACTTACTCCTTAACTTCAATTATAATATCACAGTCTCGCATTTTAAAAGCTTTATTTAAATCTGTAATATTTCCTTGACTAATAAAATATTGATTTTTTACTTTTAATACTTTATAGGTTTTGGGGGCTATTATCATATCATCGCAAGTTATGTAATGTTCTTTTAAAACAAAAGATTTAACTCTCTCTTTTTCTTCTAATACCCTTACTTTTCTAGCTTCTTCTCTATTTTCTGATATAGACTTAAAAGTAAAAGCAATTATACCAGAGATTAATAAAAATATAGATACTAATATAATTGGTATTTTAATACGTTTCCAAAATGAAATTTTATTTTTAACAGTCATAATCATCCTCTTTCATTGTTTCAATATAACGTTCCCAAGCTAACAATTCAGGTTTATTCAAATCTAATTTTTTAAGCATTTTTAAAAATTGTAATTGATCATATTTTGATAATTTATTATATGATATAATTTTAAGAGGTGATATATCAAAAATAAATTGCCCATATCTCATAGAATTTACCATTTCTTTTATTTTACTTTCAGTAGTAAGATCTAATTTGGTAATATCTCTATTAAGTTTTGTTCCACTATCGGACCACTCTTCAAAACCTAATAATCTATTACTTTGAATAGCACTTACAAATCGTCTAAAAGCATTACTTTCAATACTTTCCCCAATAATTTGCCCATCCAAAGAGGCTAAAATCTCACCCGGACTAACCTTAAAAATACCAATAGAAGATTGATTATCAAGAATTAAATCGTTATCCAAATCTATAACTAAAAAGCCCTTTTTATTTGGTACTAGATTTATAGGGATTTTATTTTCCAAGTAATTTGAAATATACTCAATATCTTTTAAATACATCCTAATATCATTTACTAATTCTTGGACTTCTACTGCTTCCATCTCATAAACAGATAAATGATTATCAACTTTTAAAGCAAATACTAAACTCATAATTATATCCTTTATCAATTATATACAATTTTAAATTAAATTAATCTTAAATGAAATATTCAGGAAACGTATTCTTAATACTTTTAATCCGTTCTTTATTTTTAGTAATAGATGATAATAATTTTTTTCTTTGTTTAGTTGTTAATTCTTCAGTTACCATAATACTCTCACGAATTATATCCATTTCTAAATTTTCTATTAACCCCAAAACAGCATATCTTCTATCTGTGAAACTCATATAATTTTTTCCGGATATTTTTCTATTAATGCGTCTAATTCTTTTGTAACTTTATAAAGTTTGACTCTCTTTGGTGCTGCCGTTTTAAATGAACGTTCATAAAATTCTTTTAACATGGCTAATGATTTCATTTTAGCTTTGATTTCATCTCGAAAAACAGAGTTATGAACTGAATTTTCACTACTATTTAAATTAAATCGTTCATTTAAATCTTTTTTAATAACATATTCTTCTGACACTTCAAATGGATAGTACATAGCAACAATAAATATTCTTATAAATTCTGCTTTATATTTTTTCTTATTAGCCATTTTCAACATCCTTATATAAAATACTCTGGATATTGATTTAACAATTTTTTGAATAATTCTGGATTTGTATCTTTATCTCTTCTTACTATACTACAATATTCACTAGCCATTTCATCAAAACTTTCAAATATTTTTAATTTAGAATGACCCTTAAATTCTATATAGCTACCAACAACATTTAAACTCTTAGGAAATAATGTATTCCTTGCATTAGTTTTAAGATGAGCAAAGCTACGATTAATACCTCTTTTTTCTGTTTTGAAAACTTTGTAAACAGCATAATCCATTTGCTTTTTCATAAAAATATTACTATCCAAAATATAATATGTTTTACCTTGTGTTAAATCTTCTACTTGATAGACCATTTTAATTCCTGCACTTTTTTTGCTGTATGATTTTTCCTAAAATAGGATGCACTATTTCTTCTGGAACAGGAGTTAAACCTGATCTATAACCAGCTTCAATAACATAAAAACTGAAACCTTTTATACAAGTTTCATAAATCTTCTTATTTGGTTCATCCCAAGAAGCTTCAATCTTGCCTATGTATTGTTGTGTATATTTTTCACTAGCGAATATACTAGAAATAGTTAGTAAAAACAAAAATAAAATTTTCATTTAGATTCCTAATTATAAGATACTAAATTATATCCTAAATTATTTTAATCCAACCTTAACCATAATCAATAACTACAACTTTATCATTAATTTTCCCCAAACTATCTAATTTGTGTTCATAACCACCAAAATTAAAAGTATCCAATTTAAAAAATTCATCTCGGTCTAAAGGTTTAGCTCTTTTCATAATAATTATCATAGAAAATAAGAGGGAATATTCGACTTCACATAGAAAGTCATAAATTTTAGCTTTTGACCATATGTACTCATAGCGGTTAGCTTTCCAACCTTCCAAAAATCCTATTACTCTCCCATAAAATGAATTGTCCGGTTTAACACAGCATCGAGGTATTTTGATAGCATAATTTTCAGTAAGAAAAACTAATCTTGATGAACCACTATTAATAAAATCCATTAAATAACCTTTAGTACCTCAGAAGGAAATTTCTCAACATACTCATCAAATTTAATCTTTTTCTTAATACTTGATAATTTCTTTTTTGTTTTTATCTTTAAGGTTTCTAAATGGCTTTCGATACGTTCTTCTAAACCATTAAGTTCCACAATCTTCCAAGCTTCAGCTTCCTCTCTAGTTAAGAAGCAATGATATTTCTCATCCACAGAAAAATTTTTATGCATTCTCTTTGCACCATCAGGAGCATAAATTCTAATAAGTTGTAATGAGGAACTATAAAAATTAGGTTCATTATACCAATCAATTATATATACACTAGGTTCTAATCCTGTATTATAAAATCTAATTGATTCCCAACGAATATCTACTTCAGAAAATACGTATAATTTAGTACCTATCTCATATTTCCCTATTGCTTCTTGAGCAGTCATTCTATTTCTTTTTCTTTGTCGGATCTTCTAATGTATCTAAATCTTTACCAATAGCTTTCATCTCTTCATCAGAAATTAACCCACTTTCAATCATGTCATATATCTTATCTTCTGAAGACCATAGTTCTTTTGCCATATAAGTAATAACACGTTTGTCATACTTAGTTTCAGCTTCTCTTTTTGCTTTCTTAACAAATTTTGGGTCAAATGTAGTATCAAATGGATTAATTGAACACGCAAGCAACCAATTCATACCCTTTGATGCAGAAAAAACATTTGCATTTAATTCACTATTTACTCTTCTTAAAATATAAAAGTAACCTTGGTCTAATGCAGTTATTTGTCGAGAAGTATTAGGCGACTGAATAAACCCTAACCACATATTTAGCATAAACGGTGAAAAACCTTTTTCTTTTTCTTCAGCAGTATAATAAACACCATAATCAAATTCTTTATTGTATCCAGGATCACCTCTTTGTTTATCATCTCGTAATAACCAACCATAATCCTTTTTCGCAACTATTTTGATTAAGGCATGAATATCAAGTTTATGTTTACTTTTATTTTTTTCAGCTTCTGCTTCTTCTAATTCTCTTTGTTTATCTTCTTCTTGAATTTTAATACCCTCTTGGGCAATTTCAAATATATCCATTAAAAAACCTTTATTTTATTTTATATTAATTTTACAATTTTTAAAAAATAAAAATATCTTTAACATCATTAGGTAGATAAAAATCGTTTTCTGTTAATTCATACATACCTATATAAACCTCTTTTGGGATACTTTCTCGATTCATACCTAAAGTTGCATCAATTACAGCTTTAATCCTTTTATTTTTAAGGTTATCTTTAATAAATTCTTGATACTTAGAAAATTCAATTTTCTTAAATAGATAGAAAATAATATTATCGATGTCAGTTAAGCTATCATCATATTTGTAAATACTTTCATCTATTGTATATTGAAGAATAAGAATAGTGTATTTAATCTCTTCATCTGTAAGTTTAGTAAGTCCCCTTAGTTTTTGTGCTACAATACTTAGTGATGTTTTTAAATAATAAGAGTCATCTCTATCTTTAACTAAATAATAAATATAAGGTATAGGATGAAAAACTAGTCCTAATAATTGTTTTTCATGTGTACTATCTAATAATTTATCTTTATAATTTTGAGATAAATTTTGGATTACATTACCAAACTCCATCACAATATGCCTGATAATTCTTTCTACTATTTCCGGTTCAATAGTTGCTAAATCTTCTTCATCAATATAATCTAATATAAAAAGAATTACAGCTTTTTGGACATTCTTTTTTGCTTTTTCTAAACTATCTAAAACCCTTGCTATATCCCTTATATTATTAACCGAATTTATATATGTTTTATAGTCATCTAATGATACAATATCACCCCTAGTAAAGATAAGTTTAGAATTTAATGAAGATAATACATCGGGAAAATATTTTTTTATAAGTACTTTAAAATCTTTTAAATTCTCAGATGTCAATAGTGGGTTCAATATATATAATTCGGTAATAATATCTTTAAAATCAGGCACTCTATATTTAAAGTCTGTATTAGACATATTTATATCTAACTCGGATGGAGTATAATTATCTATTTTTAAAAATTCTTCTAAATCCTTTAATGTAGCAGTATTTTCTAAGAAATTATAAAGAGGATCTAATTTTTTGGGGTCATAGATAAAGTCGCCTTCAAAATATGATTTAAGTGAATTTTTAATTTCTGGTGTTAGTTTAAGCATTGTGATGTCTCTTTTTTATTTTATTTATATAACATTTAAATGAACCATTCTGGTTTCATTTCAAAATAATAAGAAAGGGGTTTCAAACACCATCTATGGTCATAAACCACTTGTTCTAATTCTTGAATAGAATGGTGCTCTAAGAATATTTTAAAACGTAATTGTAAATACCGTTCTGATATTGTTATTTTGGATATTTCATCCTCAAGATTAATAATCAATTTATCAACTTCATTTTGAGATAAAATATCCATTCTAAGTAGTTTAGGAGGCATTTAAAGTGATTCTAATTCAGCCTTAGCTCTAATTAAATCATTAATGAGCATTGTTTTATTATCGGCATTATATTTGATTGCTGCATTTACAAGTACTTGCAGGCTATCAACTTTTTCTTGTAATTTTGATTTTAGTAAATTTCTCTCTAATTCAGTCATTTTAATCCTTTTTGAAATTATAAATTTATTTTAATTAATTCTACATTAATTGATCTAGTTTAATAGAATCAGCTAATGAATTCATATTTTTAAATATTACTATTCCTTCACTATCGAATGCATCATTAGTAAAAGGTACTACCATATCTTCATCTTCAATCAATTCAATTCTTGCTATATCTGAACTTTTTATAATAGTTACTTTATTACTACCCTCTTTTGTTCCAACAATAGAAAAATCCATTTTATGATTATAAAGTCTTAATAAATTTTCCATATCTATATCTTCAAATATGTTTGAATGATCTATCTTGAAAAACATATTATAATCCATAGGCACTACACCTATTACTTCCGCCATTTTATTATAAAAGAGATAATAATTTTGCACTTTTATAGTAAAGAAGAAAGCATCTTCAACTATTAAACTTTCTTCATTTAATGAACCATCAATAATATCAATAATTTTTACAGCTCTAAACATTTTTTATCCTGCTCTCTAGTAGTTGAGTATCCAATAACTTTAATCTTATTATTTTTTGCATATTTCATAATGGCTTTTAAGGATGATTTAGAATAAAATTCAAAATCATCCAAAATAATTACTTTTGTCAATAAATTAACAGCTTCATCCCAAGCTTTAATAGGTGCAATAGATGATGATAAATCCATAGGTAATAATTCTGAAATACGTTTAGCTACTATATCTGCATTAGAGTTATTAACAGTTATATAAACCGGATTATTATCTTTAGAAATATGCTTCATCATTTTACCAATTAATTTATAGGTTTTACCAGATTGTCTTCTTTTGTGTTTTAAATTAACTTTTTTCATATCAATATTACCCCTCTACAGAATCATTATTTTCTTCTGAAATTTCACCTTTATTTTCTTCTTTTTCTCTAGCAATATCTTCAGCAGATTTCATAATAAAATCGAAAAATTTACCATTTTTTTCTTGTTCTAAAAGATCTTCAATAATGGCGTCGGCATAACCACCCTCTATAAATTTCTTTCTAGTAAATTCTTTTTCAAAAGGGGCTTCTTTGTAATTGTAATAACCTTTTCTATTTTCCGAAACAATCAATCCATTTTCATAAAGATAAGTAAATAATCCCGCATGTTTATGAAGTCCCATATCATATGGAATCATTAGTTGTACCTTTCTAAAAGGACGTGTAAATCGTGATTTATATAATTCAATTCTTGAAACAATACCCAAGGAGTTTAAATGTTTTGGAATCTCACCACCATAAAGAAATGCCAGTTCTTCTAGGTCAGTTGGTTTGATTTTGCCTTTTGTAATTCTTAAAGAGATCGATGGTACATACTCGACGCTATTACTTGAAATGATATTATTTTCTAGAAGAAAACTGTGATCATCTTTTACCTCAAAATCATACGTCTTTTCTGGGGAACTCTTTTTAATCGATTTAATCCCTACTGTGCTATATCTTTTTTCTTCTAAAAATTCTAATGAGTTCATTGACTCTCTCCTATTCTAATTATTTTATACTTATTTTACAATTCATTTTTAAAAAAATTTAGAGTTGAAATTTTTACTCTTGACTACTAAAATTATACAAAAAACGTATTTTTGGTATAAATAAATATAGTTAGAAACCAATGAGTAATGGAGGTTGGTGTTATGGATAATTTTATTAAATATTTTATTAAGCCCAAAAGTAGAGGTTTTAAAAAGAATTTAGAATTATGGAAATTGAATTGTACTGATTATAGTAATTATAAAGGTTCTGATAGTCCTGAAGATATTTTTTTATTCTATCATAATGAAGCTGGGCATTGCCAGCACCCAGAATGCGATAAGAAAACTAAGTTTATTTCATTAGGACGAGGTTTTAAAGAAACTTGCTGTAGAACTCATTCAATGGAATTAACATCATTAAGAAAATATGGTGTAAAGTATAAAAGCCAATTACCTGAATTTAGAGAGAAAGTTAAGAATACTAATTTAGAGAAATATGGCACAGAGAACGTATTTAGTTCTGAGCAAATTAAAGATAAAATTAAAAAAACAAATTTAGAAAAATATGGTGTAGAAAATCCTATGCAAGTTAAAGAGATTCGAGAGAAAGTTAAGAATGCAACTATTGAAAGACATGGAAGTATTGGTTTTCAAAATGAAAAAGGCAAGCTCACTATGATCGAAAAATATGGAATTGATAATCCCAGCAAAATTTCTAAATTTCAAGAAAAGAAAAAAGAAACATTTGTAGAAAAATATGGTGTAGAAAATCCTATGCAAAATAAAGAGATACAAGAGAAAGTTAAGAATACTAATTTAGAGAAATATGGCACAGAGAACGTATTTAGTTCTGAGCAAATTAAAGATAAAATTAAAAAAACAAATTTAGAAAAATATGGTGTAGAAAATCCTATGCAAAATAAAGAGATACAAGAGAAAGTATCTAAAACACACAAAATGAAATATTCTAAAAATCATTGGATGAGAAACCAAGAAGTTATTGATAAAAGGAAGGAAACTTATTTAAAAAGATTCGGGGTTGATCACCCAATGCAGACTAATGAAGTTTTTGAAAAGAATCTTAATTCCGCATATAGACAAAAAGAATTTATATGGAAAACTGGTGAAATTAGTTTAGTTCAAGGTTACGAACCACAAGTATTAAGCGAATTAGAAGAAAAAGGCTATACTTATAATGATATAAAAACGGCTCAGTCTGACATGCCTGAGATATGGTATTATAAAGAAAATGTTAAAAGACGATATTTTCCAGATATTTATATACCTTCAGAAAATTTAATTATTGAAGTTAAAAGTTCATTTACTTTAAATAATGATTTAGATACAAATAAACTTAAATTTGAAGCTGTGAAAAATGCAGGTTTTAATTTCAAATTAGAAGTAAGGTGATTAAACCTCAACTTCTACTTTTGTTTGATCTTCTAATTTTGCCGAAATCGTTTCAGTTAATTGAATAAATGAATCTTCAATAGTAAGGTCTTTTGCTTCAACCCACATTTTTTCGCCATTTCTTTCAATTAACATTTTATGTTCTGGAGTCATTTTGATAGTTTGTCCGTTTTCCAACTCTACTTCAAGAATATCCAAATCATCAAATGAAAACAATTTCTCAACTGGTTTAGTTCTATCCATATGGGTTTTTACCATATCTCCAATTTTAATATCTTCAATAGGTTTAAATCCATTTTCAGTTTGGATTAAAGTTCCTGCTATAAGACATTGACCACCCTTTGGTTTTGGCTGTGGGAACATTTCTCCTACCGGTGTTATCATATGGTTCGTCATAAGACAAACAGTATCAGTAATACCGATTTTTTGAGTAACATTAGTAAACATTTTTGTAAGTGCTTTAGCTTTTGTACCCATATCTGCTGCATGGTGTCCTCTTTCAGAATCTTCTAAAGCTTTATTTGATGATAAAAGACCAAGAGAGTCAACAATTAATAATAATTTTAAATCTTCTTTGTTTCCCAATGCAGCTTGTTCTTCTTTTACGCCTTCTAAAACCTCAATCATCATATCTTGAGTTTGTTCAACGGTTTGTACTTGAATAGTCATAATCATAGATGGATCTAAATCAACACCAATATTTTCTAAATAATCTTGTGAAACTGCTTGTTCTGAATCCAATACAACAACCATATATCCGTCTTTTTGAGCATCAGCTATTGCTTTAGCTGTTAAGAAACTTTTTCCACTTCCTGAATCACCGAATAGCTGTGTAATACGACCTGCTGGATACCCTCTACCAAATTTCCCACTCAAAATATGGTTTAATACATAATTACCAGAACTAGCCCAAATTGCCGGTTCTTCTAAATCAAAGATAGCATCTTCATATTTTTTCCCTATCTTTTTTCTCATATTTGCAAATAATTTTGATTTTGCCATTATTTAAATCTCCTATACTGTTTATAGGATATATTTTACATTTTTATTTTCTATTCTACCAAGTATGAGTTTCAACCGAATTCTTAAAAAAAGCATTATTAGAATTCAAAGTTTTAATTTTTCCACTACCTTCAATTCTAGAGCTATGAGTTTCTAATGGACTACGTATATCTATTTTTCCACTTCCTTGTATGCTTGAATTTACCATCCTTAATTCAGATTTGAATACGATAATCTTACCACTACCTTCCAAAGATAATTCCAAAACTTCTGATTTAGCCTTTTCAATACTGATATGACCACTACCTTGTAGGATAACATCTATTGGTGATTGATTTATAAGTTCAATAGAACCACTACCAACAAGACTCACTCTCTCTAATTGTTGATTATCAAAATCAAGAAAAGCAGAAGTTTGTGGTTTTTTACTAACATTATTATCAAATTCTAACCACATTGTATGACCTTTTAAAGTTAAGGAAGTATTACCATAAGTGGTTATAGAGTCTTTTTCGATTTTTACCATAATAGAACCCATAACTCTAATACCAGTAATACCTTTCATTGAAATCAAATTAGGTACAATAGATTTATCTTCAGGTCTAGATTGCGCTGAAGGAGTAAATGGAACTTTTGATGGTGCTGCTTGAATAGAAACTTTTCCATCAGAACGTATTGTAAATCCTTCATTTTTATTCTTAGATTTAAAATAAAAAGTGGCAGATACTACTCCTACAAATAAATTTGATAAAACTAAACCTAATGTCATTGGGTCCATTCATACTCCTTAAAATACAAAAATATCTTTAATTGATTCTGGCAATATACTTGGGTCTTTTGTTTGCTCATAAATTTTTACTGCGATTTCATCTTCAGTTAATTCTGGATAATAAAGCTTTGATTCAACAATTTGTGACAAATATGGAATATTATCATTAGTAGATTCATCACAAAATTGAATTAAAGCATGAAATACATTCTTCATACCGTTTTGATTAGAATAAAGTAATCTAGTAGCCATTAACTTTGGAAATGTTATATTTAGTTTATATCTATCTGAATCTTTTATATAGGGTTTAAGAGATTGACAATATTTTGAAAAATCCTTTAATTTACTAATATCTTCCATATTGGTAATATTATAAGAATCAGGGTAATCATTACCATTCTTACTCCAACAAGAAATATTTTTATTTAATTTTCCTCGACAGAATATAGTTTGAATACTTTGATCGTATGATAATTTTGTACCACAATGCCGACATTGTGGTAAATCTTTTGCAGTTTTAAAAAAACGTATAGTTTCCGACATCATATTTTTACTAGTATCAAACGTAACTATCATGAATACCCTTTAATCAATATTTTAAATTATAACATAACATGACTTAATTTAAAATAAAAATAAAAATCACTTTAATAAATAATAATAAATAAAAATAAAAAGCGGATTATAAAATGAAACTAAGAGATTTATTAGAAAAAAGATTATCACCAGAAGAAAGAGAATTTGGTATTGATGCGGAAACAGTTGATGATTATTCAACAGATGACCCAGATTTTGGAAACCCAAGTATAGGTGAAAAAGCACACCTTACTGCAAATGCAATAAAACATAGAAGAAAAATGGATGATACTATTAAAAGAATGGCAGATAAGGGCTATTATAATAAAAAAGTTAAACCTGCAGATAGAAAAGATATAAAAGCTAAAATTGATATGGAAAAAGTCGAAGTAGCAATTAAATATTTAAGAAAAAATCTAGATAAGAAAAATATTAATATTAAAGAATTATTAAAAAATATTAGTGTTATTGAAAAATTATATTTAGCACAAAAATTTGATTTTCCGGCATACTTCCAAGCCAAAATTAATACTAGTTTAAAACGAATTTCAAGTACTTTAAGAAAAGTGAATAAATCTATATTGAATGACGAAATAGATATTTCAAGAAAAGATGAACAAATATTAATTAAAACAGAGAAAAAATTTAGAGGCAGATAAAACTAAAAGATAAACATATCTTTTAGTTCTTCTGGTATTATACTTGTCTGGTCTAATCGTACAGCTGTTGCGATAACATTTTTATCTTTAAAAACCACACCCTTAATTTTTTTACCATCCCCTTTATCATTTAATAAATTCGCTTTTAAAGCTAAAAAATTATTTTCAACTGAAATATCATCACAAAGGTTATATATCAAAATAAAATCGTCGTATTTTATTTCTAAAATAAGATAAGATAGGATACTTACTCTCTTTTTATTGGTGATTTCCTCATGTTTTAAGTAATACAATACACTTTCAAAAAATTCAGGATACATTTCCTCTGCTTCCATTGAATTAATTGACATTTTTTCAATACCGTACTTATCTACAAATAGTTCATAAATGTCTTTATTATCTAATTTTAATAATACTCGAGATAACGCATCAATATTTGAATTTGCTCCATTGTTTAGTAATAATTCAATCATTTCATATTTACTATTATCAGGTGTATATATAATAGCCGTATCTAAAGGATTTCTACCATTTTTATTCACAGAATTAATACTTCTTAATGTCGCAAGTGTAGTTTTTTTAGACTGTTTCGGTTTATGTCTAGGTATTTCTTGTATTACTTCTTTAACAGCTTCAATATCTCCAGATTTAATCATATTTAAAAATACACTTAATCTCATTAAAAACTCCTCTTTTTTATTAAAAGATAAACATATCTTTTAGTTCTTCTGGTAATATGCTATCATCACCATTGATTTCATAAATTTTTATTATAATTTCTTTATGTAAAAATGGATTTTTAGACATTTGTAAAAAATGATTTAAATACATAGAATATTTACTCATTATACTATCAACTGTTGGCTCTTCAGCATCTACTACAACTTGAATAGCTTCTAAGTTTTCTAAAACTTTAGCATTTGGTAATACTTTTACTTTAAAAATTGAACCTTGTGATTTGCTTAACTGTGGATAATTAGATCTAAAAAAATTAATTGTACATTTAGGATGTATCATCATAGCCCATAAAAGTAGGGGTGGAAATCCATATCTTCCATGACCCTCCAAACATAAATCAAAGGGTATTTCACCCTTTGAAATTCTATCAGATAATGAATGTCTATCATTCTGAAACTCTAAATAAAATTCATCAATATTCATTATTTTATGCTTTTGCCATTTCTTTAACTAAATCCATATTTCCATCTCTTAGAGCATCAAATAATCCTTTAACCGCTCCTGTTCCTTGTGCTCTAGCTTTTTCTAAGGCTTTTCTAAATAATATAGAATTGTCACCATAATTTAAATTCATAGCTTTTAATAATTTAGCTTGAGTATCCGAATCATAATCAGCTACTACTTTACCAAGTTCCATATAATCATTTCCAGTCATTGGTTGTAAACCATATTTATATGCTTTTGTAACACCACCAAGACCTAAACTATTTTGCACCTTTTTAGCTGCTTCTGCTTTTGCAATTAATTCATCTTTAGCTGCATCATCTAAATTACCCCAATTATCAATTAAATTTTGGTCTGTTTTAATCATTCCATCAACATACATTCTTGTTGTAGGATCTAAATCTGTAAATTTTGGTTCATTTTCAACTATTGCTTTTGCTGCATTTTCCATTGCAGCAAATTCATCTATTTTAGCTTTCATTTTTACAATATAATCTTTTTGCTGGTCATCCGTCATACTATCCCATTTTGCTCTAAATTCTGGGCTTCTATCATAAGAATTTTGGATTTGTGAACCTATTCTTTTTGCTGTTTCTGGATCTGAAACCCCACCAGCTTTTAAATCTTTAACTAATTCTGCTTGATCTAACGGTTTAAACCATCCTTCTTGACTTGCTAATTGTTTGATATACCCTTCTCTATCAAATCCAGGTGAATCCCAAGCCTTTGCAAAATCTGGATTAGTTTTATAATCACTCATTATTTTATTACCGATATTAGCTTTAATATTATCATTATCTATCATATTCATAGTTTCACTTTGATTTAATACTTTGCCTACATCTTTAATATCGTCTGGTAAAGCATTATCAGCATTAGTATCAGCATTAGTATCAGCATTAGTATCAGCATTAGTATCAGCATTAGTATCAGCATTAGTATCAGCATTAGTATCAGCATTAGTATCAGCAACATCTTCT